>Ga0209460_1001142_pt1 | contig 17187 bp, 9 predicted proteins | sample EBPBio132013_DNA_FD_185868 | JGI IMG/M metagenome (GOLD analysis project Ga0209460, IMG submission 185868) | Wastewater treatment Type I Accumulibacter community from EBPR Bioreactor in Madison, WI, USA - Reactor 2_5/13/2013_ DNA (SPAdes)... | ecosystem: Engineered > Bioreactor > EBPR >...
GCAACTCGATAATGAAGATCGCTCCCTGTCCCGGTTCGCTGCTGATGCGAATCTTGCCGCCGAGCTTCTTGGTGACCAGCCGATAGACGATGGCCAGACCGAGTCCGCTGCCGCCCTGCCCGAGACGAGTGGTGAAGAACGGATCGAAGATCTTCGGCAGCGCATCGGCAGCGATGCCCTTGCCGTTGTCGCCGACGCTGATCTGGACGTTGCCGTCCGGCAGGGCCTGTGCACCGATCCGGATCTTGCCTGGAGCGCCATCGGCGAAAGCGTGGACGCGCGCGTTCTCGAACAGGTTCAGGAAGATCTGGCCCAGCGCCCCCGGATACGCGTCGAAGGCAATCGACTCTGCGACATCGACCTGGAACCCGGGCACCCGGGCGCCGACGCCGGCGGTGAAGGTGTGAACGCATTCCTCGACGGTATCGAGCAGGCGGAAACGCCGGCGGCGATCGCTGGTCTGGTCGACCGCCACTTCCTTGAAGTTGGTGATGAGCCGCGCCGCGCGCTCCAGGTTGCGGACCAGCATCTCGAAGCCGCTCTCGCCATGGGAAAGGTACTGATCGAGGCTGGACTTGCGCAGCACACCTTGCTTCAACTCGGCCGCCAGGGCGTCACGCTTGTCTTGCATCGCCGTCGACACCGTCAGAGCGTTGCCAATCGGCGTGTTGAGTTCATGCGCCACGCCGGCGACCATGGACCCGAGCGAGGCGAGTTTCTCCGAGCGCACCAGCTCATCCTGCGCCAGCGCCAGCGAATCGACCGCCTGCTGCAGGCGGACGTTGGACTGCGCGAGGTCGGCGGTCCGCCCGGCTACGCGTTGCTCGAGGTGCTCGTTGAGTTCGCGCAGGTCGCGCTCGCTCCGCCGCAAGTCGCTGACGTCGAGCATGGCACCGACGATGCCTTCGACGCGACCGTCTGGCAGTCGAACGACGGCTTTGTGAAAGACGACGTCCCGCGGCGTCTGTTGCGGGCCGACCACGACCGTTTCGTAGATCTGCCTGCCCCCCTCGGCCAGCAGGTCCTCGTCTCGGCTGCGATACACGCTCACCTGCGCCGGCGGCGCGACGGCGCTCGCCGTCTGGCCCATGATCTCCTCGCGAGACGTGCCGAGAAAGGCGACGAAGGCATCGTTGATGCGCTGGTAGCGCAAGGCCACGTCCTTGAAGAACATCGGGAAGGGAGCGGCGTTCATCAGCGCCTGCACCAGCACCAGTTCCTTCTCGATCTCCGCCGACAGCGTCTGCTTGACGCGGAGATTCCGTCGCTGCAGGGCCAGCAGCACCAGCAGGAAGACGAAAACCGCCAGCGAACCGGCAAAGGTCTTCGGGTACGACTCCCAGATGCTGGCCGGCCGGTTAATGACGACTGAGCCCACTGGAATCGTGTGTCCGGACAGCCCGAGGCGATCGAGTTCGGTGTAGTCGAACAGGTAGCGGTTCGGACTGTCGATCACGCGCGGCAGGTCGGCCAGCGCCTTGCCGGCATACAGGTCGGTCAACAGACCGGCGAGCGCCAGCCCCTGCTCCGTGCCGGAAACCAGTTTGCCGCCGACGATGCCGTGGCCGAGAAAGAAACTCCAGGCGGAATAGACCGCGTGCCGGGTAGCGCCGCTGACCGCTCTTGCCACGACGGCCTCGGCGCCAATGCGATCCTCATCATCGAACGGCCGACCCATCAGAAAGATGACGAAATCGCCGGACAGGCTGCGCAGCTCGGCAAGGACATCCCGCAGCGAATGGCGGACGATGACCTCGACGGTGAACGGCCGGGCGAGCGTCGCGTTGGCGTCTTCGAGGGCCTTGCGGTTCGACGCGAAGGTCCTGGTTTCGTCGCCGACGACGACGAGGCGATCGACCTTCGGGTGCAAGGACTGGATCAACGCCAGGTTGGCGAGGAAGTCCGGGCGTTCCGATACGCCGGCCACGCGTTCAAGATGAGCGATGTCCTTGCTGTCGATGTTGTTGACGCCCGCGAACAGGATCGGAATCCCCGGCCAGAGGCGATCCCCATGTGCCAAGAGAAGCCGATAGGCCGGATCGTCGGTGGCGACCAGATACTCGATCTGGATCCTGGCGTAGCGCTCGGCCAGACGCTGCGCGGCCGCCGCTTCCGCGTCGGGGCCGCGGAGCGGAAAGCGCAAGGCATCCAGGTACTCGATGAACAGGCCGAGGCGCGGCCGATGCTCGGCAAGCCCGACTTGGAGTCCGTCCTGCTCGCTGTCGGTCCAGGGCAGCCCCTGGTGGTAGGAATGGAGCACGAGGATGTCGACATGCGCGCCCCCCGGGCGCTCCTCGGCGGTCGACGCGGCGGGCAGCGTCAGGCAAGCCACAGCAAGCAGCAGTCGCGCCAATCGCTTCCCCCGGACGGCGACCAAGGCGAGGGAGCACGTCAGCGCCGTGGCTGGGCCGCCCGTCCTCCATTGCTGCCGCCAACTCCCCCGTATCACGTCGCCCCTGGTACCCGTAGTTACGCCTCTTGTCATAGAGTCTGTGCCGTTTCAGGCCCAAAAGCAATTCTCCCCGCCGTGCACGAAAAGGTTGCCGCGCTGGCCGGCCGGGGGCGGTAGCGATGTGACTTGCTGCGACACATCTCCGCCAGGCTTCGGCGCGGCTCGCTGGCCGAACAGCAGGCGGTGGGACCTGGATCTCGCCCAGCGCGAGCGATGCTATGATCGGGGCCCGTCTGAACGACCGCCTCCTGCCATGTCCGACTCCATCGTGACTCCATCGTTACTGGGCGCAAGATGAATTATCTCGACTGTCCGCAGCGAGCATCGTCGAATGATCGGTCAGCACATGACATTCGGGCGCGCTGCGTTGTCGCCGCTTGTTCGCCGCTGTTGGTGGAGCGCGAGTGGACCCACTGACCCATGCCCTGCTCGGCGCGACGGCCGCACAGGCTGCCCTGGGTCCGCGGCTGGGCCGTCAGGCGTGGATGCTCGGAGCACTCGGCGGCGTATTGCCTGACGCCGACATCCTGATCCGCAGCACGAGTGATCCCTTGCTGGCGATCGAGTACCACCGCCACTTCACGCACGCACTGGCCTTCATTCCCTGCGGCGGTGCCCTGGCCGCGTCGCCCTGGCTGTTACAGAAGCGCTATCGCCCTGACTGGCGGCCGCTGCTCGCGGCGAGCACGCTGGGTTACGCAACGCATGGACTCCTCGATGCCTGCACCAACTACGGAACGCACCTGCTGTGGCCTTTCTCGCCGCAGCGCGTCGCCTGGCACTGGATCACCACCATCGGCCCCTTGTTGACGCTGATTCTGTTGCTCGGGCTACTGTTTTCCGTAGGCCGGCGATCGCGGCTTCCGGCTGTGCTGTCACTGCTGCTGGCGGTCACTTATGTTGGCGGCGCGGCCTGGCAGCGCGAGCGCGCACTCGATGTGCAGGCGCAGATCGCGGCCGCGCGCGGGCATCAGGTAGCGCGTGCCGAGATGTTTCCGACGGTCGGCAATCCCATACTCTGGCGCTCGGTCTATCAATCGGGCACCACACTGTACACCGATCGCCTGCGGATTCTCGGCGAGGACAACAGCCTGTGGAAGCAGGGCAGTCGCTTGAAGCTTTTTCGCGAAGACGATTTGTCGGCGCAGGCCCTCGCCGACCCACGAATCCGCCGTGACTTCGCGCGTTTCAGCTATTTCTCGGCCGGGTGGACGGCGCTTGCCGACGACGATGCAAGCGTCGTCGGCGACGCCCGTTATTCGTTGCGACGCGACGGTTTCGAACCGATCTGGGGCGTCCGTTTCCACCCCGGTAGCGTAGCCGCCACCGAGTGGGTGGACTACACCGCACGGAACCGCATACCGATCAGCGAGCTGTGGAGCGAAATCAGTGCGACCGCTGCGGGCTACCGCAGCGTGCGGGAGTTACCGTGAACGGCGAGCCTACCGCTCCTTCGGGCTCACCCCTGCCATGAAATCTTCCCACTCCCAAGGCGCTCGCCGCGAAGGCCTGTACACGGCGTGAGGCGTACAGGCTTCTGTCGCGCGCGCTGTCACGCACAAGCGACGCAGATAACGAATTTGTAATTTTTCAGTCAGCTTTCTGTTGGTCAGCGTCCGGCACCATGGCGTCCATCAGTGATTCACGATGGGCGCCTCCGATGCATTGCAATCCCCAGCGAACGTTGAAGGCACGGCTTGCAGTCAAGCTCCTGAGCGTGTTGCTTGGCGTTACGACAGCTTCCGCGCAGGCGGAAACCTTGCGTGAGGTGTTCGAGAAAGCGTGGGCCAATTCCCCCCACGGGCGGACGGCAGAGGCGAAACGGGAGGAAGTCGCCGCCAGCCGATCGGTGGCCGAATCCTGGTTTCCTGCCGCCCCGAAAATTGACGCTTTTCACCGGACCGACCGTTGGAACAGCGATCTCGGCAACCAGGAGAGCGAAATCGGCGTTTCCGTTCCGCTCTGGCTGCCCGGACAGCAGGCGGCGCGCCGGAGCTTGGCCGAGGCCGAAGGCGGAGAGAACGAAGGCGACATCCAGGCGACACGGCTGGCCGTGGCCGGTGAACTGCGCCGGGCGTTGTGGACGCTGATCATGGCCAGGAGTGAAGCCGAGGTTGCCGCAGAGCGCCTGCAAACCGCGCTCGCACTCGAAGCGGATGTCGGCAGGCGGCTCAAGGTGGGAGAAATTGCCCGCTCCGACCTGCTGCTTGCCCGGCAGGAAACCGCCAGTGCGCGCACCGCCGCTGCCGACGCGCAACTCGGGGTGGTACGCAGCCTGCAACGCTACCGGGTGCTGACCGGCAGCGAGCGGCTGCCGGACGATCCGCAGGAGCCGGTTGTGGTGGCAGACAAGCGGCCTGTCGATCCCCGCGTCGCCGCCGGCCAGGCCATTATCGAGCGCGCCCGCGCTGCCCTCAAACTGGCTCAGGAGTCGCGCCGCGAGGCGCCGAGTGTCGGTGTGCTCTATCGCCGCGATCGTGACGTATCCGGTGCCACCCCGCGCGACAGCATTGGTTTTGCCATCAGCATCCCGCTGGCCGTCGACGTGCGCAATGCGCCCCTGCTGGCCAGCGCCAACACGGCCTTGATCGAGGCCGAAGCCCGCTATCGCCGGCTCCTTGCCGAAGTCGAGGCCGAGGTACGCGAAGCCGAGGCACAGCTCGAATCGGCCGGCCTCGGTACGACGCTGGCGGTCGAGCGTGAGCAAGCCGCGGCGGAGCGTCTGGCGCTGATGCGCCGCTCGTTCGAGCTTGGCGAAACCTCGCTCGCCGAGCTGCTCCGCGCCCATTCTCAGACCACCGAGGCTCGCATCGAAGGGGCCCGCAGCCGTTCCCGACTATCCGCCGCGCAGGCCAATCTGAATCAGGCTTGGGGCATCACGCCGTGACCCGACCATTCGTCCTCCCGACCTGGGCCGCTGCTTGTGTGATGGCCAGTCCGCTGGCGCTGTTTTCCCCGTCTGCGCCGGTCATCGCCCACGAAGGCCATGACCACGGGGTCGCCGCGAAACCCACCGATGTCCGGTTGGCACCACGTTTCGAGGTGCGCAACGAGGACGTGGAAGTCGTCGGTGTGCTGGCCGACAAGAATCTGCTCATCTATCTCGACCACGTCAGCGACAACCGGCCGGTTCAAGGCGCGCAGATCGAAGTCGAGGGGCCAGGGATCAAGGGCGTTGCCTCCGCGATGCCCGACGGGGTCTATCAATTACCCGCTGCCGCCCTCGCCCCGGCCGGCAGATACCCCCTGACGCTGACGATTCAGGCAGGCGAAAGCGTCGATCTGCTCGCTGCCACTCTGGAGGTGGGAGAAGTCCCGGCGGCAGCGTCCGCCGAGGAGAATACCAAACGCCCGTGGTGGCTCCTCGCAGGGATTTCGTTGCTCGTGCTCTCCGGCGGCCTGGTCGCGCATCGCCTGCGTCGCGAAGCAAGAGAGAGGGCCATTCACCATGTCTGATTACCGCACTTCAGGCCGTCACGCCCTTGTCCTGCTGTTGGCTGGTGTACTCACGGTTCAGCAGGTCTGGGCGCACGGCGGTGAGGAGCATGACGACGAGAAGAAGTCCACCTCAGCCCCGGTGGCGGTCGCCGCAGTCAGCGTAGTCAAGGCAGTCAACGCCCAGGGTCAGGTGACCTTTGTCGAGCCTGCCTTGCGCTTGCCGGATGGCAGCGTCTTCGTGCCGAAATCCGCACAACGGCAACTGGCGCTGCGCACCCTGGCGGCACGCAAAGGCGAGTTTCCCCGTACCGTCGAACTCAATGGCCGCGTCGTCGGCGACCCCAATGCGGGCGGACGCGTACAGACCTTCCAGAGCGGGCGCATCGAGGCCGGCCCGAAGGGACTCGCGGTACTCGGCCAGCGGGTCGGCAAAGGGCAAGTTCTCGCCTGGCTGCAGCCGGCGTCCAGCGCCATCGAACGCGGTTCGCAGCAGGCGGCGCTGGCCGAACTCGCCGCTCAGGAAACCATCCTCGAACGCCGCGTCGCACGCCTCAGGCAACTCGAAGGCAGCGTTCCGCAGAAGGATGTCGAGCAGGCGCAGATCGAACTCGCCGCCTTCAAAAAGCGAAAAGGCGCGCTCGGCGGCAGCCTCGGTCGTGAAGCGCTGGTGGCGCCGGTCAGCGGTGTTGTCAGCGCCGCCAACGCCGTCGTGGGTCAGGTCGTCGATGCGCGGGAGGTGGTCTTCGAGGTAATCGATCCACAGCGCCTGGCGGTCGAGGCACTGGCCTACGACCCGCTGCTGCTCGCCGGACTGGCCGGGGCCAGCGCGCCGGTGGCCGGCGGCGTTATCGATCTGGCCTTCGTCGGCATCGGGCGCACTCTCAAGGAGCAGGCCATGCCGGTCCTGTTCCGTGTCGAATTGCCGAAGACCGGCGAGCTGCCTGCGCTTGCGGTCGGCCAGACACTCAAGGTGCTGGCCCAGACTCGGGAGCGCCAGTCCGGCGTCGCCGTTCCCGTCGGCGCCGTGGTGCGCAATGCGGCCAATGAAACGGTCGTTTGGCTGCATACCAGCGCCGAGCGCTTTGTCTCGCGCAAGGTCAGGATCGCGCCGCTGGACGGTCATACCGTGGCCGTGACCGAGGGGCTGAGCGGCGGCGAACGGGTCGTCGTGCAGGGAGCCGCATCGCTTTCGCAGATTCGTTGAGGGGGCGCCGTGTTCGATTTCATCATCACGACCAGCCTCAGGCAGCGTCTGATCGTGCTGGGTGTCTCGTTGCTGCTGATCATTTATGGTGCCCTGACCGTGCGCACGATGCCGGTGGACGTCTTCCCCGACCTCAACAAGCCGATGGTCACGCTGATGACCGAAGCCGGCGGCATGGCGCCGGAAGAGGTCGAGCAGTTGATCACGTTCCCCATCGAGTCGGCGATGAACGGGATGCCCGGTGTGACGCGCGTGCGCTCCGTGTCCGGTATCGGCCTGTCGGTGGTGTATGTCGAGTTCGCGTGGGGAAGCGAGATTTACCGCAACCGCCAGCAGATCGCCGAACGTCTCAATCTCGTGCGCGAGCAATTGCCCCAGGGCATCGTTCCGCAGATGGGGCCGATCTCGTCGATCATGGGCGAGATCCTGCTCATCGCCCTGCCCGCCGACCCCGACAAAGTCAGCCCGATGCAGGTCCGGGAATACGCCGACTGGGTCATCCGCCCACGCCTGCTCACCATTCCCGGCGTCGCGCAGGTCATTGCCATCGGTGGCCAGGTCAAGCAGTACCGCGTTGAACCCGATCCGGCGCGCCTGCAGGCGCTGGCAGTGACGCTGAGCGAACTGGAAGCGGCGCTGAAAAACTTCGGCGGCAACACGGCCGGGGGCTTCGTCGATGCCGGCGGACGCGAATACCTGATCCGCAACATCGGCCGCAGCAGCCGGCTGGACGACCTGCAGAACCAACCGGTGGCGATGCGCAAGGGGCAAGTGATCCTGCTCCACCAGGTCGCCTCGGTCAGCTTCGCGCCGGCCATCAAGCGCGGCGATGGCAGTTTCCAGGGCAAGCCGGCAGTCATTCTCTCGGTACAGAAGCAACCGACGGCGGACTCGGTGGCATTGACTCGTGCCATCGAAAAAGCCCTGGCGGAGATGGGCAGGAGTCTGCCGCAAGGGGTCGAAACACCGCAGTTCCTCTTCAAGCAGGCCAATTTCATCGAAGCATCGGTCAATAACGTCGAGGAAGCGCTGCGCGACGGCGCGATCATGGTCGCCATCATCCTCTTTCTGTTCCTGGCCAATTTCCGCACGACCTTCATTTCGCTGACCGCCATCCCGGTCTCCCTGCTGATCACGGCGCTGGTCTTTCGCTACTTCGGCCTGTCGATCAACACCATGACGCTTGGCGGCCTGGCCATCGCCATCGGCGAACTGGTCGATGATGCTGTGGTCGATGTCGAAAACGTCTTGCGTCGCCTGCGCGAAAACCGGAGTTTGCCCAATCCCCGGTCGGCGCTGGAAGTGATCGCCGCCGCCTCGAAGGAAGTCCGCTCCGGGGTCGTCTATGCGACCTTGATCGTCGTGCTGGTGTTCATTCCGCTGTTCGCCCTGCCGGGTATCGAGGGCCGGCTGTTCACGCCGCTCGGCGTGGCCTATATCGTTTCCATTCTGGCCAGCATGGCGGTGGCAATGACCATCACCCCGGTGCTGTGCTACTACCTTTTGCCGAAAATGCAGCACATCGATCATGGCGACAGTGTCCTGGTCAAGAAACTCAAGGCGTGGGACGAACGCCTGCTCAACTGGTCCTTTGATCGTGGCCGACTCCTGCTGGCCGGTGCGGCGATCACCGTGGCGCTGGCGCTGGCATCGATCCCCTTCTTCCCGAAATCCTTTCTGCCGCCGTTCAACGAAGGCACCCTGACGGTCAGTGTGCTGCTCAACCCCGGCACCTCGCTCAGCGAGGCGAATCGCCTCGGCACGCAGGCCGAGAAGCTGTTGCTGACAGTGCCGGAAGTTACCGAAGTTGGCCGCCGGACCGGTCGGGCCGAACTGGACGAACACGCCGAAGGCGTCCATTCCTCGGAGATCGAGGTCGACCTGAAAGCCTCGGAACGTGGCCGCGAGGTGATCATCGCCGACATTCGCCAGCGCCTCTCCGGCCTGCCAGCGGTGGTCAGTGTGGGACAACCGATTTCGCACCGCCTCGACCATCTGCTTTCGGGTGTGCGGGCGCAGATTGCGCTGAAAATCTTCGGTGACGACCTGGATACCCTGCGCGGGCTGGCCGGCGACCTCAGGGAGCGACTGGCCCGGATCCCCGGGATTACCGATCTGCAGATCGAAAAGCAGGTGCTGATCCCGCAGTACAAGATCCGCGTCGACTACGACGCCGCCGCGCGCTACGGCGTCACCTCCGGCGAGCTGCTGCAACGGCTCGAACAGTTGCTGGCCGGCGAACGCGTTGGCCAGGTCGTGGAAGGCAATCGTCGCTTCGATCTCAGCCTGCGCCTGCCGGAAGACGCCCGCGGCGAGCGCGGCCTGGAGAACCTGCTGATCGAGACGCCGACCGGTCGGGTGCCGCTCTCAAGCCTCGCCACGATCGAGGATGGCGACGGCCCGAACCAGATCGGCCGGGAAAACACGCGCCGACGCATCGTCATATCAGCCAATAGCGATGGTTCCGACATGAGCCGCATCATTGCCGAGATCCGCGCAGAAATCGACCGCCAACCGATGCCGGAGGGCTATTTCCCTCTCCTGGAGGGGCAGTTCCAGGCGCAGGAGGAGGCCACCAGGCTGATTGCGGTACTGGCGCTGGTCTCGCTCGCCATGATCTACCTGGTCCTCTACAGCCGCTATCGTTCGGCCGTCCTGACGGCCATCGTCATGGGCAATGTGCCACTCGCGCTGGTCGGCTCGGTGGTGGCCTTGTGGATCTCCGGCGAACCGCTGTCGGTGGCCGCGCTGGTCGGCTTTGTCACGCTGACCGGCATCGCCACTCGCAACGGCATTCTCAAGATCAGCCACTACATCAACCTGTGCGCCTTTGAGGACGAGGTATTCGGGCGAAAGATGATCGTGCGCGGCTCGCTGGAGCGGCTGACGCCGGTGTTGATGACTGCCCTGGTCGCCGCCTTCGCCCTGACGCCGCTACTGCTCGCCGCCGACGCGCCTGGCAAGGAGATCCTGCACCCGGTGGCGGTGGTGATTTTTGGCGGACTGATCAGTTCCACCCTGCTCGACACACTGCTGACGCCGGTCATGTTCTGGCTGTTCGGCGAGAAGCCGCTGCAACGCTTGTTGGCCGAGAAAGCGAAAGCCTCCTTTTGACCCTGCCCCGTGAGGAAGAACCCATGCAACGCACCCTGATTTTCCCCCTGACCCTGGTGGCGGCTTTAGTGTCGGTCGGCAACGGCGCCTTCGCCCATGACGATGCCACGCTCGACAAACTCGCCGGACCCAATGGCGGCCAACTGCGCATGGCCGGCGCTTACCACTTCGAACTGGTCGTCGCCAGGGACAGCAGGCAGGCCAGAGACAACCCGGTAAGCGTCTATCTCTCCGACCATGACGGGAAAAAGGTCGCCGCGGCGGGCGCCAGCGGTACGGCCACCATCCTGGCCGAAAAAGCGAAGATCACGGTGCCGCTGGTGCCGGCCGGCGACAACCGGCTGACGGGAATCGGCAAGTACGCGTCGGATCCGCAGATGAAGGTCGTCGTGTCAATCACCCTCGCCGACAGGAAAACAGAACAGGCGCGGTTTACGCCGCTGACCATGGCCGCCGCCGATGGGCACGGTGATCACCGGCAGTGAGCACCGGCAATGGCGGCCTGGCAGTAACGCGCCGGCCCCCGACGACAGGTGCCCGCAGTCAGAACAATGGCCGTGCGGCTTCCGACGCTGGATCCGAGCAACATCGACGTGGGCACATTGCGCGCATTGCTTCGCCCTGCCGCGGCTGAGCACATGATTGCCTACAAGGTGTGCCGGGCGGTCAATTCCTCTCGCGGTGACTCGTCGACGTTCGTGGAGCCAATATGAAGCAGCGCTCCCGGGGAGGAACGGACGCTGAAGGAATATCGACACCGACCTTGTGAAACGAAAAAGGGGGCCGATAAAGCGCTCCGATATCCAGTGCTTGCTTCTACATACCCCTACCGGGTCGTTCTACCGAAATCCAAATCGTATGCTGGCCGTCCGAGTGTGGCCGTGTACGACATTAACAAACCGATTGCCCTGGCGCGAGAAATACGCCCAACCCTCTTGCAGTCATAGGTTACCTTACGGAAGCCATTGGAGTCGGCGAGTACGCCCTTGAAGGGCTCATCGCTGAACAGCACAGGGCCAATGACCTGGGCAATTCTCTTCTTCGCCTCCTTAACCCCATTTTGGTCATGCGTCTGCGCTTCAAGTAGAGCCGCCTTGTTTACCAACTGTCGGACATAGCGGTGCAAGATGTCATGACGAGCCCTCCATGCCGGGCGTATCCCGGAAGGTGCACTTATATCGAGCGTTATCTCCGCTCTACCGTCACCACTCAACACGCACAAATCGAGGATGCATACACGTACGTAGTGAACCATCTTGAGCTTGACGTAGAATGTCTTTGTTGGCGATTCATCGAAGTAGGGCATCTCTTCTGCGTACTTGGGTGCTTTTTCCGCGAAGCCTACCTCAGCAAGAGGGACGCGATGCAGTTTGGGTTCCCGTTCGCCTTTCGGCCGAACCGCTAGATCGCATGGCTGCGCAAGCAAGATATATTTCTTGGTGCTCTCGGCGCCCACGCGCTCAAAGATGTCCCCGAGCTCGAGTGGTAGATAGTGCTGGTTAATGTGATCCCCACGTTCGTACAACTCTTCGCGCTGCAAGGCCCATGCGCTGAGGGTAGGTGGCAGTTGCGCACTCTCTGTAGAGATCCTGCTTACAGCCCTGAGTCTCGCGGCAATTTCCTCAAGGACCCCGCCTTTATGCGCCAACTGCCGAGACTCAAGACGATGAAACATCGCGTGTAGTCTGAAGAGCATGTCCGGCTCCCAGAGCCCTTCGTGAGCGGATGCCTGAAACACGATGTGATCAAGGTCGTAGATGCTGACATCATCCACCCGCTTCGCGGCAACCGCAGATGCTTGTGCAATGATTTCTTTGGTCCGATGCTTCAATTCAGTGAAGTCGGGTGACAATGCTGTTAGCTTCAGCGTCTGGGCAAAAAGCATTGGAGCTTCACTCAGATGCCGTTTGGGAATCACGACGAACCTGTCTCTGGGGATGTCATGCCTCTTGCTCAGTTCAACCCACCGCTCGGGTTGCGTTTCGGGCGTTACCGTGTGCGTCAAGAGGCCGCAGATAAGGCTTTTGGTCTCATCCTTCTCCAGCAGCGCTGCGATAATCTTGATCCCTTCCTCACTGTCCCCACCAGCATTCGAGAAATCTTGATCAAATAGAAAGAGTGTGCGTTTAACGTTACTGTTGCCCAGCAGCCTCTCCTTCTGGGTGTACCACTCCGAAGGAGAAAGGCTCACGAGCTTTTCCTGCGAAACGATCTGACGAACAATGGAAAGATAAGCCAGATCGTTTGCCTCGACGCCATCCTGAGGCGTGGCGGCCAGAACTACAGCCTGGCCGCGCTCCGCTCTCTTCTTCGCATCGAGTTCACCCCAGGCATCGCGAATCTTCTTGGCTAGTACATCCTTATCATCCGTGATCTTCTCGCCAAGCTCAGGAAAAACAGCCAGCAACCGCATTGCGTCTAGATCCTGTGCGGCAGTGATGGCATCTTCAAGTGACACTCCTTCGTTGTTCGCGTCATCGACATAAACTACGCAGGCTATGTCAAGGGTGTTCAGAATATTCTCGACAGATGTCCGTGCCTGCTCAAGTTCCTGGTTATCCATGAAGTACGCCCCGTAGATCAATTTGGAACTTAAACAGCCGTCCCCTCTGGTTTCGTTCTGGAACCAGACTAATGCTGCTGCCATCCGAGTCCAGCAGCTGCTTCACAATGAACAGCCCGAGACCACGGCCATGACCTTTCGCCTTCGCAGACACGAATGGCTCAAACAGGGAGTGCTCAACACTGGGGTCAATACCACTTCCGTCGTCGAAGATCCGGATAAACGGCTGCGACAGGTGCAACGTGATAGTTCCCGCACCGAGCCGATTTTGTGCGATATCTTCTTTGAGCCAGTATTCACTGTTTAGCACCAAATTATCGATCACCTGAGTCAGCTTTCCCTTGTTCATGTGTACCGTGAAAGAGGCAGAGTCGGACGACAACACATCCATCGTTATCTTGCTTCTGCCCAGTCGCTCGCGGTAGAAATCAAGCAATTCATCGACGAACGTCGGGATGTGAATGTCTTGCCTCTGCTCTCTAACGTATCGGAGTGCGGGCGACAGGAAAGACATCTGCTTACGGAGGGCCATGACCGCAGATTGAACGTGCTCGATAAAAGCAAGCATAGGCCGGTCTGCGAGACTCCTGTTGCGAAGCAACGTCTGAGCCGACTTCGCCCTTCCTGCAAGCTGATCAGCAACGTTAAAGACTTCGTGCGACAACGCTTCCGCTGTCAAGCCCAACGCGACGGCTTCATACATGTCGTCCATCTGCCGCCTCAGGCCATCGACGCGATCCTCCAGAACCTGTCCCAAGCCCCGAAGGGATCCGAGTTCCTCAAGGTATGCGGAGAGGTGGCCAATCACTTCCTTCGCTTCCACGACGAGAGGCTCTAGGTCTGACAGCACCTCAGTCAACCTTTCTCTGAGTTCGGGCGTAATCTCCTTGGTGGACCGCAATCTGGAGACTGCGGCATTTGATGCGGATGCACTCGTACCGAGCCTCGCTTTGAGAGCATCCAAGCTATTTTGGTGATGCGGTGCTTCGGCAAGGCCTTTCTTTATCGCTTGGGAGAGATCCTCAATGGTCTTCCGGGAATCGACATGAGCCAACGCCTCGTTTCGAAGCTTGCGAAACTCTGTCCACGAACGACCGAAAAAATCATGAGCTGTCGTCGTAAACGCCTTGAACTCTTCTAGCAACAAATAGAAGTTGCGGAAATATGGCGAATCCTTGAAGCCTTCTCGATCCGTTGTCTCTTCAAGTTCCATATTGTCGCGAGCAGACAGCGCAATGTAGCCCAGAGTGTTGTCGGGCTTCAGCCCATAGTAGGAGGTTGCAGATGTCCATTGCGCACCGAGCTTCAGCCAGTCGTGGTCGACCCTTATTGCGAAGCCATCTCGATACACGCGAATGCCGCTCAACTCTTTGATGTGGCCTCGATATTCCTTGATGCGATCAAACACGGACTGATTGTCAAATGCGGACTTTCCCAAGTCGAAGGAATCGATTTCACCAATAAACGGACCAGGATTCGCTATGCCGCCATCGCTAGCCGTGGTGTGCCGAACCTTGTCGAGATCTGCCAGCGGTCTTTGGCAGCCGAACTCGACAAACCACTGCTTCGATCGTGATCTGGTCAGCCCAAGTGCCTGTGAGACTCTGCGCGCACGAAGGAAGTCGAAGAACGCGTTCCCATCATCGGACTCAGCGATCAAGGCAAACTGCTCATCTTCCTTAATATTGGATGGACGGAAATAGTCGAGCCTGACGCGCCCTTGAATGACAAGCTGTCTACCGTCGAAATTCAGGCTATATCTCACCGGTGCGATGTCACGGATTCGGTCGCTTACTTCTAGGAGTTCAAGGGATTTTCCGTCTACCTCCACCACGACGGTGAAGTCCCGAATTTCTCGGTACGGGGAAATCATCCGCGAAAGCTCTTGCTCAAGACGCTTCAGCGAGGGCTGACCGCGCCAGATATCAGGTTCCTTGAGATCCGAGACAACGACCTTCGTGCCATGCTCGCGCGGATAGTTGAACTCTGCGAGGTGGATGTCGACGTCCTCTAGCTTCGGGGCTGTCTGGAAGTCGAGCCAGGAAAAACCAAAGTGGTGGCTAGTTTGGCCCTTAGCCCTAGTGAATATCTCTAGATTTTCCCCGAGCCTTTGCACGCCAAGCCGCCCCAATCCCTTGTCGCCCAACGGTGTGCGACCCCCAGGCGTTGTGCCCTTTGCTTGCTTTAGATCGCGCTTTTTCCGGTTCGAGATCGTCAACCAGCCGGCTTTGATTTCTGCCAGATCCATACCATGACCATCATCCTCGACAATGATCCGGCCGCTCCTTGAAGGATAAATGGTACCGTCGACCTGAATGGCGTCATTCGTATCGATCAGTACTTTGGCGAAGCTGGCGTCCGCGTCGTAGGAGTTTTTGACCAACTCGATGAGTGCTTGTACCGCGTCGCTGATCAGGCTTTCGCCAAGCTGATACACTACGGAAGGATGGACCTCAAAGTGTGGGGGTGTGCCCGTTGTCATCTCACACAGCCTTCCGCATTACAAGTATTGTCTCGCTGGATATTGTGTCGGCGATGTTGTTTTTCGAGGCCATCCGCTTTGAGGAAATTCGTCGCGTCAACTTGCACAACAAAGTGGCATCATTCGCCCGCAGCAAATCCGCAAGGATTCGATCCAGCGGAACACGCGCGGCGCCGACCTTTCGATTGCCCAATGTCCAAACCATGAGGCCGCCACGTCTCAGTCCCTTTAGGATTGGATCAAGGCAGCTATTGAGGTCGCGGAAGAAAGCAGTCACGCGAAGTGCCCGGTCACGGGGCTGTCCGTCTAGGCTCTTGATATAGTCGGCGAATGCAGGAGAGCGGTCTCTAATGTAATCCTCCTCGGGCTTCTTCACCCGCTTGCATCCGCCAAGACTGCGGGAGTCGATCTCATACGTCGATATGAGACAATCCGGGTCGATAGCGCTATCGATGTCCTCTAAATCCACCCACTGAAGGGGCAGATAGGAGTACTGCCCATAAGGCACCGTTGTTGTGTTGTCCCCGTATGGCGGCGATGTAACTATTATGTCAGACTGTACCTGCTCGTCTACACTTCGAATATCGGCAAGCGACACAGCTACGTCGTTCTGGTAAGAGCCCAGCACCAACCGGCCGAATTCCGACAAACGACTGGCCTGTCTTGCATACAGTTGCAGGTTTCGTTCCAGCACTCTATTAAATGTGCCCACTGGATCGCAGACGCGCTCTTCGATGTCTTCTCGGGTCCGGATATGCAGCTTGAACGTCGACGTTCTCGAGTTGCTCGTAGCCCGAACTGTCTCGGCTAAGGCAACCCAAAAGAACCTGCGTGCCCATACAGCATCTTCCTTGCGTATCGCCCGGCGGACCTTCGACAACGCAAGCTGAACATCTCGGCTAAACCACTTGTCTCGGTTCGGAAGGGAAATCTCGATTTCCCCACGGAAGTCTTCGTCAATGCGTGCGTAAAGATCCTTAGACTTATCCTTCAGCGCGTCAACCAAAAACGGGCCGCTCTTAACGCGACAAAGGAGTACCGCGAGCGGGTTAATGTCTATCCCTGAAAAGGCAAGACCACGCATCATGCTTTCGGTCATGACCGTCCCGGAACCTGCGAACGGATCGCCAACTCGCTCTATGTCGGGATGCACCGCACATGCCTGTTCAAGAACAGCCTGGACCATCTGTGGAACCATCATCGCAGGGTACTGGAACAGGCCGTGTCCGTACTCGCGACGCGAGTTACCCTTAAAAGACCAGTAGTCCTTGTCGACTTCCGTTAGCGCGTCAAGCCGCTGACGTAGCAACTCGTCGTGGCATCCATCAACGCGAATCAACGCCACTGTCCAGTGCACAGTTCTCCCGTACTATCAGAAAAATGTGACTCCCCGGCAGTGTTGAAGGCTTTTCCAGAAACATCGGAAGCAACTAGTGACATGGAGCAGTCATGAACAGTTTCGTTTGGCGATCACCCGGACCGCGGGCCGGTTGAGGCGTCAACGAATAGCGCTTGTCTGCCGCGCCGAAAGGGCCTAGTCCTGCCGGATGACTTCGTTGAACTGAGACACGGCGTTGGCCTGTGTGGGCATTGTAAGCCACCGTAGCCTCGCGTCAATCCTTTCCGTCCCCCGCCCGTGCCGTCGCCGCGGCAGGCGCCAGCGGTACTGCCACCATCCTCGCCGACAGGAAAACAGAACAGGCGCGGTTTACGCCGCTGACCATGGCCGCCGCCGATGGGCACGGTGATCACCGGCAGTGAGCACCGGCAATGGCGGCCTGGCCATAACGCGCCGGCCCCCGACGACAGGTGCCGGCAGTCAGAACAATGGCGGTATGGATCCCGGCGCGACTGGCCGCCCGCCGCCCGCGGTCAGCTGGTCGGCTTCGCTCACCCAGCCGCCGCCCATCGCCTTGTAGATGTTGACCGACGAG
>Ga0209460_1001143_pt1 | contig 17156 bp, 11 predicted proteins | sample EBPBio132013_DNA_FD_185868 | JGI IMG/M metagenome (GOLD analysis project Ga0209460, IMG submission 185868) | Wastewater treatment Type I Accumulibacter community from EBPR Bioreactor in Madison, WI, USA - Reactor 2_5/13/2013_ DNA (SPAdes)... | ecosystem: Engineered > Bioreactor > EBPR >...
GCCGACGTGAGTTTGAGACAATCAACCGGAATTACCGTGATGTGCATATGCGTATTCGCGATTTGTACACGGTATATGCGTCAATCTTGCAAATCCTGACGACGGTCGGGTTGGCGCTGGTGTTGTACGGCGGCGGGCAGGGGGTGCTGGCGGGGTGGGCGACGCTGGGAATGCTCATTTCGTTCATTCAATATACGCGCCGGACGTTTGAGCCGATCATGCAGCTTTCGGAACAGTTCACCCAGATTCAGACGGCGCTTTCGGCAGGGGAACGTATCGCACGGATGCTGCGCGTTGAATCTGAGATTGTCGATGCGGCGGAACCTGTCGACATTAAGTCTTTTAGGCAGGCAATTGAGTTTGACCATGTTATTTTTGGTTATGAGCCGGACAGCCCTGTCTTGAAGGATCTGTCCATTCGCATCGCGCCGGGGCAGAAAGTGGCGATTGTGGGGGCAACGGGCGCTGGTAAGACTTCGCTAGCGGGTTTGCTGGCACGTTTTTATGATGTGCAGTCGGGGCGGGTGCTGATTGATGGGGTGGATATTCGACAGATCGCTTTGAGCGAACTTCGTCATTATATTTCGGTCGTGCCACAAAGCCCTTACTGCTTCAACGGGACAGTCGCCGATAACTTGAAGTTGTTCGACCCAACGATCACACACGAGCAAATGGTCGCGGCAGCAGAGGCGGCAAGTGCTGCGCCGTTCATCCAACGGTTAGCCGGAGGATATGATTATATGCTGCTGCCGGGCGGGGCGAACCTGTCGCAAGGGCAGCGGCAACTGTTGGCACTGGCGCGGGCGCTTATTCACAGTCCGAAAAGTATCCTTGTGCTGGACGAGGCGACCAGCAGCGTTGATACGGAGACAGAAGCATTGATTCAAGAGGGGTTGGCTCGTGTTTTAAAGGGGCGTACCAGCTTGATTATCGCGCACCGTTTGAGTACCGTGCGTGATGCCGACCGTATTCTGGTGATGCAGCAGGGGCAGATTGTGGAAGATGGCAACCATGTGACGCTGCTTGCCAAGAACGGATTATACGCGCAACTGTACCAGCGCCAATTCGCTGAGGCTGAGAGTTCTACAACTAATGCGGTTTCTGAGCCGGGTTAACGCAGCAAGTTGCCAATCGTAGGGATGTAAGTGTTTGACTTTTACAAATTTTAATGGACAATGGAGTAGATCGACATTTATAATGAAAGATAAATAATTATAATCATTCCGTGAATCTTTCATTGGTTGGTGGGGGTGATGAGGGCTTATCATGAAGTATTCCCGTCCTACTGTATGGATGACGATGCTGTTCCTTGTCGTCACACCATTTGTGGCTTATATGCAGGGTGAATGCGCCGCCTTTGTCAAAGAGGCATTAGCCGCTACCGATGATGTTTGCACTGATACCGGACGCAACGAAGCATGCTACGGTCATATTAGTCTTTCTGCTGAACCCCAATCTGATGATGTTCCCTTTAAATTTGATGAAGTGGGTGACAAAGTTGATGTCGCCCGTTTGAGCCGCTTGAGCTTAACCCCGATGGATGTGGAAGCTGATGTGTGGGGTGTTGCGCTTTTGAAGGTTCAGGCCGATATTCCTGATGAAGTCAAAGACGCAAATGTTTCGGTGCTGGTTTTTGGCGATGTGCAGCTTGAGAACGCGATTCCTGATCCGGTATATGCTACCGTGACCGTAAAGGGGCCAAGCAACGCGAATATCCGCCGCCAACCTTCTAACCGCGCGTTTGTGATTGACAGCCTTGCCCCCAAGACTGAAGTCACGGCAAAGGGTCGTTCGAAAGATGGCGCATGGTTATACATTTCGCTGCCGGATGACCAAGGGAGTGGTTGGGTGCGGCGTTCATTGATGACGAGCGCGGAAGATTTAACGACCTTAAAAGAACTTGACCCAAGTTTGACTTCATACGGACCGATGCAAGCCTTTTACTTGAAGAATGGTCAAAGCCAAACTTCCTGCGAGAGTGTGCCGAATGACGGCATTCTCATTCAAACGCCGGAAGGTGTGGCACAGGTACAACTCTGGATTAATGAGGTCAAGATCAAGCTCGGCTCGACCGCATTTATCCAAGCCCAACCGGATACCAAATTGATGTCGGTGACGACATTGGAAGGCGCGGCACACATAGAGGCGTTGGGGGTTGAGCAGGTTGCTGTTGAAGGCACGACGGTCACGGTGCGGGTTGATGAAAACTTGGCTCCGGTTGCACCGCCGAGTTTGCCACACGCTTATAACTTAAATGAAGTGCAATCGCTGCCCGTGCAAAGCCTTGAGCGGCAAATTACCGCAGCGCCTCCGGTATTTCTTACGCCGACTTTAACCCCGACAGCGACCTTTACGGTAACGCCAAGCCTTGTGCCTACGGATGTACCATCGGCAACGCCGTCGTCCACGAATACCGACGTACCCACCCATACACCTGTTCCGACCAATACGCCGGTACCACCAACCGCTACTCTGGTGCCGCCGACGAATACGGATGTACCGCCAGTGCCGACCAACACGGATGTGCCACCAACACTGCCGACCAACACGGATGTGCCACCGCTGCCTCCACCGACGATTACGGATGTGCCACCACCGCCACCGACTGTTACGGACGTACCCCCCGCACCGGCAGCGACCGAGGCCGTGGTGCCATAGTATTCCTGATTTTCGTTTAGCCTTGAGAAGACCTGCATATCAAAAGTGTGCAGGTCTTTTTGTTGGTGTCGTGGAGGTTAAATGTAGGACTGCGTTAAGTGGTGGAGGACTATTTTAAACCCTCACCCCCACAATGGTACGCTCGCAGGCTCACTCCACCATCAGCCTCTCCCTTAGGGCGAGGGGAACCAAGCACAAGTTTCCGAGTATTCGTGCCTGAAAATAGGGCTTTCCAGAAACCCTCTCAGGGCAGGGGAGAAATCACCGAAAAGTGGCTTAAAAGGGCATTTTCACTTGAAAACTCATTTCCACCGTTTAGTGTGGGGCTACCCGAGATAATGAATGTAGGTTTTAAAAAAAGTATGTTCGTGGTTGTGCATTGATCGCCGGAAAAATCTTTAAGGGCAGGTTTGCCTATAAACTTCTTCGGCGAAGTAACGACTCCATTCAGTTGGGCTGAAATTGCGGTTGGCTATCGAACAAGCATTTTGCTGCCACGTGGCGAGATCAATCGACCATTTTATGATTTGATTGTCTTCGCCGCCCGAAATAAAATCTCGCCCATCTGGATTGATGCTCAGACTGTTAATGTAGTTCGTGTGGCCTGTCAGCGGCTTCCCTAGAGGCAAGCGTTGAGTTAAGTCCCAGATGATAAGGGCGTTATCTTGCCCTCCAGAGACCAGCATTGTGCCGTTCGGCGTGAAACCGAGTGTCTTAACACGATCCGTATGCCCGATAAGCGGCTGCCCAATGGTTTGGTGGGTTTGGACATCCCATAACCGAATAGTTTGATCGGAACCGCCTGACGCGAGTGTTTGACCGTTCGGGCTAAATTTGACCGCCCAAACTTCGTCCGTATGGGCTTCAAACGGCTCGCCAACTTGCTCTTGTGCGGCTACATCCCAGAGACGGACGGTGTGATCGGCGCTACCTGAGGCTAGGAATTTGCCGTCGGGACTAAATGCTAGAGAGAGAATATCAGCGGTATGCCCCACGAGCGTATGGTCAATAGCCACGCCTGTTTGAGCATTCCACAAAGCGATGTTGCCATCTGCGCTGCCACTGGCGATTGTTGATCCGTCAGGACTAAACGCCACCGGAATGTAGCGGGTATTACCTGTTAAGGGGATGACAGATAAGGAGACGGCTTTTGCCACATCCCAAATATGGAGCGTATTATCACTGCCAGCGGACACAAGGCGCGTACTATCGGGACTGAAGGTAAGCTCGGATATGTAGCCAATATGCCCCTGCATCGTCGAGATTTCGGTATTATCGGTGGCATTCCATAAATGAATGCGATTATCCTCACCTTTGGAGCCACCGGCGGTTGCATACATTTTGCCATCGGGACTATAGGCGACCGTGAGAATATTGCTTGGCTCTGAGAGACTATAGGTCACTAAGGGTGGATTGGCATTCAGGCTCCAAAGCATGACGGCATTATCGCTAGCGGCGGCAGCAAAGGTATCGTTGGTGGGGTTGAAGGCGATGCTCCAGATCGCACTGTAGCCGACGAGATCCGGTCCAATTTGTTGTAAGGTTTCACTATCCCACACGCGCATGAGATTATCGTCACTGGCGGTTATTAGCTCGCTGCCGTCATTGTTGAAGGTGATGGCTTTCACCCGCTTGGTATGACCGGTAACGATGTCGTACAGAAACTCGCCTGTTGCGACATCCCAGAATATAACGGTACCGTCATTGCCTGAAGAGGCGAGACGTGATCCATCCGGCGAGAAGGTGAGGGTTAGGACACTGCCTGCGTGTTCGGCAAGCGGTTCCCCAAGTGGTTCATAGGAGGCGGCATCCCAAAGCTGAATGGTACTGTCGCCACTTCCAGATGCTAATAGGCTGCCGTCGGGATTGTAGGCGAGGGCGAAGATTAAATCTGCTTGTACCGGTTGCAGTTCGGTTATCTTCGCACCGTCATCAGCATTCCAGACGATAACATTACCCAACTCATTACCGGTCGCGAAAGATGCCCCATCAGGGTTATAGGCGACACTCCAGATTTCGGCACCGCCCATCGAAAGAGGCTCACCAAGCTGTTGGGCGGTGGTCACGTCCCAGCGGCGAGCCGTCCCATCGACGCTGACGGATACCAGCGTTTGGGAATCCGGGCTAAAGGCCAAGTTATTTATGTAGTTGGTATGCCCAAGTAGGGGTTCGCCTATCGGCTGATTTGTCGTGGTATCCCAAAGTATGATGGCGAGGTCTCTACCCGCCGAGGCGAGTATTTTGCCATCGGGGCTGTAGGCTAAGGCGCGTATGGTATCGGTATGGGCGGTTAAAAAGTTCAGGAAGCCCGGTTTGTTTTGAAGGTTGCTGACAAGGCCGTTACGCGCTTCGAACGTGTTACTGGTTCTTACTGCTTCCAGACTGAGTAGGAGTGCAAGATCGAGCCGATTTTCGGGGCGGAGGGCGGTTACCGCGAGTTCACGGGAACGCGATATGGTCGCTTCGTTATTGGCACGTTCGGTTTGAGTTTCAGCCTGCCGCTGACGGTCGAAGGCGAAGATCGCCAGTATCGCTGCGAACAACGCAAATATTGAGAGGGCGATGATGCCGTTTCGGATGCGAATAGAGGCGGCTTGACGGGCGGCGACGCTGGCCCACAGATAGGCGGATTCATCCTGCGTTAGTTTGATGACCGGCGAATTGCCAAGCGGCTCGAACTGAATCAGCCGCGAACCGGAAGCGAGAAAGCTGGCATCCTTTTTGGCGTTTACCCATTCGGTTGTCGAGGTGCTGAGGCGGTTATGGAGTCGCAAGTCTTCACGGCTGGTTTCCAGCCAATCGTGCAAGCGATCCCAAACGCGGATGAGGGCTTCGTGGGCGACCTCGACGGTGGGGGTGCGTGTGCCGGGTTCGTAGTCGAAGGTTAGCAAGCGGTATTTACCAAATGCATCAATCACGCCTTGTACGATTGATTTGTCAGACGAAATGCTGTTGAGTTCCGTCCGTGTGACGCGGCGGCGGGTGTCATCCGCGCCTTCGGTTGTCGAGACGAGACGCAGAAACATCTGTTTAGCGGCTGCCTGACTGTACGAGTCGAGGCTGGTGTACAGTTCTTCGGCGCGTTGGGCGAGCGCACCGAGTACACCACCAAATTCTTCATACACCGCCAATGTCATGATGTATTTATGACGTTTGTTAAACAGCTCGGTGAGTGCAAATTGGAGCAGAGGGAGCGCACCGGGTTGTTGGTTCACATCGCTCATGATGCGGGCGACGAGACCAGCTTCGAACTGGATAGCGTAGCGGTCACTCGGTTCCACGATGGCCTGTTCCATTTCAGGCGAGGTGAGCGGAAGTACGATTTCGGTGTTGTCGCGCATGAGCGCGCTGAGATTGGCATACTGCAAGGGGCGGTCGTAGAAGTCTGCCCGTAAGGTAATCACAATTCGCAACTGACTGGCTGGTGTATTGGCAGCGTGAACCAGCAGCTTGATAAAGTGTTCGCGCGTTTTTTCGTCAGGGACGAGGGTAAAGAGTTCCTCGAACTGGTCAATCAGCAGCAGGAGTTTAACACCCTCGTCGGCTGGCAGCAGTTGGGGGATAATCTCCGTCAGCGCGTCTTCCGCGCCCATAAATAATTCGGTAAAGGCTGGCGGGATTTTGGCGGCGATGCCTAATAATTGATCGGCTAGTTCTTGCAGCGGATTGCTGCTGGGGGTCATTTGGATGTAGAACCATTCTTGCGATCCAAACAACGCGCCGCGTTTGAGGGCTGGAATGAGACCGGCACGGGCGATACTTGATTTGCCGCTGCCGCTGGGGCCGATGATGGCTAGAAATTGTAAGTCGTGGTTTCCACTCGAAAGTTTCTTTACGAGGCGGTCAATGAGTGCTGAACGACCGAAGAAATCGCTCGCGTCTGATTCTTGAAATGCTTGCAACCCTTTATAGGGATTGGTCAGGTCGGTGGGCGGTTCGATGATGATGGTGTTGATGTCGTTCGGATTCGACAAGACGCGGGGGATACTGGGTGTTGAAACTTGTACCGCCTGATTTGCGCTTTCCCCAGTAATGACTTGTTTGAGGTCGGCGGCAAGTGCTAGCGCATCTGGATAGCGGGCTTCGGGACGTTTGGAAGTCGCACGCCAGATAATGATGTTTACGGCGTAGGGCAGATCGCTGCGGTGGGTTTGCAGAGGTGGTAACGATTCACTAAGCTGCTTGCGAATAACCGTATCGGTGTTGGAGTCGAAGAACGGTGTTTGACCGGATAAGGCAACGTAGATGACCATACCCAAGCTGTAAATGTCGGTTTGGGGGGAAACCGGCTGACCGATAACCTGTTCCGGCGAGATGAAGGCCGGTGAACCGTAACGATCCTCGTCGGTGATGGTTTGAGTCGGTTGGTTTAAACGTTTGGCGATGCCAAAATCGGCTAGGTAAGCGTTGCCTTCTTCATCGAGCAGAATGTTCGCAGGTTTTAGATCACGATGGACGATACTGTTGCGGTGGGCGATGGTGAGCGCACCCGCGATCTGGCTGACCAATTGTACAACTTGTGAGGGTTGCCACGCGCCTTTTTGCTCCAACGAGTCTTGCAGACTGCCGCCTCGCAAAAGGCGCATCACGAGTACGGCCATATCCGGTTCACGCCAATAGTCATACAGCGGCGTGATGTGCGGATGTTCGAGGCGAGCGATGACCTGTGCTTCCGACTCGAAGCGGCGGATGAATTCGGGATTGTTGGCGTGTTCGGGGAGGATGAGCTTGATGGCGACTTCACGATCAACGGAAGGCTGATAGGCACGGTAGACGGCACCAAAGCCACCATGCCCAATCAGTTGACGGAGTTCGTAGCCTTTGATCGTTTGACCGGATAAATTGGTGAAATCAGCAGGCATAAGATTCTAAGTTTAGGATGCGCTGTCGTTCGGACGAAGGGGACTTAGTGCAAGCCGCTGGAGATGCGGCAGTAGTTTGGCAAGATGCGATTGGTTTTCCGCGCGAGTTCGCTGTGGCGCTAAATCTGCCAAAATTTCATAAGCCAATTCAATCCCCGCTGTATTCAATACATTGTCGGACAGCGGATTGGTTTGGTTAGGCTGCTGTTCGATTTCTACCCACGGTTTGATCGGTTCAGCGGTTGGCTGGTTGAGTTTGAGTATATTCTCATGATGGGCTTCGCGCCAACGGAAAATATGGTTCTTGAGCAACCGGTAGGCTTGATACAAACCGGTCAGCTTGATATTGAGAACACCTTTTGATTTATCAGGTGCGATGCTTGTAATGAGGACATCACTTATTGGCTGTGACATAACCTCGTCGCACGATTTTTGGAATCCATCCAGTGCTTTGAGGTAGGGCAAAAGCAGTGTTTCGAGTGTGGCAGCTTTCAGCGTTAGGGGATCAGTCATTTCTAGGATGCTGGTGAGCGAAAGCAGGGTCTCGGCAGGATCATTGTTTTCGGCAAGGCGGAAGTAAACGCTGGTGTTGATTTGCCCGAAGCGAACGATGTCACCAGATTGCAGCGGGTAGAGCTGATTGGCATTCAAGCGGGTTTCGTTCAGCCATGTTCCGTTGGTGCTGGACAGATCTTTGAGCTTATATCCGTCGTTATCTTTTAGGATGGTCGCGTGCTGGCGTGAGACACCCATTAAGCCGCCATTGAAAGGCGTGAGGTCAACGGTAGGCGGTTTTTCACCGGGGCTGTAGCGACCTATGGTGACCTTGTTTTCGCTGACTTTGACCAGCAGGGGCTGCTCGAAACTGGCGACTTGAAAGACGACAATATCCGAATAGAGGCGAGTCAGTTGGACGACCCGTTCCGGTACAAAGCCGACGGGGTTTAGCGGCGGTGGCGGAACATGCGATGTGGTTTTCGACGGCAGCATGGCTACAACGGGCGTATTGCAGTGAGCACATACGGTCGCGTCGGCGGCATTCGATTTCCCACAGGCAGTACAAACCTTCGTTTCAGTCATGTTGTCGTCCTATCGCAGACGTTACATTAGCGTGTTACTGTTACTTTGTTGAGGCCACGAGGGGCATCGACAGAATGCCCTTTTTCGATGGCTAAACGCATGGCGAAAATTTGCCCCGGCACAACGGCTGGGATGGGGGATAGCCATTCGGGCAAACCCGACGGCAAAAGCATCCCTTTTCGGCCTTGTTTGATAATCGCTGAGTCGTTCGAGATAATGAGCGTTTCAGCCTGACGTTCGCCTAATTTGGTGACCAGATCAGCGAGTGTGGCAAGTGTTTTGCCTTTGGGCGCGACGACAATGACCGGAAAACCGGGGTCAATGAGGGCAAATGGGCCGTGACGAAAGTCCGCCTCGCTGTAGCCTTCCCCAATAATGTAGCATAACTCTTTTATTTTGAGGCTAATTTCGAAGGCGGTGCAATAGTTGTAGCCGCGACCGAGTACGACAAAGCGTTCCATGTAGCGGTAACGTTCTGTCCATTGGGCGATTTTGTCGGCCTGTGAGAGAGTTTCCGCCATGTAGGCTGGAAGTTGGGTGAGTGCTTGTGTGAGTTCGGCTTGATCGACGACAGTGGTCATGAGTAAGGCGACGGCAGCCAACTGCGCGGTATAGGTTTTGGTCGCGGCGACGCTGACTTCCGGCCCGGTCATCACGTTGATGTGATATTCAGCGGCTTGGGCAAGGGGCGAGTCTGGCGCGTTGGTGATGGCAACGGTGAGCGCACCCTGCTCACGGGCATCGCTGACGACACGGCAGACATCTTCCGATTTGCCAGACTGGGAAATGCCCAGCACTAAGGCGTGGCTGAGGTTAGGGGAGGTTTCATACAATGTATGGATAGACGGTGTAGCGAGACCAACGGGTAAATGTGCGTGGATACCAAAGGTATATTGGGCGTAACGGGCAGCGTTATCCGATGTGCCACGCGCGGCGATATGGACGAAGGCGGGGTTAAATTCCCGAATAGCTTTGGCGATACGCCGTGTGTTTTCGGCTTCGCGTTCCAGTAATTCGCCAATGATTTCTGGTTGTTCTGCAATTTCGCGTTCGATGTGAAGCATAGCTTTATCTTTTCACTTCAGTAATTAAGAGCAATTCAATGTGACGTGTTTAATAATTTACGTACCACGTCGTTGTCAGTTCGCCCACTTGATAGAAATCCGTCCACGGTCGGGCGAGCGCATCGCATAGTGCGGTTACCCGCTGCATCCGACGCAGGGCTTCGTGCTTGAAAAAGTTTTCCCGTTCCGCATTTGACATCGGAATGGATTCTTGCCATATGGCACGGCCTACGGCGACACCTGATGCGCCGTTGCGGCAGGCTGCGGTTACTTGCTTGATATAAGTCTCAAAAGCTGTTGAACCGGATAAGAGTATCCACGGCACGGCGCAGGCTATGGATAGGTCGGCGCAGGCTCGTTCCCACTCAGCCTCATCAGTATCCGAAGCCACATCCAGCGGGAACTCGGCTTTTAGAATATCAATCCCCATCGCGGAGAATCGTTTCGCGCCTTCGATCACGACTTCGCGGCGCTCGGCAGATGAGATTTTGTCCTTATTGGGGTAGGGGGAGTACGAAAGCGGTTCCAAATACAGGGGTATTTCGGAAGCGGCGCAGTCATCAATTACCTGCTGTACCAGCGCTTCGATTTGTGATGCTGTTGGCGACGCGGGATGGTAATGGACGAGGAGTTTGATGCCACTGACACCGGCGCGTTTGGCTTTGGCAACGCCCCAATCCGGCAGGAGCGAATTTTCACGGGCGGTTGGGTCACCGGAATAACCTGTTTTTTCGACACCGGTTAATAGCCCGCGCTGGCCTGAAATGGTGTTTGACGCGATTAATTGGGCGGCACTGTATTCAGGGTCGAGCAGAACGGCGCTGCCGGCGACCGCCAAAGATTCGATGATTTGACCTTTAAAGGCTGTGAAATCGGAGTCGGTGATGGGGGTAGGTGAGTGCTTTTGAAGAGCTTCTAGAAGGTTGCCGCGATGATCGGCAGCAAGGATGGCGAACGACCCCGCGGGCGTGCTGCACTGCTGTAGGGCGCGAAACTTGCCGAGGGACGTTAATTTCATCTCTGGTATCTACCTTAACGAAGAAGTCATATTCGATACGCTAAAACCAAAATTTATGTGTTCAGGATACCTTTTTCGCAGAGGACGCGCAAGATTAGGATACGGATGATGACCACCTTATTTAGCAGTCACCATCTTCATGTGACGATTAGCTGAAATGCGGTATGACATCCCGGCCAATGGCTTCAAGATTCGTGAGTTTTTCGACACGGCGAATTAAGTCGTCGGTTTTACCTGCGATGCCGATTTGCAGCATGGGCGGCGTGACTAACTGCTTGGCTTTTTCGATGTCGTTTTCGACCATTACCGCGTGTTCGATGGCTTCAAAGTCGGCATGGGTGAGGCCGATCTGTTGAAGGATCGACTCGCTGAGAGCGTGACCGTAGTAGGCGACTTTCTCTTTGAGGGCATCCTCGGCGGCGGCTTTATCTTCGGACACCGAACACCAGATGCAAGCGGCGACATCTATTTGGTCGATGTTCCGGTTGGCTTCTCGCGCACCTTTTTCGATCAGGGGTATCACATTCTGATAGTGTTCGGGTGGGAACAGGAGTGGTAATCCACCATCAGCGATGCGACCGATTTCCTCCAGCATTTTGGGACTCATCGCGCCAATATAGATGGGAACGCGGCGGCGCGGAGTGAAGCGCAGGTAGGTTTCCCCCGACCACTTCAAGAATTCACCCTCAACGGCGGCACGATTACCAGATAGCAGTTGGTTAATCGCGTGTGTCGACTCGATGACAGCGGTGCGCGGCTTAATGTATGGCACACCGATCCAGTTTAGGAAATCTTCGGCACCGGATGACAGACCCAAGTTGAAGCGGCCATTTGATACCTCGTCAAGTGTGGCGATCATCATGGCGATTTCAGCCGGATTGATGCTGTAGGGGTTCAGGATGCAGGTGCCGATTTCAATCTTTTCGGTGGCGAGCGCAACCGCCGTGAGGATGACAGGGGCGCTGCGGAAGAAAAGGTCGTTGCTCACCCAAAACTGATTGAAGCCAACAGATTCGGCGAGTTTCGCCCAGCGAACATAGCTGGATACGGGATGATCGTTGTTGAAGCGGAGGCTAAATTTCATGGTTTGTTGATGACCGCATCGGCTTCCATTTCGACGAGATAGCCTTCGCCGATTAGCGCACTGACTTCAACGAGGGTGTTCGCAGGGCGGATGCTGCCGAAGATTTCGCCATGAGCGCGGGCAACCGCTTCCCACTGGCTCGCATCGGTGACGTAGATGCGGGTGCGGATGACATCAGTGAGGGATGCGCCCGCTTGGTTCAGCGCCCGTTCGATTTTGCGGATAATGTAGGTGGTTTGGGCGAAAGGATCACCCAAGCCCACAATATTTCCGTCGTCATCTGTGGCAGTCGTGCCAGAAACATGCACTACGTTCCCGATGCGGACAGCGCGTGAGAAGCCCGCGATGGCTTCCCACGATGTACCTGATGATATGTTTTGGCGGTTGGTCATTTCACGCGCCTTACTCGATTACGATCAGTTCTTGGAAGCCGCGTGTGAGCGGTTCACCCCCATTGGGGCGGGCAACGACCACGTCTTCGACACGCGACGAGAAGGTGTTGAACTGGGTGATACTTGGCTCGATAGTGAACAACATGCCTTCTTGCAAGGGGGTTTCATCGCCTTTGGTGAGGAAGGGCGGTTCGTGAACATCCATGCCGATGCCGTGACCGAGGCGATGGCGGAAGGTTTCGCCGTAACCCGCGTCTTCGATGACTTTGCGGGCGGCAGCATCCACCTGAGTCGTTGTGGATTGTCCGGCTTTGAGTGCGGCAATACCTGCTGCTTGTGAGGCCATAACGAGCTTATATACGCGCTGGAATTCTTCCGGCGGTTCACCGAAAGAAACAGTGCGCCCATAGTCGTAGCAGAAACCGTCAAGGACTGCGCCGAAATCGAACAGGATGGAGACGGGAGGGGTTAGGACACGCGGCCATGTTTCCAAGCGCTGACCGAAGCGCAGCGGGTGGTTAGGACCGGAGTTGTAGAAGGAAGTAGTGAAGGATGGGCCAAGTGAACCGTGTTTGCGGAGCTGATAATCCACCTCGGACATCACTTCGAGTTCGGTCATGCCGATGCGAAGGTTCTTAATGACATCGGCAAATGCGGCTTCGGTAATTGCACCCGCGCGGCGCATGACGGCAATTTCTTCTTCCGATTTGATGACGCGGAGGGGACGCAGTAAATCTGTGGCGGAGATGAACTGCGCGTCAGGAATGGCTTCCTGTAAGTTGACGATGGTTTCGCCGGTTGTCTGGTTACTGATGGCGACACGCGGCTTGGCCGGGAGGTTGAAACCCTTCAATACTTCACGTACAAGTGTCGCAGGGTTGTCCCAATCGCCGAACACACGGATTTCAATCCCTTTAATCTCGTTTAGCCCACCGAATTCGGCTGTCATGCGAGGGAGAATGAGCAGCGGTTCGGAGTCGGGAGTGATCCATGCGCCTTCGAGCCACGCGCCGGGGTGCATCACCGCGCCATAATTTGGAATGTCACGGGGGACACCGGTTAAGTATTGGAGGTCGGTGCTAATGGGTAGAAACACCACATCGGCTTTACCCGCGATGGCACGTTGAAAACGTTCAATACGATCACTATAAGACATTTGTATGTACCTGTTGATAAGCAAATTGAGTGCATTTGCACAAACTATAACACGGAAAAGTGGTCTAAAAAATCGGTTTGCCGAGTTGGATATATCCGTTTACAATTAGCCATTCTTAAGAGGATACCCTCTTTTGTTACAGGTAACCTTAGATATTTTGGAAGGAAATGTTGAAGATGTCTGTATTTTCAAGACCTCGTCGTGCATTGACGCTGGTGTTGGTGTTACTGACCACATTGGCGCTCAGTTTGGCGGCAGTACGCGCCCAAGACGAGAAAGTTCTCGTTATTGGCGCGGCTGAGTTTTTGGACTCAATGGATCCTGCTCGTTCGTATTCCCCCACGGGTATCATTACCCTCAATGCAACATACGATACGCTCGTAACTTTCCCTCCTGACACTGCTGACAGCTTTGTGCCACGTTTGGCAGCAAGCTGGGAGGCATCTGAGGATGGCCTGACCTATACCTTTACCCTGCGTGAAGGTGTCCTGTTCTCTGACGGCAGCCCGCTGACCGCCAGTGATGTGGTGTTCTCGTTCAACCGCTTCAAGAATATCAAGGGCAACCCCTCGTTCCTCGCCGCGACCGTCGAGAGCGTTGAAGCGCCTGATGATGCAACCGTGGTGATTACGCTGAATGCGAGCGACCCCGCGATTTTGGCGAAGCTGGCTGCGTGGCCGTTTAGCGTGGTGAACCCTGAGGTTGTGACCGCTAACGGTGGTACGGACGCAGCGGATGCCGACACGACCGATACCGCAGATGCGTGGTTCTCTACTGCGTCGGCTGGTTCAGGCCCGTATATTCTGGAAAGCTATGAGAAGGAAAGCCAAGTTGTACTCGTTCGTAACACGAACTACTGGGGTACTGCGCCGTACTTTGACCGTGTTATCCTCCAGAACATTCCTGAATCCGCAGCGCAGAAGGTTGCGCTGGAAGCTGGCGACATTGATATTGCGCTGGACATTACCCCTGACCAAATCGAAGCTATTGATGCGATTGACGGCCTGAGTGTTTATACGACGGGTTCGTTCACGCTGCATTACTTGGCGATGAACCGCAATGCTGAATTCGGTGGCCCGTTGGCTGATCCGAAGGTTGAAGCGGCTGTCCGCGCGGCTATTGATTACGAAGGTTTCCGTCAGCTCGCTGGTCCCGGTGCAGTGACTCCGGCTGCGATGCTGCCCGTTGGCATGTTCGGGGCTTACGGCACGGACAAGGCTCCGGTGCGTGACCTCGATGCGGCGAAGGCTCTCTTGGCTGAAGCGGGTTATCCTGATGGTTTCGAAACCACGTTGGAATACCCGACCTACACTCAGGAAGGTTTGAACATCGAAACCCTTGCTCAGAAGCTCAAGTCTGACTTGGCGGAAGCTGGTATCACCGTGAACCTTGTTCCGGGCGACATCGGTACATTTATCGAGAAGGTACGCGCTGGTGAATCGGGCTTCTTCCTCGTTTGGTGGCAGCCAGACTACCTCGACCCCGATAACTACCTGTACTTCCTGCCCGGTCGTAACGGTGGTACCCGCGCCGGCTGGCTGGAAGCGGATGCTGAAGCGAGCTTGCTCGAACTGCGCGATAAGGCGCTGACCGAAACCAACCCCGAAGAACGTGTCAAGCTGTTTGCCGAAGTTCAGGACTACTGGATTGCAAATGGCCCGTATGCGCCTTACCTGCAAGGCAGCATTCAGGTTGGTCACAATGACAATATCGTCGGTGTATTCCGTCACCCGCAATGGCTGATCGATGTGGCTGGCTTGAGCCGCGTTGAGTAAGAATTTGTAAGTTGTGAGTTCGAGATAGGGGTGAACAGTGTTCGCCCCTATCTGATTGCGTTGAGGATAGATAATGCCGCTTCACCTGTATATTGTTCGACGGTTTTTGTTCGCTATTCCTCTGATTATCGGAATTACACTCGTTGCTTTCATAATCGCAAATGCAGTTCCTTCTGATCCGGTTTCGGCGAATTTGCCTGAAAAGTCACAAAATGATCCCGAAATTGTAGCGGCGTTTCGGCGTGAGTGGGGTTTGGATAAATCACTTCCTGAACAGTACGTTACCTATTTAGGGAATGTGCTTCAAGGGAACTTGGGACGCTCGATTAAGACTAAGCGCCCTGTGATTGACGATATTCGCCAGTTTTTACCTGCGACATTTGAATTGGCAACTACGTCGATTATTACCGGCCTCGTGCTGGGTGTCGGCATGGGTATTATTTCGGCGGTTTGGCGGGGCAAACTTGTTGATTATGTGACGCGCACCGTCGCGTTACTGGGTGTGAGTTTTCCGGTATTTGTGTTGGCGCTGTTGGGGCTTTCTATCCTACATGCCCAGCTTGGATTGGCAGCCGGGCCGGGGCGATTAGATGTTCGAATAACGAAGCCTGCGGCTGTAACTGGCTTATACATTATTGACAGCGTGATTGCCGGTCGCGCTGATATTTTAGCGAACGCACTTTCGCATCTGATTTTGCCAAGTTTGGTGCTTGGTGTTTACACATCCGGCTTAATTTCGCGTATAACTCGGTCATCCATGCTTGAAGTTTTAGGCGCGGAGTATGTTCGTACTGCACGGTCAAAAGGGTTGAGCGAACGTGTTGTGATTATGCGCCACGCCTTTTCGAACGCACTTATTCCGGTCGTCACGGTTATTGGTCTTTCGTTCGGCAACTTGCTTTCAGGAGCCGTGTTGACCGAAACAATTTTCTCGTGGCCCGGAATAGGACGCTATGCGTTTCAGGCTTCAACCTCTCAGGATTTCCCTGCGATTATGGGTATTAGTATGCTCATCGCCATTATTTATGTGGGAGTGAATTTCGTCGTTGACATCCTCTACTTTTTCCTCGACCCCCGTATTCGATTGGCGTGATCGTGCCAATAAAGTGGGATTTGTACTGCGGCGCAACCCACTTGTCCTGATCGGCGTTGTCATTACTATTATCTGGGTTTTGGCAACTCTTTTTGCTTACCAGATTGCCCCGTTCGATCCGAGTGTGCAGAACATTAACGACCGTTTACAAGCGCCTAGCCAAACCCATCCGTGGGGAACGGATGAACTCGGACGTGATATTTTTAGTCGTGTGTTGCACGGCGGGCGGATTACGATTGTCGCCGGTATCGCTGTCATTGTATTTGGCAGCTTGCTCGGTTCGCTTATCGGCTCGATTTCCGGCTTCTTGGGCGGAAACTGGGATGAACTGATGATGCGCTTTACGGAGCTATTCCTCGCGTTCCCAACCATCATTTTAGCGATGGCGATTACGGCAGCCTTAGGGCCTGATCTGCGAAATGCGGTTCTGGCGTTGGTGATCGTGTGGTGGCCTTCGTATGCGCGTTTAATGCGCGGGCTGGTTATTTCAGCCAAGACGAATCAATATGTGGATGCAGTTGAAAGCCTCGGCGCTACTCGTCCATACATCCTGTTTCGGACGATTGTGCCGAACTGCTTGTCCCCTATGTTGGTGCTGACCACGCTGGATATTGGGAATGCTATCCTGACGTTCGCTGGATTGAGCTTTTTAGGCTTGGGCGCAGAACCGACAACCGCAGAGTGGGGGCGTATGGTCGCCGTCGGTATCGATTTTTTTGACCAATGGTGGATGTGGTTGTTCCCCGGTTTAGCAATTGCAACCCTCGTTATGGCACTCAATTTTATCGGCGATGGTTTGCGAGACATTTTTGACCCGCGAACACGCAAGTGAGTCCTTTCTATTAACTAATTTTATTTGAACCGGAGCCAGAACCAAACAATGCTAGAAGCGAAATTGCTGACTCGCGATGAAGTTGAGCGTCACAGCTTGGATATGCGGCAATTTATCGATTTTCGGCAGTCTACACTTCCCA
>Ga0209460_1001147_pt1 | contig 17022 bp, 11 predicted proteins | sample EBPBio132013_DNA_FD_185868 | JGI IMG/M metagenome (GOLD analysis project Ga0209460, IMG submission 185868) | Wastewater treatment Type I Accumulibacter community from EBPR Bioreactor in Madison, WI, USA - Reactor 2_5/13/2013_ DNA (SPAdes)... | ecosystem: Engineered > Bioreactor > EBPR >...
GCGAATCAGCAGGATGTCCATAATCAGCGAGAACATAACCGGCGCGTAGAGCTTGGCGATCTGCCGCACCGCCGGATGCCGCCAGTTGAAATTCAGCCGCAGCCGTGCGCCCTTCATCCCCGGTACTTGGATCGCCAACTGCGCCAACGACCCGATCAGCCAGCCAATTGCTGCTGCCGAGATGCCGTAAGCCGGACGTGTCATCGTCCACTGTACGCCGGTCGCCTTGACAACCGGTAGGAGTTGTAGGGGCGGGGCGAGCAGGATAGTCGCTAAGACGATACTGCCGTTGAACACCACGCCGGAAAACGCCGTCCACTTGAACTCGCGCAGGGCATACAACGCCCCGCTGATGACCGCGAACAGGCTCATGAACAGCAGCGAAGGCGCGATAAGTTGGAGTAAATGCGTGGAGAGCGCCGCTTTTTCAGGGTCGAAGCCGCTGCCGACGATGCCGATCACCTGCGGCGCGAGTACCGTCACCAGCAGGATCAGCAGCGCCAGCACAGCCGTGACCAAACTGAGCAGTACCGAGATGACACCCCACAAGGCTTTTTGACCTTCGCGGGTGGTAATCTCGCTGAGTACCGGGATGATGGCGCTGTTGACGTGACCGCCGATCAGCAGGTCGTAAAAGCCGGTCGGCACACTGGTTGCGACCTTGAACGCATCCACCGCCCGCGACGCACCGAACAAGTTGGTGAGGGCGATCTCCCGTACCAAGCCCAACACACGCCCTGCAAGGTTGCCCATCGCGATAATGCTGCTGGCGCGCGCGACTCCGGCATTGGTTTCTTCCTGTGTGGGGATTGGGACTTCATCGGGTAGAAGGACGTTGGACTGCACATCCGTTGTAGGGTTTTCGAGCGACATATGACTCCTACGGGCTGCCGACTGGCTAAGGATAGCACAACGCTTTGCGAAAACGAGGTTAGAGTTCGTGTACAATCACTGCTTGGCTGCTGTTTTCCCCACGCCTACAGGACGCTTGACCGCCGAGAACTCAACTATCTCTCACTCCAAGTCTGTACTACAATCAGACTATAAACAGCGGTAAGGGATACTTTACCCATCAAAGTCTATCCCGATGATGCAGCCTGTCGGGCATCATTTTTGCGGACGGTTGGCTAGAGGGAATATATGATGAAACGCCTTGTGATCGGACTCGGATTGCTCAGTGTCGCACTCTCAGCTTGTGGTAGCCTCGGTGGTAACAATAACAACGCGCCTGTTGGTGGTGGCAGCCAACAAACCAATCCTATCGATTGGAACCGGGACCCGAATACGGTTGTTTTTCGTGCTGATGTCACCGGCGGCAGCACCGATCCTTTCTATGTGTTGAGTGAGGTTCCATCCTGTACCATCTATGGGGATAACCACATCGTTTGGACAAACGAACTCGGCGTGAATAACGTTCAGATTCTTGAAGACCGCGTGACCGATAGTCAAATCGTCAACTTCGTGAACTACGTTGCCCTCACCAAACAGCTTTACAACTACAGCGCGAAGGCCGACACCCTTCCACTGAGCGGCAGCGCACCGCCCGTCGTCGAAACGCTCGATTTGTTCGTCAATAATGTTGACCACAAAACGGATGCTTTCGGCGGGTGGGATTCGGCGTATTACCAAGAAGTGCTGCTGAACTGCCGCCAGATTAGCACCGCGCCCGTGTTATACGTTCCCGCAGGGGCGTGGATTTCCGCCCGCGCGGTTGAGTACGATTCGCAAATGCCGCGTCAACCGTGGGATGCGGTGGCGAACAGCCTGAGCCTGAAGGAAATCGCGGACAGCGGACAGCCCAAGTGGATTACCGGGCGTAACGTAGGCGTATTCTGGAATATGTTCCTGACCTCGCCCAAAACGATCCAGTTCGTTGAAGGCGATACACAGTATAACGTCGCGCTGCAAGTGCCGAACATCACCCGCAATTCGCCTGCCGCGCCGAGTTCATAAGTCATCACCGCCTATATCGGAGTCTGTAGGGAATGGTCTCAGGCCATTCCTTTTTATTTTGGGTTCATGACCTTTATTTCGACTGGCGACGATAGACAGGCGACTATAGACTAGAGGGATTATCCGGTACGAAGCCCTAGCGAACCTATGAAACTACTCGTCGTCTGTGCCTCGCTTGACCTGACCCAACCTTTCAGCGCTACACCGGCATGGTGGCAGCTCCTCAAAGCCTTCTATGAAATCGGCGTGGATGTGATTGCTGCGCCGTATCAAGGGCCGGCCATCGAGTCGCTGTGGTGGCAAGCCGCCCCTAACCCCGCGCAGTGGCAGGGCGATCTGTTCAAGTCGCTGCGCGATACGGTACGTAAGGTTGGTGGACAGCCCAAACCCCCGACCGTGCCAGCGACCACAACCCCAGCCAACAACGAGAGCGAGTCCGCCAGCGACAAGGTTGTACGTTCCACGGTGCAAACGTTGATTACCCCGATCTGGGCGCGTTACCTCGACCGGATGCTGACCGACCAGCCGGATATTGACGCGGTGCTGATTTTGACCGCGCCGTTGAACCACCTTGTTGGAATCGCGGCGGAAATTCAACGGAAGCATCATAAGCCGGTGTTTTATTACGATGGGGATATGCCCGCCAGCTTACCCAGCATGAGCGGGTTCGCCAGCGGCTTTCGTATCTACCAAGGGGCTGACGCTGCCGAATACACGGCGATCATCAGCAACAGCAAGGGCGGCGAGGCGGCGCTCAAGGATTTGGGTGCGCGGGCCGTGCATACCGTTTACTATGGGGCTGACCCCGGGGTGTTTAGCCCGATTCCGGTTCCGGCGCAGGACATTGACGTGTTGTTTTACGGTCACGGGCGGGAATACCGCTGGCAGTGGGTCGAGGATATGCTGGCGGAACCCTCGCGACAGATGCCGGAAGCACAGTTCGCCGCGCGGGGTACGAAGCTCGGCGACCTCGGACGGACGCAGCTTCTGCCCTACCTGAGCTTTAGCAAGCTGCGGGAGTACGCCTGCCGCACGAAAATCAACCTGTGTATCACGCGGCAAGCCCACGCCAGCGTCTACGGTTCCTCGTCCTCGCGCCCCTTTGAACTGTCGAGTATGGGCTGCTGCATCGTCTCCAACCCTTATTTGGGCATCGAGGAATGGTTCGAGCCGGGGAAAGAGGTGTTCGTAGTCCATTCGCGGGACGAGGCCATTGACCGCTACCGCTACCTGCTCACCCACGATGGGGAGCGCCAAGCGGTGGGGGCTGCTGCCCGCGAACGTGTCCTCAAAGAGCATACCTTCCAGCATCGGGCGCGGCAGTTGGTCGGTATTATGCAGGGCTATCTGTAGCAATACACAATATGCAACTCATGCACAAAACTCGCCTATTGATCGCTGAAGCCGCGACCGGCACCGCCTCCGGCGACCTCGACTTCACCGACGAGGGGTAAGCCACACGAGTCTTCGAGGGAGGGATTTTAAAGCCCCTCCCTGTTACTACGGGCTATCAGCGGAGTGAGCCTGCGAACGTGCTGATGGGGGTTGGGGTGGGGTTTATGTCGGGCTGAACACCACATCCACCCAGTAATTCGTCGCGGTAAAGGTCGCGTTCGGGAATAACCCCGCCGCCCCGAAAATGTACGTCCCGTTGCCGGGGCTGGTCTCGCCTGTCGCCAGCGCGTACAGCGGCAGCACCGTCCTACCTGTCGTGAACGTGTTCAGGTCATAGGCGAAGCGTCCCTGCGGCGCGTGGTACGAAGCCACGTACACCGTGTTCGCCGTCACAGTGATCGGCGTGGCGAAGGTCGCCGTCTGCCAGCCGGTCGCCGTCTCGCCCGTGAACGTCACGTTCCCCAACTGCGTCCCGGTGGCTGACCACAGGTAGCCCTTGTGCGTGCCACCGTTCCCCGCCAGCTTGTAAAAGCGAATGCCTGTCACCTGCCCGTTGACGCTCGGCTTAAACACCACCCCCAAATTGACCGCAGGCGGGTTGCCGATGTTGCTGGGGTTGGCAGGCACGGTGCTGCCAAAGAAGGAGCAGGGGCAGATATTCATCGCGGGGAAGATTTGCACCGCACCATTTTCGCTGCCCACCACCAGTTTGCTGTTATCGGGACTCCAGTCCACTGAAAAAACACGACCATTGTTGGGTTGAATGGTATCAATCAGCGCCCCATTCGCCGCGTTCCAAACCCGCACCGTGCCATCCCAACTCGCGCTCGCCAGCCGCGTGCTGTCGTTGCTCCATGCAATCCAATTAACCAGTTCACGATTGAGTTCAGAATAGGCGATACGCTGACCGTTCGCCGCATTCCGAAATGTGACTTGACCAAATATACCGGAGTCCGCGATTTTCGTGCCATCAGGACTCCAAGACACTGTTTGAACAAAGCTAAGTTCAACACTATTCGCTGAAAGCATCTGAACTTGTCCTGTTGAAAGGTCAAAGGTTTTTATTCCAAGACCATCGCCAATAACTAACTTTGTTCCAGTTGCATTCCATGACGCGGTTGAGAGTTGACCAATGCCTTTACTAAAAGTCAGTTGACCTGTTGAAGCATCCCATACGCGCAAATTTGGAGAGGAACCTTTAAAGCTGGCACCAACAATTTTATCACCATTCTGTGTTGTCCAATCCAGTGAGTCCGTGACAGCGTCGGAACTTGGTAACGCGAATAGTATGTTTGCAGTCGGCACATCCCATATAAAGACACTGTTTGCAATCGCTCCAACCAATTTGGTGCTGCCTGCTCCCGGTCGCCACGCCAGCGCCGTTGCGGGTGACTGCCCGTTGTTGTATGTAAATACCGTTGCACCAGTATTGGCATTCACCACATCAACTGTCCCATTTTGAAAAGCGCGCGCAATCCAAATGCCGTCAGGATTCCACGCCACACTCCGAGGTGTTGTAGACGCAGGCGGAGGTGGATTTTGAGCATTCACCTCAAATACAACTGAGCTGAATATCAGGATAATCAAAGCAATAGCGGCATATCGAAATGTAGTCGTCATGGTTATGCTTATCACCCCCCTCACGTCGGGCTGAACACCACATCCACCCAGTAATTCGTCGCGTTAAAGGTCGCGTTCGGGAACAACCCCGCCGCCCCGAAAATGTACGTCCCATTGCCGGGGCTGGTCTCGCCTGTCGCCAGCGCGTACAGCGGCAGCACCGTCCTACCTGTCGTAAACGTGTTGTTGTCGTAGGCGAAGCGTCCCTGCGGCGCGTGGTACGAGGCCACGTATACCGTGTTCGCCGTCACGTTGATCGGCGTGGCGAACGTTGCCGTTTGCCACCCTGTCGCCGTCTCGCCCGTGAAGGTCACCGTCCCCAACTGCGTCCCCGTCGCTGACCACAGGTAGCCCTTGTGCGTCCCGCCGTTCCCCGCCAGCTTGTAGAAGCGAATGCCCGTCACCTGCCCGTTGACACTCGGCTTGAACACCACCCCCAAATTGACCGCAGGCGGGTTGCCGATGTTGCTGGGGTTGGCAGGCACGCTCGTCCCGAACAGCGTGCAGGGGCATGGGTAGGGAGTGGGTGAAGGGGTTGGAATGGGGGTTTCGAGGAAATTAATACTTACAATACTCTCTTGATAAAATCCTTGTGCGCCACCATACACAACTTTTGTACCATCGGGGCTAGAAGTAATCGCAAAAAGCTGACCCGCATATGCGAAAGAAAGGAGTTGTGCCCCGGTATTTGCGTCCCAGACACGCACTGTATTTGTACTATCGCTTGTGATTAATTTGTTAGTCGAAGCCCAAGTTAAACCGTGTATCGTAGTCGTGTTTTGAATAGCGATAATTTGCTGGCCTGTCGAAGTATTCCAAACTCTTATAGTATTGTCTGTTCCAGTAGTCGCAAATTTACTTCCGTTCGGACTCCAAGCTACTACATAAACACTGCCACTATGTTGATTATCCAACGATATAATCACTTGACCAGTTGTCGCATCCCATATCGTGATTTTGTCTTCCCAATCGCCGGTAAGGAGTTTTGTACCATCAGAACTCCAGACTACAGACGAAATATGCTCCCTCAAGAACTTATTGGAGTTAAGAAGTTGTCCGGTATTGGCATCTTGAATGTGGATTATATTGGTTGCACTGTCTAGTGCCGCATATTGACTGCCATTGTTATTCCAGCTAAGGGAATATTGGGCACCAAATGAAGTTAATGGGACTGTATTGAGCAGTTGACCTGTTGAAGCACTCCAAACTCGTGTTGTACCATCTTTACTACCTGTAACAAGTTTTGAACCGTCTGGACTCCAAGCGATAGAAACGACTGCACACGTATGGCCTGTTAAGGTGTTGATGATCTGTGTAGTCGCCGCGTTCATAATGCGTACTGCATAAACACTGATGTTACTTAGCCCACATTGAGATGGATTGGGGCCACCGCCAATCGCAATTTTTGTCCCGTCAGGACTCCATGCTAAACTTTCAGTTGCCCATCCACCTCCAAATTGTGGAGTGGGTGTCTGGGCATCAATCCTGTGTTGGCTTGTAAAAGCAAAGAAAACGCACAATAGCACAATCATCAGAAAACTTTTATAACGTTGCATGTTGAATTCCCGCTTTCATCCATTAAGGTATGCTGCAAGAGAGGCTTGGATTGTTGTTGATGAGCTGTTGTACATTTGCATCTGCGGGTACAGTGGTACAATTAGGGCCGATATAAGCTGAACCATTACGCGAATAGCCCGCATTTTGAAAAAGATAATCTACTAGACCGATGTAATTAGGCGATTGCTGTGGGTTTGCAAGTAGCCCGCTAGGCCATTCGACACCCCAATTTAATACCCCGGTCAATTGCGCTTGCCAAAAAATGTTTCCATTCCCAATAATATCACCCTCGTTTGACCAACGATCTAGTTCGCCAGCTAATATATCGTATACATTCGGATCAAATTGACCGTTCCAAGAAAACAGAATCGGGTAATAAGGTTTTAAAGTTCTATACACTTGAAAATCAGAAATATCTTTTCTGTAAAGTAGAAGTGGGTTAATACGAATGCCATTATTGCCTCTCCAGCCTGTACCACCGCCTGCATCATTAATGAAGGCTTCTAAGTGCAAATGATCGGGAGTTACATTTACAGCGCCAGTTTGTCCTAAAATTTGATTAGCAAAAATGACTTGACCTACACTAACAGAACGACTGCTAAGATGATTATAAGTTAATACGATATTCGACATGTTGCGCCAACTATCGCTGTCAGGATCGCGCGGTTCGTCGGCGAAACAACGAAGGGATACGCCTAACCCTTGCCCCGGTGCTGTTGAACCGCCATCTGCATTCCGTCCGGCAACAACAACACCATTACATAATGCAACGACTGATTTGTGATTCCACGTAAGAATGTTGGCAGAATAGTCCATACCCGTATGTATACCGGATGTACCACTATAATTTTGCTGCCAGGAATCTGCTGCAAAACTGTTTGGTCCGTAACCATTTATGTAAAAACCAGTTAGCCCAGTCAAATCAGCAGGGAATTGGTTAAAGGGAATTGGCAGCCCAAGCACTTGCCCAAAGAGTTGTAGTTCAACCGCATTTCGATCTACCGTTCGCGCTGGTAACATGCGACAAGGTGAATTGGCATTATAGTAATCAGCAGACGCATAAATTAAAGTTGGATCATTGGAAACAGCACTAGAAATGTTGACTGTACTATTTGCATCAAGAGGAGATGATGGGGGCAAAGGATTCCACCAGTTTTGTGTAGCATCTAACGTTGTGAGACCAGCATCGTGAATCTGTTTACTCGTAGCTGGATCTGTCGGAGCATTGTTATTGGTTATGAAGCTGTTCTCTTTGCCAAGTTGATTACCTTTGATATTGATGTTCGCGCCGTTTTCGGCGTAAATCGCACCCCCTAAAGAAGCTGCGTGATTAGACTCAAATCGAGTACAACTTGTGGAGAGATTACTAATCCCGGAATTCGTGGCTATCGCGCCACCATTTCCGTTTGTGCCAGTTGATCGGTTATTGATGAAAATTGTTCGTTCAATTTGTGCTGTACCCGCATAAATTCGTATAGCACCGCCGCGCTCACTTGCTATATTGGTGTCAAATTTACTATCATAAACCTTCAGACTTCCGTTCCATTGTTTAATAGCACCGCCACTTGTCGCACCAGCAGCAGCATTAGTCGCGTTTCCGTTCTTAAATGTCACATTGTGTACTTCAAGCATGGCACTACCGTTGATCGTCATAATGCCTTGAATGGTGTTCAGTGTATCTTGGTTAATAACTGTTACATCGATGCCTCGTCCAAAAATTTTTACTTTACCATATACAACCAATGTAGTATTTACTGTGTATGTCCCTGTGTCCAAGTAGATGGGATACACAATACTTGTATTGCCATTTGCTTGACGAATAGCTTGGCAAAGCCCCTCAACATCATCAGAAGCAATAAAGGCATAATAGGTATCAACATAGGTGTCAGGGTTCGTAGCAAGACAACTCCCCACAGATTGAATGCCAAATTGTGCTGAGGCAGCCTTTGGTGTTGGAGTAGGGAATTCATCTGTCGGCGTTAATGATGTTATAGCCGAGGATGTACTACTTATAGTTACACTTGGTAATAGTGTCGCGCTCGGTGTCACGGTCGCCGTCTCACTCGCCGTCGGCAGCGCGGTTTCGGTCGCCGTTTCGCTGGCGGTTGGCACGGGCAGCGGGGTCTCGGTTTCCGTCGCGGTCGGCAGCGGCGTTTCGGTGAGCGTGGGCAAAGCGGTCGGGGTCTCGGTCGGCAGCGGTGTCGCGCTCGGCAGTTCGGTTGCCGTCTCGGTCGGGGGCAGCGTTGGGATAACCGTTTCAGTAGGGGGGCTAATAGGCTCGTCCTGCGCGGCAAGCGGTTGCCAGCCTATAACCAGCAGGCCAAGCAGGAGCAGTCGGGATACGCGGCGCTGTAAAACCCTACCCATACGCTTTTGTTAAATCGGTAATCTATCCATCAACTATAGACCCAAAAGCAAAAGAGTCAATAACAGCAGGACAAACAGAAAGTTACTTTCCTTCTTACAGGATTGTGTAATCCTTGGATAGTCCCTGCCTTTTGCCTGTCACTTGAAACTTAAAACTATTTTCTAGGTTTATTTTCGGTTAACCCAACAAACCCTTTTCTAACCCTCCACCAACCGTCTTAACAATTCCCCTCCCTCGCAACGTTAGCGCCACCACCGCTTAAAAGGGACCAAATGTTCTGACAAATGTTCACCCTTAATACGCCAACTTCCACTATGCTATTGAAAGAGATGGTTGTAGGGACGAGATACATCTCGTCCGCGCTCCCAACCTCACGCACCTTAACAACTGCATCCACCCTTGGCGTTCTCTGTGTTCTTGGCGTGCTTGGCGATTCGTATTGCCTTTGACTGTCGTCTGCTGACTGCTGACTGTTGACTTTTCGTGCCGCATTTGCCGCTTGTTCTGCATGTTGTATTAGACTAATGACTGTCGACTATAGACTGGGGACTTCTTTTAGCAATCTTGGCGGCGGCAGCCTTTTCGCCAAAATTGCCGTGAATCCAGCCGGGCAATCCGCCGAATCGCCACCAAAACGTGTTTTTATTGCCAGAAGGTTCGCCAATTTTGCCAATTTCTAGAAGCCTACTCATCCCCGACCGGCAAACCCGCCAGCCGCATGATGCGGAGCGCGTTCGTCGTGGGCGAAACACCGGCTCGCAGCCTGTAATCAAACGTGAGCTGCCCATCCTTCACTTGATCCGCGAAGTGGTAGTTGCTCAAGCCTTCCAACGCCGCCAGTTCGAGGTCGTGGGTCGAAATCGCACCCGTGCCGCGCTTCCCCACAAGCGCCCGAATATAGGCCGCGCTGCCCAGCAGCCGTTCGCGGTTGTTCGTCCCCTTAAAAATCTCGTCGATCAGGAAGAACAGGGGCAGCTTATCCGGCTTCTCCAGCGCGTCCAGTAACGCCTTCAACCGCCGCACTTCCGCGTAAAAGTAGGAGTAACCTTCCGCCAGAGAGTCGCTAATCTGGATGCAGGTGAACAACCGGTAGAGGCTGGTGTGCAGGCTGTCCGCCGCCACCACGCCGCCCGCGTTCGCCAGCACGAGGTTCACGCCCATCGTCCGCAGGAACGAACTCTTGCCGGACATATTCGAGCCGGTGAGCATCGTCACACGGGGGGTATCCATCGTAAAGCTGTTCACCACCCGCTGTAGGTGGCTGATGAGCGGATGCCCGATCTGTACCGCCGTGAAGGTCATTTCCTCGGTGAAGGCTGGGCGGGTATAGGCCGGATTGTGGTAGGCGAACAGACGTAAGGCCGCTAGTGCTTCCAGTTCTGCCCACACGTCCAGCCACGCGGGCATCAACCCCGCCAGCTTACGCCGGAGCTGACCGAGTTGGTAGGCCGTGAACATATCCCACGGCATCAGTCCATTCAACACGCCCCACAGGATGAAGTTCCCGCGTAAACTCGCCGCCGACACGATCCGGTTGAGGCCGCGAAGCTGTGCCGATGGACGTTCCGCCCCTTGGAACGGCGCGATCAACCGACCGAGCGCGGGTTTGCGCCCCGCCGGATACTGTTCGAGGGTGGTGAACACGCCCGTCAGCCCGCCGAGGATACCCTGCACCGCGAAGCCCTCATCCAGCACCGGAATGACCCGCGTGGCACGACTGAGTGAGAGGCCGAAGTACACGAGGAAGCTGATCGCGAACACGGGCGGAAGCACCGCCAGCCGCCACAGGACGAACAGCACCGCCGTCAGTACACATAACCCCGCCAACAGCGCCACGAACTGCCCCGACACCCCGCCGCTGGCCGTAGCCGGAGCCGTGATCCACGCGCTGAGGGGGCGCGTATCCAAACGCTTGCCCTCGCTGCTCATCCGCGCTTCAAGCGTCAGCCGGTCGCAGAACGCGGGTGACAGTTCATCCAGCAGGGCGTGCCGCTGCCCGATGGCGTTCGCGTCTGGTGAGGTCGCCAGTAACCAACCGCGCAGTCGGGCGCTGCCTTGCAGGGTGGCGCTGGTATCCAACAGGTGATGCAGGGAACGCGCTCCCGTAATATCGAGATCATGCTCAAACGGGTGGTTATCATCCGGCGTGAAGGTGGGCGGCTGCGGGATGAACGCCCAATCCAGTTCGGCGCGGGCAATATGCGCCTCGCGGATGGCGTTCAGCGTTTCGAGCCGCGCGATCACCCGCCGCACGCGGTTGTGCCGCCCGACCAGCACGCTAAACACCACGAGGCCGACCAGCGCACACGCCAGCGCCAGCCCGTTGTTGCCCGGCCATAACCCCAGCGCCAGCGCAGCCGCCGCGAGGAATACCGCCAGCCGCGCCCCGACGAGCCGGTTGTTGTGGTATCGGGCGATTTGTAGGCGGGCTTCAAGCCGTTTGATGCCGCGTTGGGTGTGGGTAATGCGCGTGTCACGGGTCGGTGAGGTCATGGAGTTCTTTCAGGCATCCGGTGTCGGGAAGGTGATTTTGTGATATACATCGGCGAGGCGCAGGGTGCAGCCGACAGCGGGTAGCTGGATCGCCACATCCGGCATGGTGGCGTAAGAGAGCAGCCAGTCGCCGTTCGGTTGGCGGGTGTAATGGTCAACACGCATCTCATCCTGCGCGATGAGAACATATTCTTTCAGCGACTCAATGCCCATGTAATGCTTGAACTTTTTACCCCGGTCATAATCCTCTGTTGAGTCGGATAGGACTTCAACGATCAACGTCGGGTTGAGCAGGGTATCAAACTCGCCGTCAGCAAACCGAGGTTCGCCACAGACAACCGTTACATCGGGATAGCTATATTTCAGCGCATTGACTTTCACACGCATATCACTCGGATAGACTTCGCATGGGCGACTGGTCAGTTGATTATTCAGGCTCGCACCAGTGTTCATCACAATGATGTTGTGTTCACGGCTTGCACCAGACATCGCATAGATGTCACCGTCAAAATACTCGTGCTTTGCCTCGCTGGCACGTTCGAAAGCGAGATATTCCTCAACCGTCCACTTTTTGCGTGCGTTCGCCACCATAAACTTGATCCTCTGTGCCTCTGAGTCATTGAGTCTTTGTGTTAAAACTCTCCGTATTCCTCTGCGATCTCTGCGCCTCAGCGGTTAAATCTTTACTCAGCCAGTTCCGCCCACTCGTTCATCGCCGTATCCAGCGCCTGCTCGGTCGCCGTGTACTCCGCGCCAAGTTTATTGATGATCGCCGCGTTGCCTTCCTTGCTGGCCTTGTCGATAGCTGCCGTCAATTCAGTCAGCTTGGTTTCCAACGTATGCACCTTGGCCTCGGCTGCCGCGATCTGCTTCTCCAACTGGTAGGTGTTACCCTTTTTCTTGGGCGCGGGGGTACTGCTGCCGTTGGTCGAAGCGGGTATCCTGCTGCTCTCAGGTTCCCCTCCTTGTGTACGGGGAGGGGTAAGGGGTGGGGTTGTTAAGCCAGCATTCCGCGCCGCCACATATTCCTTATACGTCCCCTCGAACACGTCCAGCTTGCCGGGGCTGGCGGCCCAGATTTGCGTCGCCAGCGCGTCCACGAGGTAACGGTCATGGCTGACGAGCAAAATCGTTCCGGTGAAACCCGCTAGCACGTTCTGCAGCACCTCTTGGCTGTCGATGTCGAGGTGGTTCGTCGGTTCGTCCAGCAGCAGCAGGTTCGCGCCCGATAATGCCAGCTTCGCCAGCGCCACGCGCCCCCGCTCACCGCCGGAGAGCGTCCCAATCGGGCGGAACACATCGTCGCCCTGAAACAGGAACGGCCCAAGGAACGACCGCGCCTCGCCGGGGGTCATCGGCTTGGCGTTCATAATCTCGTCAATGATGCTGTTCTTGGGGTTCAATAGCTCGTGCGCCTGCGCGAAGTAGCCCAACTGCACCGAAGCACCCAAGCGTGACTCACCTTTGAGCGGCGGCAGATCACCGATCATCGTCTTGAGAAAGGTACTCTTGCCCACGCCGTTCGGCCCGATCAGCGCCGCCACCTCGCCCCGCCACAGCGTAATATCCGGCACGGTGAACAGCGGCTTGGGCGAATCGGGATAACCGACGGCGACACTTTGCGTCATCAGCACCTTATCGCCGCTCCGCATCCCCGAACTCATATTCAGGTTCAGGTTCTGGCGGGTGCGCGGTCGGGTGAGCAGCTTGCCGCGCTTCTTCATCGTTTCGAGGCGGCGCAGCTTACCTTTCGCTTGGCGTGTGTTCTGCCCAGCGATGTTCCGGCGGATGTATTCCATTTCTTTCGCGAGGAATTCTTGCTGCGTTTCGTACTCGGCCTGCCGCCGTTCCCAGCGTTCTTCGCGCTGGCGGGTATAGTGGCTGTAATTCCCACGATAGGTTTCCAGCGTGCCGAAGTCCAGTTCCCAGATGGTCGTCGCGAACTCATCCATGAAGTAGCGATCATGGCTGACAGCCAGCACCGCGCCGGGGAACTCTTTAAGGAAGCTCTCAAGCCACTCGACCGCCTCAATATCAAGGTGGTTGGTCGGTTCATCCAGCACCAGCAGTTCCGGCGCATCCAGCAGCAGCCGACCGAGCAGCACCCGCGTCCGCTGCCCGCCGGATAGCTTCGGCAGGGTACGGCTGTAATCCTCCGGTTTGAAGCCCAAACCTTGCAGCACCTGTTTAATGCGGTTCTCGTAGGTGTAGCCGTCTGCCAGTTCAAAGCGGTGCTGCAAGTCCCCGTACTGTTCGAGGACGGCTTCGTGCTGGTCAGGGTCGCTCAATTTGGCTTCAAGGTCGCGCAGCTTGCTTTCCATCCGGCGCAAGTCGGTGAAGGCGTTGAGCATTTCCTCCCAGATGGTGTGTTCGCCAGCCAGTTCAGGCCGCTGCGGCAGGAAGCCGATGCGAGTGCCTTTGGCGATGCTGATCGTGCCTTCGTTCGGTGTATCATGCCCGACGAGCAGGTTCAGCAGCGAGGTTTTACCCGCGCCGTTCGGTCCCACCAGCGCGATCCGCGACTTGTGCGGAATTTCGACGCTGATGCCGTCAAAGATGTCGTCCGGCCCATAAGATTTAGCGAGGTTGGTGGCGGTCAGAAGGGACATAAACCATAATCCGTGTTACTCATTGAACACAGGCATTATAGCACGGGGTCAGAACGGTTTATAGCCGTCAATCAGCCAATCCCCGGCACATCCACCTCAAGATATTCGATACGCCCTACCGCCGCTGGTGCCGAGGAGTCGAAGCTGCCGATACTGGGGATAAAAAGCGTACGCCGTTCCCAGCCGCCCAGTTCACAGGCCAGCGGAATTGTGTTCATGGGGATGCGGTGGGTGACGAACCCGCCCTCCTGCACCCGAATCACTTCGCGGCTCGTAGGCGAGGCCACCCACACCGCACCTTCCTGATCGAGGCATATCCCATCCGGCGTGAAGGCTTGCCCGAACGAAGCCGCCGTTTCATCCTCCGGGAACTCCGCCCATATGCGCCAATTGGAAAGGCTGCCATCCGCCGCTACATCGAACGCGCTAATCCGCGCCGCGTGACTTTCCGCCACGATCAGCCTTTGACCATCCGGCGTAATCACCATCCCATTCGGGAAGCCCAGCCCCTCGGCAGCGATTCGCCCCTCACCCTCCGGCGACACATACACAATCGGCCCCGGCTGCGGTGTGCCGTTCGGGTCATCGAAGTCGTAACCCATATTGCCGATGTACGCCCCACCGCGCGCGTCAATCACCATATCATTCAGGGGATGCCGAACCAGCGCCGAAAGATCAGCCAGCGTCACCAGTTCATAGTCGTTCCGCAGCAGTTTGCGCTGCTCTGCCGAGACGATCAACTGCTGCCCATAGGGTGTCCAGCCCACCGCAGAGAGGATGTCCTGATGCTTGACAACCGTTTCCATGCCCCCTTGCATATCAATCCGTACCACCCGCCGCTCAAACAGATCAACGCACCATAGATGGTTATCGTACCAGCGGGGACTTTCGGGGAAGCGCAGGGTATCAACCAATACCGTCGTTTGCGTCACAGGGTTTCACCTCGGTTATCACCTTCATGAAGGTGATTATAACATTTTTCGTTGCCTGATTGGGAACATGCGAACCGATCTATACGTCATTATATGCAGATGAGATCCCCCATTTTAGGGGCAAAGTGATGAATGAAAATCCCTACAATGAAGGGAGAAATATAATCACGATGGAGGAATGTATGCGCCGTTTGAAATGGATCATACCGCTGACCCTAGTGATGCTGTTTGCCGCCCTAGCGGTTCCGGCACTCGCCCAAACCGGCTACCCCGCTCGCCTCGATACGTACATCAACGACTACAATGGCATGATGTCATCTGGTTTGGAAACCAAACTTTATGGTTGGCTAACCGACCTCAAATCCCAGAATAATATTGAAATGACGGTCGTCACCATCGACTCGACCCGTGACTATAATTCTTGGGATACGACCATCGAAAAATTTGCCACCAGCCTGTTCAACCGCTGGGGCATTGGTGATGCCCGAACCAATAAGGGCATTATGCTGCTCGTCGCGAAGGATGACCGCAAGGTACGCATCGAACTCGGCGCGGGCTACGACAGCAGCTACGACAAACGGGCGAAGGGCGTACTGGATGAATTCGTGCTGCCCTACTTCAAACAAGAAAATTATGAAGCCGGTATCGAAAAAGGCGTTCGCGCCCTCATTTTTATGGTCACGGATGAATGGCCGACCGGTGGCGCACCGACTTTCTTCGAGCAGGTCGGCGACAAGCTGGCGACGGTTGATCCCGCCGCGTGGTGGATTGGCTTAGGCATACTGGTGCTCGGCGGTGGCGGCTTCTTCTGGTATCGCGAAAGCCACCGCTGCCCGATGTGCGGTCAAGTTGGCTTAAACATCAGCTCGAATGTCATCTCCAGCCCGACCCGCTATTCCGAAGGTGAAAAGGAAGTCCACAAGTACTGTCCCAACTGCCAATACGAGGATACCGCCCTTGTCGCGATAGCCATGCTCAACAGCAGTTCGTCGGGCGGCGGCTCGTCCGATAGTGGATCGTCGTCCAGTGGTGGTGGATCATCTTCCGGCGGCGGCGCGACCGGCAGTTGGTAAATTACTTTCGGCAAACTTCTGTAGGGGTTTAGGGCTGTCCGCCCTTTTGCTCCCCCTCTGCCACTTGTGGAGAGGGGGCCGGGGGGTGAGGTTTCCCGCCTCTACCTCACCCGCGCCACGATCAACTGCACCTTCGACTCGCTCCCAAACGGTGTGCGGTCATAATCCCCGTACTTGGCGACGATCTCGAAGCCGTTATAAAACAGCAGGTCATCCAGTTCCTGAGGGTAAAACATCCGCAGAGCAAACGGTTCTTCCCGCATCATCGTGTCCCCACGCTGGTACGTCCATGTCGCGTGTTTGATCTGGGCCGCGGGGTCGTAGTACCCCGACTGATAAATGTCGATCACTGCGCCCTCCGCCGGATTCGTGTACTGCCCCATGTGACTGCGCTCGGTGGCGGCTTGAGTCAAGAACGCCGGGTTCGGCACAAACATATCCAGCATATATACCCCCTCGGGCTGCAAGTGCCTTTTCACACTGGCGAGGTGCGCCTCCACATCATGGCGCGTATAAAGATGCCCCAGCGCGTTGTTCGGCACCGTGATCGCCGCGAACGTCCTTCCAAGATCGAAGTCCCGCATATCGCCCTGATGCAAATCCAGCGCCACACCGCGCCCCTGTGCTTTCTCAGCGGCATACGCCAGCATCCCCGCCGATAAATCCAACCCGCTCACCGGTCGATTTCCCGCCCCCAGTTCCAGCAGAATACGCCCCGTACCGCAGCTCACCTCCAATGCGTCGCCCTTGATCCCCTCAAGCTGCGTTCGCCAGTAAGAGATATCCGCCGTACCGTGAAAAACTTGGTCGTAAATCCGCCCGTCCACGTAAATCGGCAGCACGTTCTCAATCATTCCCGTTCACCTTTCACACAACCGCTATGATCCTTCCTGAACCTATTATATCCATGTAGACACGTTTAACAATCACCACAAAAAAGGACACTAAAGTTTGTAAACTCAAACCATTTTCGCTTCCTAAAATTTGTGCAAAGAAAGAGACAAATGAGCGAAAAACCACTC
>Ga0209460_1001151_pt1 | contig 16989 bp, 15 predicted proteins | sample EBPBio132013_DNA_FD_185868 | JGI IMG/M metagenome (GOLD analysis project Ga0209460, IMG submission 185868) | Wastewater treatment Type I Accumulibacter community from EBPR Bioreactor in Madison, WI, USA - Reactor 2_5/13/2013_ DNA (SPAdes)... | ecosystem: Engineered > Bioreactor > EBPR >...
AAATTCATTTTGTGTCTATTTCATCGCAAAATGAACCATAAAAGTCTTTAAAGTCCCTCGCCCTGAGGGAGAGGGATTTAGGGTGAGGGCTTAAAATAATCATCCACCACTTAAGGTAGTCCTACCACGATCAGCGACAGCAAATACGCTGTCCGCACCAATAACCACACTGACTATTTACTTTGCAAACGTGATCGTACCGTCACATAAACAGGTTGTGTCGCCGACGACAACGACGACATTTGCGACATTTGAGGGAGAAACGCTCACTACCGCACCGACAATTGCGACAGTTCCGACATAAAAGCGAGGATTCTCAACAGCATCAACAACAGCAACAGCATTCAATCCGAAACTTCACACCGCTGACCCAAAATGCACTGTGAATTTGAAGAAATTGAAGAATTTTGAGAAGTTTCGGCAGGCTGCTCCCTCACAACCGCCGCCCATAACCAGAATTGCAATTGCGTTTTTTGCAGTATTTGCAATATTTATGGCATTTCGGCGGTTGTGCGAGAGCCAACCGCCGTACTACCGAATGATGTCTGATGGTTTATGTGATAGCGTTGATGCCAGTCAGTTCGCGACCAACCAATAGGAGGTTAATCTCGTTGGTGCCTTCGTAGGTATAAATGATTTCTGCGTCCATCATCAGGCGGGCAACGTGGTTTTCGATCAAGAGGCCGTTGCCGCCCATGGTTTCGCGGGCGAGTTGAGTCACATAACGGGCTTTACGGGCGTTGTTGTACTTCGCCATCGAGGAAACGCCCTCATTAATTTGCCCGCTGCCGAGCAACTGTGCCATTTGGAAGCAGATAAGCTGCATGGTCGAGACTTCAGTCGCCATTTCGACCAATTTTTGCTGAATAAGCTGGTTGGCCGCGATTGGTTTGCCGAACTGCTCGCGTTTTTTAGCGTAATCCAGCGCGAGTTCGAAAGCACCAGCGGCTACACCTGCGGCTTCCCACGCGACACCGTAGCGGCCAAGTCCCAGCACCTTACCCGCGTCTTTGAACGAACGGGGTTTAGCCAAACGGTTCGCCGCCGGTACCCGCACATTCGTCAGGCGAATATCAGCATTCAGGATGGCGCGTTTGCCAATCTTGCCGGTGATGTCAACAATTTCGAGACCTTCAACTGCTTTGGGGTTTTCGATCACCCAGCCGCCGAATGCGCCATCTTCATCCCGCCCCCAGATAATCAGGAGGTCAGCAATTGAAGCATTACCGATCCAACGTTTTGCCCCATTGAGGATGTAATCGTCGCCATCTTTGCGGGCGGTCGTTTTAATATTGACGGCATCCGATCCCTGCGTCGGTTCGGTTAAGCCGAACGCACCAATTTTTTCGAGGCGTGACATGGCGGGCAGCCAGCGTTCACGCTGCTCATCGGAACCGAGCAGACCAATCGAACCCATCGCAAGGCCAGAATGTACGCCGAAGAAGGTGCAAATTGAACCGTCCCCTTTGGAGAGTTCATACATCACCAAACCCATTTCCAACGGGTCGAGGCCAGCACTGCCGTAGCCGCGAATGAGGCCACCGATGATGTTCAAATCCTTCAAGCCCATCGCGATTTCACGTGGGAATTCGGCCTTATCCCAGTAGCTGTTAATATTCGGGAGAACCGTTTGCTGCACGTAATCTTGAACGCGCTGACGCACGGCCTTCTGCTGGTCGGTCATGAAGGTGTCGAGTTTAAAGAAGTCAAATCCACGGTAGTCAGTCATCGTTTTTTCGGTGAACATCACTATCCTCAATAATTAATCTAACGTGCGTTAGATTAAGGATACAACACAACAACGGATTTTGGGTTAGAGTTTATGAAGAGATGTTTTTTGTGCCGTAGATAGACCAACTCGATAACTTGACAACTCTCTGGGGATCACTCATAATCGAACGTGAATTAGATTACTTATATTGATAAAGGAACCTTTTTGGCACGTAAACCAGCGGATCAAAGTGTCAGCCGTGGGGATATCCTACTCGCTGCGGCAGATGTCCTTCAACGGAACGGCTATGAAGCCACCACTATGAAGGATATTGCAGCCTCAGTCAATTTGACGGCTGCCAGTTTGTACCACCACTTCCGCAACAAAGATGCACTACTCTTGGCTGTGCTCGAAGCCGGACTCGAACAGGTCTTAAGCCAAATTGAGCCAATCGCCTATTCCAACCTCCCCAGCGCTGAAAAACTTCGGCAGATGATTTACGCCCATGTGATTGGGTTAACCGAGAACACCTCGGTCGGCGCGGCGATGGTGTTTGAGATTCGGTCGTTGATGGGGGCGAAAGAACCGTTAGCCAAAGCCAGCGCTGCCGATCATCAGGCATACCAAGACTTTGTTGAGCGTCGAGCGTTGTTTTTTAAGCGCCGCGACGAATTTGAAAACCTTTTCCGGTTAGTGGTGCGTGAGGGGATCGATAACCACAGTTTTTACCCTGTGGATGTCGGTATCTTCACCAAGACGATGCTTGGCGCACATAACTGGGTGGGGGTGTGGTACAAGCCGGAAGGGCGATTGAGCGGCGAGCAAATTGCTGGATTGATCGCTGATACGTTGTTACGAGCGCTAAAACCCTAGTTCTTCTTCAAGAAAAGATTGATGACGGAGCATTTTTAGAATGGGTCTTTTGCAAGATAAGGTTGCTATCGTCACCGGAAGCGGACGCGGCATTGGTGCGGCGACGGCGAAACTATTTGCCCAGCAAGGCGCAAAAGTTGTCGTGAGCGATATTGATCCCGAACCGGCAAAGGCAACGGCTGACGCGATTACCGCCGCAGGTGGGCAAGCGCTGGCGGTTGCTGCTGACGTGACCACGAGCGGCGGTGTCGAGGAACTGATCGGCCAAACCGTCAACATGTTCGGTGGCATCGACATTCTGGTGAACAATGCCGGTTATACGTGGGACGGCATGATGCACAAGATGAGCGACGAGCAGTGGGAGGCGATGCTCGCCATCCATCTGACCGCGCCATTCAAAATTATCCGTGCTGCCGTTCCTTATATGCGCGAGGCTGCCAAGAAGGAAAAAGAACAATTGGGCGTGGCGAAAGCACGTAAGGTCATCAGCATCAGCAGCACGACCGGTACACGCGGCAACATCGGGCAGGCGAACTACGCGGCAGGGAAGGCTGGCATCATCGGCTTGACGAAAACTTTATCGAAGGAATGGGGTGCGTTCAATATTCAGGTGAATGCCGTCGCCTTTGGGCTGATCGACACGCGGCTGACGCAAGCCGATGACGCGGGTGATTTCACCGAGCGCGAGGGCAAGAAAATTAAGCTGGGTATTCCCGATACGATGCGGCAGATGGCATTCATGATGATTCCCGCCGGACGTGCTGGTACACCTGAAGAAGCTGCTGGGCCGGTGTTATTTTTCGCGAGTGAGTTTTCGAACTATGTTTCGGGGCAAGTGCTGGAAGTCACGGGCGGACTATAGACGCGGGTGTTTTACTCGTCGTCTGAAGATTGCAGTAAACTAGTGGTGTGGGGAATTCAACTAGATTGGGAGAGGACATAACCCATGCCCGACGTGTTTGTCTCTTACTCGCGCAAAGATAGGGCTTTTGTTGAAAAGCTGGTTACAGCCCTCGCTGAAAAGAAGCGTGATGTATGGGTTGATTTTGAAGATATACCCTTTGCCGCCGAGTGGTGGGAAGAAATTCAAAAAGGAATTGAGTCTTCGGAGTCGGCGATTTTTGTCATCAGCCCGGACTATTTGGCCTCGGAAGTCTGCGGTTTAGAAGTTAACTACGTTCGCAAGAATAATAAACGGATTATTCCAATTGTAGTGCAGCGCCCTGAACGGAAAACCGTTCCTGATACTTTAGCGGCGCTTAACTGGATATTTTTCGATAACCCTGATTCGTTTGAGGATTCATTTAATAAGCTACAGACGACACTCAGTACCAACTTGGTCGAGATGCGCCAACATACCCGCCTGCTAGTGAAGGCCAGCGAGTGGGCAAAAGCCGCCCATACGGACAGCCTGCTGCTGCGGGGTGAGGAACTTGATGAGTTATACAGGCTTATCAAGCGTGATGATATTAATGACTTGATGCGTGACTTCTTACAGCGGAGTGAGGAACGCCACCGCCGTGATGAGATGGCACAACGGTTTTTCTGGGGATTGATGGGCGGTTTGTTGAGTATCGCGTTCTGGGCGTTTTCCACCTTCCGCAGCGATGTCCTGATTGATCCGATTCGGTTGGTGTACAGCATCGCGTTAGGGCAGGTTTTTGGGGTTTGCCTCGGCTTACTCTCCATGTTCGCCGATGAACTGCCGAATCGTTTACAGCGCTGGTTAGGAAATTCACAAGCGCTACGACTCGTTCTCCGCAGCGTTTTGTTCACCGGTATCAGCATTTTTGCATGGGCGAGTTACGTGTGGTTTTTGCAGCGTCTCAGTACTACACGGCAAGATACGAACAGCCTGTTACTCGGTGGTGTCGCCTTAGCACTCGGCTTCCTCATCCGTAGTATCGCCAAGCTGCCCGCGTGGGTATTCACGCTGGTCATCGCGGCCTTGATCTGGCTGCCTGTTTACATCACCTATCAGGATAACTACACCAACTTTGTCCCGCTGATTTATTTTGATGTGCCAGAGCAGGTCTTTACCATTGGCATTCCGGTGGCGCTTATTATGGCAATTGGCGCGAACTTCCGCGCGGTTTACCGACAAGCAGCCATTTATTACCAACAGGCAACTGCTCGGACGGCAGCGACCGCCTCGATATAAGGAGATCAAATGGTATCGTTTACGTCGACTGAAGACCAACAGCTATTGATTTCAACCATCAACCGTTATGCGGTGAATGATGTGCGAAAGGTCGCGCATGAGGCGGATGAAGCCAGCACACCCGCTTCCGATGTGGTTGATACCGGCTGGCAGATCGGACTTGTGCCATCGGCGATACCCGAAGAACTCGGTGGGTTAGGCGAAATGAGTGCGCTTACGGGTGTGCTGGCGGCTGAGGAGTTGGCATTTGGTGATCTTTCGGTGGCGCTGCATGTGATGACACCCGCGCTGCTGGCGTATCCGGTCGCCCTTTATGGAACGGCTGAACAACGCGAAACCCTGCTGCCGTTGTGCCTTGAGGCGGAAGTCGCTCCGGTGACGGCGGCGCTGCTTGAACCCGGTATCTTCTTCGACCCCTACGAACTCAAAACCACTGCGAGTCAACACGAGGGCAAAATTCACCTGAACGGCGAGAAGGCTTATGTGCCGCTGGCGGAAGATGCCCGTTGGATATTGGTGTATGCCCATGACAGCGAAACGAGCAAGGTTGAGGCATTTATTGTTGACAAGAGTATGTCGGGCGTTGAGATTGAAAAGCGCGAGCAGTTGATGGGCTTACGGGCGCTGCCCACCTATCGGCTGCGTTTTAATGATGTGGCGCTAGATGCCTCCGCAAAGCTCGGTGGGTCGGTAGGTATTGACTACGAAAAGCTGTTGAACCGGCAGCGGGTAGCACTCGCGGCGATGGCGGTGGGCGTGGCACGGGCATCGTTTGAGTATGCACGAGATTACGCCAAGCAGCGGGTGCAGTTCGGCAAACCGATTGCCCAGAACCAAGCCATCGCATTCATGCTGGCGGAAATGGCGATAGAGATCGACAGCACGCGGCTGATGGCGTGGGAGGCAGCGTATAAGCTCGATAAGGGGGAGGATGCAACGAAAGAAGCCTACCTCGCCAAGCAGTACGCGGACAATATGGTGCTGAAAGTGACCGACAGCGGCGTACAGATATTAGGCGGATACGGCTTCATCCGTGAATATCCGGTGGAGCGTTGGCTGCGAAATGGACGCGGCTTCCCAACGTTTCACGGGTTGGCGATTGTATAGATGTTGGTTATTTTCTGACTTTGGCAGCTAGTGTTTTAGGGAAACGCATATGACAATTAGCTTCGATATACCAGAGCATATTCAGCAGCAGGGGCAGATTATTAAATGGTTGGCGGAAACCACGATGCGACCATTTGCCCGCGAGTTGGACGAGAACGAACACGAGCGCCCGACGGTATTCATCGAGCAATTGTGGCCGATCCTTCGCGATCAGCAGAAGTCGACGCTGGATAAACTGCAAAGGGCGGAAGTACCTACCGAAGGTGGTGAGAAAAAGCCGAAGCGACCCAGCACCCGTATGGTAGGCTTGCTGGTGCAGATTGAGATGCTGTCGTGGGGTGACGCGGGTATCTACCTGTGTATGCCGAGCGCCAGTTTAGGCGGTGCGGCGATTGAGTCGGTTGGAACTACTGAGCAGAAGATACGGTTTCTCTCGCGGTTCGCTGAGGGGGATAAGCCGGTATGGGGCGCGATGGCGATCACCGAGCCGGGGGCCGGGTCGGATAACTCGGCGATGTCGACTACAGCGGTTTTTGACGAGGAAACGAACGAGTGGGTGATTAACGGCGAGAAAATCTTTATTACCAGTGGTAAGCTGGCGCTGGAAGAGTCTAATGGATTAGTGATCGTGTGGGCAACGGTGAATAAAGCTGCTGGTCGGGCAGGTATCAAGTCGTTCGTGGTGGAAGCCGGAACGCCGGGGGTGAGCATCGGCAAGGTGGAAATCAAGCACGGTATCCGTACCAGTGATACGGCGGCTCTGGTGTTTAACAACGCGCGTATTCCGGCTGATAATGTGCTGGGCAGCGCGGAAGTGCAGGCGAGTAAGGATAGCAAGTCGTTCCAAGGGGCGATGGCGACGTTTGACGCGAGTCGCCCATTAGTGGCAGCCAGTACGCTAGGTGTTGGACGGGCGGCGCTCGAATTTTTGAAGGAAAAGCTGGCGGAAAACGGGGTCGAAATCCCTTATGGGCAGCCATACCACAAACTAACAGCGGTGCAGCGTGATGTGATGGGGATGGAATCTCAACTCCATGCCGCATACCTGCTGACGCTGCGGTCGGTGGCGATGATGGATGAAGGACTGCACAACAGCTTGGAAGCGTCGATGGCGAAAGTTAAGGCGGGTAAAGTCGTGACCGAGGTGGCGCAGAAGGCGGTTGGGCTGCTGGGCGCGTTGGGATACAGCCGTGAATGGTTGGTCGAAAAGTGGATGCGCGATGCGAAAATCGGTGACATCTACGAAGGAACGGGACAGATCAACACGCTGGTCGTGGCGCGGCGCATCCTCGGTTATTCACGGCATGAACTCGCTTAGAGAATGGCTTAGTGTAAGCATGAGGACACGGGCATGAGTATCGTTGTCGATTGGTTGGATGCGGACAAGAAGATTATCTACTACGACTTCCCTGCACAGTGGACGTGGGACGATTTGTACAGCGCGATGACTCAGGTCAAGGATATGATGGCGACGGTTCCTTATAACGTGTATGTCGTCATTGATTACGAAAAGAGCAAGGGTATTCCACCGGGGGCGCTGACGCAACTGCGAGTCGGCACAATGAAGGCTTCGCCCAATTGGGGCGGCGGCGTGTTTATTGGTGTGAGCGCGTTGGTGAAAACGCTTCTCAATACCTTCACGACGATTAATAAGAAGCTAGGCGAGCGGTACTCAATTGCTAAAGATCGTGAGGACGCGCTCGCGATTATCGAGAGATGGCGCACAAACGAAGCAAAGCGACTGACCTAAAAAGAAGCTGTTTATGGGTAGGCGAAAGGTAAATGAGCAACATGGCATATTCTATTCGGAAGGCAGCAGTGATCGGCTCCGGCACGATGGGCAGCGGTATTGCGACCCTGCTGGCGGCAGTCGGGGTTGATACGACACTGATGGACATCCCCGCGAAGGATACGCAGCCGGGGGATAAGCCGGCAAAACGTAACGCGATTGTGCTGGATAACCTGAAGAAAGCGCAGTCGTCACGACCGCCGCAGGTATTTGCCGCCTCGGACGTTGAGAAAATCCGCGTGGGGAATATTGACGACAACCTCGATTGGTTGGGTGAGGTTGATTGGATTATCGAGGTGGTGGTTGAGAAGCTGGACGTGAAGCGTAGTCTGATGGGGAAGGTGGCGGAAGTTGCCCGACCGGACGCGATCATTACCACGAACACCTCGGGTATTCCGATACACTCGATTGCCGAAGGGATGGGCGAAGGTTTCGCCAAGCGGTTTATGGGGACACACTTTTTTAACCCGCCGCGCCATCTGCATCTGCTGGAAGTGATTCCACTGCCGGAAACCGACCCCGAAGCCGTGAAGTACATGGTGGAGTTCGGGACGCGCGTGCTGGGCAAGGGCGTGGTGATCTGCAAGGACAAGCCGAACTTCATTGGCAACCGCTTCATGACGATGGCGGGGATGCAGGTGATGAACTATGTGGTGGAAAACGGTTTTACGGTCGAGGAAGTGGACATTCTGACGGGGCCGTTGATCGGGCATCCCAAGACGGCGACCTTCCGGCTGAACGATCTCGTCGGGTTCGATATTGTGGTACACGTGGCGGAAAACCTGTACGACGTGATACCGGACGACCCCGCGCGGGAAGTGCTGCACAACGAGAAAACAGCCGCGCTCAGTCAGAAGATGGTTGAGAAGAAGTGGCTGGGTAACAAGACCGGCATCGGGTTCTATAAGACGGTGAAGGGGGCCGGTGGCGAGAAGGAATTCTGGCCGTTGAACCTTGAAACGATGGAACACGAAGCGCCCGTTAAACCGCGCTTTGAGAGTGTTACCAAGCACCGGAAAGTCGAGCCGCTGGGCGAACGTATCCGGCTGCTGATTAATGAACAAGATCGCGCTGGTCAATTCTTGTGGCACATGCACGCTTTCTATCTGGCGTACGCCTCCAACCGCGTGCCGGAAATTACCGATACGCTGGTGAACGTGGATAACGCACAGAAGTGGGGTTTCGCCCACGAGATGGGGCCGTTCGAAATCTGGGATGCGATTGGTGTGGCGGAGACGATCCCCACGTTCGAGGCGGCAGGCTATCCGGTAGCAGACTGGGTGAAGCAGATGGTGGCGACCGGCCACCCGACGTTCTACCAGCGCGACGCGAACGGACAGGTCATTGGTTATTACAGCGCGTTTAAATCCGACTATCTCCCGCTGGAGTCGGATAAGCGCGAGATCAGCGTTGCGGCATTGAAGGCCAACAAGAAGGAAGTGGCTAAGAACGGCAGCGGCAGCGTGATTGACATGGGCGACGGCGTGGCGCTGTTCGAGTTCCACAGTCAAGCCTACACGATTGATGCCGACTTAGTGGAAATGGGTTATAAGGCGCTCGACCTGCTCAAGAGTGATTTTGACGCGCTGGTGGTGGGGCACGACGGCGAACGCTTCTGCATCGGGGCGAACGTGTTTATGGTGGTGATGGCGGTGCAAAGCGGCTTGATGGATCAGCTTGATGGGTCGATCAAGGCGCTGCAAGATTTGGGTACGGCGATGCGCTACCACAGCAAGCCGGTCGTTACCGCGCCCTTCAATATGGCGCTGGGCGGCGGGGCTGAACTGCTGATGTCCGGCACGAAAACTGTGGCTCACGGCGAACTTTATGCGGGGTTGGTTGAGATCGGTGTCGGATTGATACCGGCAGGCGGCGGGTGTAAGGAAATGCTGCGGCGGGTCGTCAGTCCGGTAATGGCTTCGCACCCGAACGCGGACGCACTTCCCCATCTGCAAAAGGTGTTTGAACAGATCGCCACGGCGAAGGTCAGTACCAGCGCCAAAGAAGCGCGGGATATGGGCTTCCTGAGCGCGGATGACAAGATCGTGATGAACCGCGACCACCTGCTCGGTGAGGCGAAGAAGGCAGCCTTGCAACTGGCGGACGGTTATACGCCACGGCAGCCGGAGAAAATTTGGGCGGCAGGGCGGGATGCTTACGCGGCGCTGCTCCTCGGTATCGAGGGCTTCCGCGAGGGTGGGTTCGCGACCGACCACGATGCGCTCATCAGCAAGAAGCTGGCTTATGTGCTGACGGGCGGGGCGTTGAGCGAACCGCAGTGGGTGAGCGAGCAGTACATCCTTGATTTGGAGCGCGAGGCGTTCATGAGCCTTGTGACCGAGCCAAAGACGATGGAGCGGATCGGCTACATGCTGGAGAAGAATAAGCCGCTGCGGAATTAGGTGGCTATTAGCGATTAGCTGTTAGCAATTGGCTTTTGGCTGACAGATGAAAGGGTTATGTATGCAGGCTATTCAAAGTATCAATGTGATCGCGATTGATCCGAATGTGCGAGGCGGAAGGCCATTTATCATTGGAACTACTATCGAAGTATCGGCTCTCGTGATTGCCACGATTGTTCATGGTCAAAGCCCGGAGCAAATCGCAAGCGACTACAAACTTACGTTGACGCAGGTACATGCAACCCTTGCCTATTACTATGAGCACAAAGCCGAAGTCGATGGATTGATCGAGCAGCGCAGCCAACTTGCTGACCAACTGAAAGAGCAAATCCTTGCCAAGCAGCATACGACTTTACGTCGATGAAAACCTTAGCCCTGAAATTGCCCGGCAACTCAAGCTAAGAGGCGTTGACGCTGTTAGTGTGCGTGATCTTGATTTGCTGGGCGAGACTGATGATAACCACTTTGTACGCGCATCCAAGATGGGGCGCGTACTGGTTACATCTGACGAAGATTTTCTCATCATGACCAGTACTCAGAGTGAACATGCGGGCATCATTTATGGTAAGCAACAAGCTCACTCCATAGGTGATTGGGTAAAAGGGTTAGAACTCATTTGTTTTGTATACAACGCTGACGACATGAAAAATCGTGTCGAATTTTTGTAAGTTAGGATGAGGATAAAAATCATGCGGGAAGCAGTGATTGTGGCGATGAGCCGGACGGCAGTGGGCAAGGCCAAGAAGGGCGTGACCCAAAACTCGCGTTCGGACGAGATGGCTTCGGTGGTGATTAACGACCTGCTACGGCAGACGGATGGTAAGCTCGACCCGAACGAGATTGACGATGTGATTATCGGCTGCGCGATGCCAGAAGGCTCGCAGGGGTTGAACTTCGCACGGGTGATTTCGTTACGGGCGGGTTTGCCGGTTGAAGTGCCGGGGCAGACCGTCAACCGGTTTTGCTCGAGCGGGTTGCAGAGTATCGCGATGGCAGCCGAGAGCATCATCGCGAACAGCGCGGATGTGATTATCGCGGGTGGTGCAGAGACGATGTCGCTGGTGCCGATGAGCGGCTTCCAGATCAGCCCGAACCCGTACATGGCCGAGAATGATCCGTACGTGTACATGAGCATGGGGCATACGGCGGAACGGGTGGCGGACGAGTTCAACGTGAGCCGCGAGGCGATGGATCAATTCGCGTATGAGAGCCACCAGAAGGCGGCACGGGCGACCGATGCGGGTATCTTCAAGGACGAGATCGTCCCGTTTACCGTCGAGGATACGCTTGTCGGTGAGGATGGGAAGCCACAGACGGTATCCGTGCGGTTTGATGAGGACGAACACCTGCGGCGGGAGACGACGGTCGAAGGGCTGGCGAGGCTGAAGCCTGTGTTCCGGCAGGGCGGTCGGGTGACAGCGGGGAACAGCAGCCCACTAAGCGACGGGGCGGCGGGTGTGGTCATCATGGAGGCCGGGAAGGCGGCACAGTTGGGGTTGAAGCCTCTGGCGCGGTTCGTGGGCTTTAACGTGGCGGGCGTACGACCGGAGATTATGGGCGTGGGGCCGATTAACGCCGTGCCGAAGGTGCTTAAGCGGACAGGGTTGAACATCGACGATATTGATCTGGTTGAGCTGAACGAGGCGTTCGCGGCACAGGCTATTCCGGTTATCCGCGTATTAGAGATGAACCCGGAGAAGGTGAACGTGAACGGCGGGGCGATTGCAATGGGGCATCCGTTGGGTTGCACGGGAGCGAAGCTGACCGTTCAGATTATCCATGAGATGAAGCGCCGGAACAGCAAGTACGGTATGGTGACGATGTGCATCGGTGGGGGCATGGGGGCGGCAGGTATTTTTGAGAACCTGAACTAACCCCAGAGAAGCCTTTAACGCAAAGGATTTTGAGAAGGGGTTTACCGGTGGTAGACCTCTTTTTGTTTGTGGCGGTGGTTCCGCCGAAATGGCTGGCGGGATGCCCGGCTGATGCCGCCGAGTTGTCATTTTGTGGCGGCAAGAGTCAGGGAGGCCGGCGCTGAAATGGCGCTTTTGCGGCAGAAGTACGGGAGCAATCCGCCGCCGTGCCGATTTGGGTGCTGCTGCGGCGGATGTAAGGGGGTGATCTGCCGAAATGCTGCAAGTTAAGTCGTCAGTCACCAGCTACCAGTCTCCAGTCAAATTCAGTATGCAAGTCATTGAATAATAGCGATCTACAGCATTCGGAAAATTCTTCAAATTCGTCGGATTCAGAAGTGTGTTTTGGTGCATTTTACGAGTTTCCGGTTAAGTGATGCTGTTGATGTTGTTGCTGCTGTTGAGAATCACGTATTTTATGTCGGAACTGTCGCAATTGTCGGTGTGGTCGTGAACGTTTCTCCCTTAAATGTCGGTAATGTCGTCGTTGTCGTCGGCGACATTAGGCGTTTTTGTGTCGGTATGACCACGGTTGCAGGGTCAATAATGCGGGTGGTTGTGGCGCGAACAGCTTATCTGCTGTCCCTACACTCTGATACTGTTTGCACTAGGACAGAAACTACCACTTATTACGTCAACGATGTCATTCCATTTTAGAACATTTGTATCACGATGTCAAGCGCGACAAATTTGTGCAAAACACAGCCAAATGGAACAAGAAATAAATATTTATACAAAGAAAATCGACCTTAAATGAGGCTCATCATGATCCGTAGGCTCAATAAGGTCGTTACTGTCAGAAAACGGATGTACATAAATGCTGATGCGCTGTCCATGTGCATTTGCCTTGAGTGAAACTTTTTCAATTTGTGGCCTAATTTGCACAAAATTTAGGAAGCGCTGACAGTTAGCGTTTTCAAACCTAATTACGAAGGTTTCCTGAAAAATACTCACTAAGTATAGCCTAAAAATAGTATTGCTGTAATAATTTCCTTTTAGATAAATGATTTGGTAGATCATAAGATTGTTTTATATGACCGATTTCATTATTAGGAGTAACCATACAGATGTTATCTGATTTCAACAATTCGATAGAGATTATTGAATCTGCTAAGGGAACAGGCGGCTTTTCGGTTGACGTAATAGCTTATAAGCGTTTAGAAGGAGGGCAAGACATCGTAACGGCTGAATCACTTTTTATGGCGAATCAAGCTGGCATCAAACTGAAGCATGTACGAATTAAGTTGTCTAATAGTTCAGCAACTTTAGAACCCGGCGCACTATATTTTATGAAAGGTAATATAAAAATTGAAGCCGCGGCAGGAGGTTCGGGTGGTATTAGTGGGATTGCAAGAGGACTTGCTTCTAAGATGCTCGCTAATGAAACCTTTTTTCGACCCAAATACACAGGAACAGGTGAGATTTATTTAGAACCTTCTTTCAGCCATTTTATTATTGTCCCACTGAAAGAAAAGCAATCACTTATCGTTGAAAAAGGTATGTATTTCTGTTCCGAGGGTAATGTCGGGGTTTCTGTTGAGCTAAACAAAAATGTAGCCGCAGGTGCATTTGGTGGCGAGGGATGGTTCCAGACTAAAATTGTTGGCCCGGGTGTTTGTGTATTAGCGTCGCCAGTTCCTTCTACTGAAATACTGTGTTATGAGCTTCAAAATGAAACTTTACAGGTAGATGGGAATTTTGCCCTTATGAGAACTGATGGAATAAAATTCAGTGTTAAGAAATCGACAAGAAGCCTTTTAGGATCTGTGGCTTCAGGTGAAGGATTGCTGCAAACTTTCGAAGGAACAGGGAAAGTTTGGATTGCACCAACACAAAGCGTATATTCACAAATCGCTTTTTTGAATGAGCATAACAAATTTATGGATCACAAAGGCGGTTTTAGTACAACAAATTCTTCCAATATTAAATAATCAATGCGCTATTCCCCTTTGGCTTGGCTGGCGAGGTGTTCGCGGAGGCGGAAGGCAAACCGACAAAGACGTGGCAGGTTAGCGTTTTCGGTGATGCACCTCTAAAGAGTTGGTAGTTATTGTTTTGAGTGAGAACTTGCTGATAATTTTCTCGCTTACCAACTCTCTAGCAGGGCATGACCGCGTTTTCAAACCATGCGATAATAACCATGATGGCTGGTTATAGCGACGGGGGAATCCGCATGAAACTGGAAATTAACGGCGAGGTCGTATCAGATGAAGTTGACGCTGAGGGCATTAAAGATGCAATGCACGCTCTGAACGCGGACGGTGAAGCGATTATCGTGCTTACGGAGCGCGAGGGTGTGTTTTTACAGGCGGCAGGAACACCCACGACTGGCTTTGTTATGGGTTATCACAATGGGGCGACGAGTGAGGAACTGGCGAGTACGAACCAAACATTGAAGCCGATGGCCGTGCTGCGAGCGTTTACGTCGTTTGCGCGTGGTAACGCGGATTGGCGGGGCAGTATTGGTTGGGAACCATCGGGGGCGTACGTGGCAAAGGCGTACAACTGGCGGGCAACATGGCGACGGATGTGGCCTTTATACGTGGGACTATTATTCTTCACGATTGCGATTGTGCCGCTGGCAATGGCAACGAAATCGGTCATTGACCAAGTGGTTTTTAAGCCCTTGTGTGAACAGGACAGTGGGCGTACTTTCAGCCATTTCCAACAGGGCAGCGGTAACGGAAATGTTTCGACCCCCTTTACGCCGGGGACATGCTGGTATGAGGGTGGCGAGAATATTACCTTGCGGACGCTTCAGGAAGGCGCGGATTTGATTGATCTGGTGGCGAAGATTGCACAAGTGGTTGTGCCGATTATCGTGATCGTGGTGATCGAGCTTGTGGGATTCCTATTATGGCGTGGAAGGAAATATATGGCAGCATGAATGTTAAGTTTAACTTTGTATTATGTAGGTGTCTTTATTCGGCTGTTGCTAGATGGGGAACACCCGCATCATGCCATATTCTACAATTTCATTTAGCTTAGAGTTTTTAACATTTAGGAATGCGTAAGCACACAGGTAGTTTTATTAATGGGAAATTGATTGAAAGAATATACTATGTCGGATCATCCAAATGCTCGCACCGTTGCTGAACTCGAAAAAATGATAACTGGAATGCAATTTTTGGTTGACCATCCCAGAATGCAACAACGAAACTGGGTGGCATCTGGTAAAAAATGGTTACCTATTTTGCACCATGCTGTTGAAGATCTTCAACGGGAGACAAAACACAATGATTTTGTTGCCGAGTCCTATCAAGAGATACTAGCTGCACTAGAGAGAGTCGGACTACGCCTTATTAAACGTGATAATATGAGTTGGGGATACAGTTGGCATGATGATGTAGCCATTGGTGCATTTGTATCACGTAGTGCAGCACTTGAAGCAGCATTGCGAGAACGAATTGGAACTATTCATACCTAGGTCTCGTGCAATTCAGGGTTTATAAACCTTAATAGAAATTATTACTCGCCTTTGGCTTGGCTGGCGAGGTGTTCGCGGAGGCGGAAGGCGATGAGGGCGCGGATGAGATCGAGGGGCAGCGGTTGGCTGTAGGGGAATTGGATGGTGCCTTTGCCAGAGGTTTTATAGGTGGCGAGTTCGGGGATTTGTTCTTCCATTTCACGGGTGATGGGATAGAAGCTGACGTGCTTCTTCCATGCGGCGAAGTAGACCAAGTTGCCGTGAAACACGTATGTCGGCATGTTGTATTTGATGGTTTCAGTGGCCTGCGGGACTTCGGTTTTGACGGTTTGGCGAAGCTGCTGCAAGATTTTTTGGACATCCGATGGGAAGGCGTTGATGTAATCATCGACGTTATTGAATTTGGGTGCGGCCATTTGGGAAGTCCTTTTGGGTTAGCCGATTTCTTTGAGACGGATGCGATAGGGAAAGAGTGAATCCTGAAGTTCGGGGCGCGGCAGGACACGAACGAAGTATTCACGCCCCATCAGCGATTCAAGCAAGTCGAGCGGGAACATATCGGCGACAATGGGATATTGGCTGCGGTGGGCAGACATGGCGGCAATTTTTTGGGCGATGTGGGCGGTGACATCAATGCAGTGGGTCGCCGAGCCGGTATCGACAGGTAGTAAGTCGTGAGCAGCGGAACGGTCTGCTCCCGCGACCAGTACGGCATTACTGCCGCGCCCACCGAAGGCAATGGCATCACTGGTAGACATCACCAGACAGGTTACATCATCAAGGGCAACGACGTGGGCATTACGCGGCTGCTGGCGGGCTAGCCCCTGTTCCCCAAAGAACGTACCCGCGCCAACTTTTTTGACGACCTGTAGCGTGCCATCAGCGGCTTCTTTAATGATTTCGGCATGACCTGACAAGATGAGATAGAGGTCTTTGGCGACTTCGCCCTGCTCGATGATATAAAAGCCACTGGGATACCAGCTTACGTCGATGCGATCATTGGCGTAGTGGAGCAGGGTTGTCTCCTCGGCAAAGAGCAGCAGCGCACGGGCGAATTCAGCGGGTTCATATTTGCGATAGGCTTCGGTTTCCTGACTATGGACGAGCCAGTTTGACAGCTTACTGAGCATCAAAACCGAGTTTTTCGGGAAGTAGCTGTGGTAGAGATAGGCGGGACTGTGCGATTTGAGGCCGCTGGCGATTTGCGCGGGGAAGTTATCGCTGTTACTGGCGAGGGTACAGGCGATGGTGACTGCTTCGCCGATGACGATATGATCGGGATGACCGTATGCGCCATCCGGCCCGAAGGTAATGACGACATCGGGCTTGAACTCGCGGATGATTTTGGTGACGTGTTCTACGAGGATGTTAATGTCCATGTCTTTGAGTGTACCGTCGCCGTAATCCAAGCAACTGGCGACCTGTGCGCCTAGCTGCTGGCAGGAGGTTTGGAGTTCGGCAGCGCGAACGGTGCCGAGGGTGCGGCGGGTGGCGATGCGGGCATCACGGATTTGACCCGCGTCGCCCTTGGTGGCGGAGACGACCATGACTTGAGCGCCGCTCGCGACATATTTGGCAATCGTGCCGCCCGCACAAAAGACTTCAT
>Ga0209460_1001153_pt1 | contig 16958 bp, 16 predicted proteins | sample EBPBio132013_DNA_FD_185868 | JGI IMG/M metagenome (GOLD analysis project Ga0209460, IMG submission 185868) | Wastewater treatment Type I Accumulibacter community from EBPR Bioreactor in Madison, WI, USA - Reactor 2_5/13/2013_ DNA (SPAdes)... | ecosystem: Engineered > Bioreactor > EBPR >...
TGGTGGATGATTATTTTAAGCCCTCACCCTAAATCCCTCTCCCTCAGGGCGAGGGACTTTAAAGACTTTTATGGTTCATTTTGCGATGAAATCGACACAAAATGAATTTCCACCGTTTAGTGTGGTGCTACCGTCTGGTTTGTGTGGGGTTGGTAGAGAGTTAAGTTCCCCAGCCCTACATCAGCACGTTCGCAGACTCGTTCCGCTGATTGAACACTGGATGAGGAGTGATTCTCATCCTTATTTATCAAAATTAAATTGACTCATTGATTTGCCACAAATCAATAACCCCATTATGGAGATGTGCGAGTTTGCGGCTATCCGGCGACCAAAAGAAACGGCCTTCTGACTTTTGTAAACTGGCTGAAATGGGAAGTTGGTGCTGAACAGCCCCTGTGCTATCCAGTAGCCAGATGCTGCCATCTAGGCGTTGTAAAACCAATTGGGTTTCGTCCGGCGACCACACTACCTGTGCTGCATCGGCTAACATCGTTACCGGCAAGCCCGTGGTGGCATCCCAAATCATGCCGCTGCCAGCCGCATCGAGCGCCGCTGCATAATGCCCGTTGGGACTTAGAAATCCCTGCTGTGCATTCTGAGTGAGTCCCTTGAGAAGAAAGCTGCGTTCGCCTATGTCCGCAGCGGAACTGGTAAAGTTTGGTGCTGCTAAACGGGAAAGTCCCACGTCGATGGATGTCGGTGGTGTTGGATCACCCCATGTACCCCAATTGAGTGAAATCAGTTCATCTTTTGGCGACCATACAAATGTTCCACGATAGGTTGACGCATAACCCAACCCCGCATTGTCTAAATCGACGTTGTAGATATAGGAACCGCCCGTTCCGTGACCATCCATCACCATAATAATATAATCACCTAAGGGACTCCAGCGAATATCCTCAAGCCCTAAATAATGATAGACAGAATCGAAATGGGCTTGAGTCTCACCAGTATTTACATCCCACAGATAAAGTACATTGCCTATGATGGCTGCCAGTTGCTCACCATCGGCGCTCCAATCCAAAAAGTCGAGCGCACCATCCGGTTCAGACTTGAAGCGCACCATTACATCCGTATTTTCGCTGTCAGATGCATCCCATATCTGTGTTTTCAACAACCCGCCGACCGAGAAGCCGCCTCTTTCACGCTCTTGCACCGCAATATAGTTTCCATGTGGCTGCCATTTGATCGTTGTTACGGGCGAACCCTTATCGTCCAATTTGCGAATGGGCTGCATATCCTCTGTATCCCAAATTGAAATTCCAGTGCTGCTGGCGGCAATCGCTAACAGGCTGCTATCTGAATTCCATGCCAGCGTTTCCCCCACCAGTGTGTGCGCCGTATTCGAAGCACTCAGTTCACCTGTGGCGGCGTTGTACACCTGTAAATGTTGAAGTTCGTCTACTGCGGCTATGAATCGGTCATCATTGCTCCATGCCAAATGGCGAATACTTTGCCATAAGCCGCGTAGGTGATGCTCGACTTGTCCGGTGAGCGCATTAATTAGCAGCACGGCAGCAGGCTTTGCCCGACTAAAAGTGTAAGCGCCTACCGCCAACCAGTCATCGTTGTGACTCCATGACATGGCCTCAATCCAGCCGAAATCAGGATCGGTATCCACACTGATTTGGATCTCATGCGTCCCAGCATCCACAATTGTGGCATTAAACGGTCTGCCAATAGCTAACGATTGACCGCTGTGGTTATAGACAGCACGTTCCGATTGAAACCAAACTTTCGCGAGTTGCTCACCAGTGTTGATGTTCCAACGGGTGGCTTCTACATTCACATCGGTATTGTGAATCACGAGGATGTGATTTTCATCTTGAAAAGCGATGTGGTTGGCATTCGCCGCGATTTGATGTTGAACCGATTTCCCAATGCCACTGAGCGAGAATCGCCCACTTATAGAACTGTGTATTGCCAATATGCTGCTCTGAGGACTCCATACCAGATCATTACCGGCTTCGCGGGTTGCGACGATCACATCCATGTTATCGGTCGTCATGTCCCAGCCGTAGGTGAGATCACCATCGTTATTACCGGATGCAGCCAAGTATCGACCGTCATTACTCCATGCGAGTGTCCAGATACGGCGGAAATAACCCAAATCAGGACTGTCTATAGGTTCAAATGTATTGGCATCCCACAAACGTACGCGGTGGTCATTATCAACGCCAGCGATGTAGCGCCCATCAGGACTCAAAACAGCCATATGTGCATCGGGCAAATGGGCGAGGTCTTGCATATCAGGTGTATAAATCCAAATGCCTGTAACAGTGGTGACGAGCAGGTAGGTACTGCTCGGATGCCACGTAATGGACTTAATGTCACCACGCCCAATTTGGTGGAGTGAAGGTGGTGATTCTTCGGCATGGATTGGCCTTAGCAATAAAGACATCACGCACAGCAATAACCATATGATTGTAAGTCGGTGCATAGCAGATACTCCTCATTGGAATCATACTGAGCTTACGATATGGTCATGCCTATCGCATCTGTGACTGCTCACCGTTTACTATACGCTTATTAGAAAATGCTCCATTGTGGAGGGCATTCTGACCTCATGCAATCTACAAAATGCGATGTCAAAAGTTAGTTTTTGGTTTGCATCTACAAACCGCGCCTTCATAAATCGGGTTCAGGACGGTTCACGCTGCCTGTTATCGCCTGTTTTACAGGCAACCTAAACCCATCTCTGTATTGATCTTGGCGTTCTTGGCGACTTGGCGGTTAAAAATCCGCATTTGCCTTTGTATTTATCTATCCACTACAGACTAAAGACTGCTGACTATAGACCAGCCGTATACCTGCCGTAGGTTGGACGTTGAATGCCCGTTGAACGGCTGCAACACACCCCATGATAAGCTATAGTTATATCGCTCAACCGGAGTATAAAATCTATTATGTACCGCCTCGCCTGCATCATCATCAGTCTGCTGGTTCTGGTTTCGCCCCTCGCCGCACAGGACAACACCGCTACGCCGGAACCAATTCCCGATGCCGTTCCCCTCATCGACGAAGGTAATCAGGACATCATCAACGTGCTGTTGATCGGTGCTGCCACCAACAATGTCAACAATCCCGGCCTCACCGATTCGCTGATGGTCGTGTCCATCAACCGGACGGCTGGTGCTGTCTCGGTGGTTTCCATCCCCCGTGACCTGTACGTCTACCTGCCCGGCCTCGACATGGAAAAGATCAACACCGCCTACTTCTACGGCGAAAACAACCGCATGGACGGTGGTGGTTTCAAAGTCCTGTTGGATACGGTTCGCTATAACCTCGGCCTGAACATCGACTATTACGTCCGCGTCAACTTCACCGGCTTCGGTGACATCATCGACGCGCTTGGTGGCATCAGCATCACGGTTGATTGTGTCATCCGTGACTGGAAGTTGAAGTCGCCGGAAATGGATAAGTCGGTCGCCGAAAACTACGAGATCTTTACGATGGGTGTAGGTCGTTGGCTCATGGACTCGGAACTCGCCCTGTGGTACGTCCGCAGCCGCAAGACCAGCAGTGATCTTGATCGTGGACGCAGACAGCAGGACGTTCTTCGGGCTGTCTGGCGCAAAATCCGCAGCAGCAACATGCTCGAAAGCCTGCCGCAGACGTGGAATGTGCTGACCGAAAATGTCATCACCAACATCACCCTGACCGATGTGGCTTCGATGCTGCCGCTGGCACTGACCCTCGAAACCAGCGACATTCGCTACTTCACCTTCCGCCAACTGCATGAAGTGATGAACGATGTGTCACCTAAAGGCCAATCGGTGTTGATGCCGCAACGCGAAGCTATCGCCGAACTGTTACAGCAGGTGGTTCTGCCACCCAACGCTTCACAGATCAAGCCGCACCACCCGACCATCGCTATTGTTAACGCCAGTGGTATGCCGACGCTGGATTTGGTGGCTGCTGACCGCCTCGAACTGGAAGGCTTCAAGACGATTGTGCTGGAAGAAGATGGCACGCAGTACCGCCAGTACGACCACATTATTGATTACACTGGCGCAACCAAAGGCAGCCCGTTACCCCAAATTCAGAAGCTGCTCCGCGTCACCGATGATGGTATCGAAATCCTGCCCGACCCGAACCGCGACTATGACTACAAGGTGTACATCGGCAGTATGTACCAGTACTGGTCATGCACCCGCGATGTCATCCAGCCGAAGCCCGACGAAGTGACTGCTACCGCCACCCCCGGAGGTTAACCGATGCCACTGGCTTACGAGGTTCAACACCTGACGCGCTTCTACCCGAAGCAGACCGCACCCGCCAACGATGACATTTCGCTGACGGTCGATAACGGCGAAATTTTCGGGCTGCTCGGTGATAACGGCGCAGGCAAAACGACCCTCGTGAAGCAGATGGCGTATTTGCTCAAGCCGACGCAGGGCAGCATCACCCTGTTCGGGCAGCCGCTCCGCACCGACAACAGCGCCAGCAAGATCGGCTATATGCCGCAGACCGGTATGGCGCTGAATAACCTGACGGTCGGTGAAGCCTTTTACTTCACGGCGCACCTTCGCGGCTTTTCGCGCTCGGATGCCCGTGCCGAACGTGACTATTTGCTGGCGCTGCTCGACCTCGGCAGCCTCCGCGACCAGCCGATCCCCCGCCTCAGCGGTGGTCAAAAGCGGATGGTCGCCCTCGCCTCGACGCTGGCTGCCAGCCCGCCGGTCATTATCCTCGACGAACCGACCAACGACCTCGACCCGCAGAACCGCCAACGGGTTTGGGATATTCTACGAAATGTGAACGCCGACCGTGGTACAACCGTCATTCTGGTGACGCATAACGTCCTCGAAGCCGAAAAGGTGGTGCAGCGTGTTGGGATTATGCAGCACGGCAAGCTGGTCTCGGTCGGACGACCGGGTATCCTGAAAGGCGACCTGAACCGCCAACTGCGGTTGGAAGTGGTCTTTTCGCCCGAAGCGCCGCCTGCCTTCCCGCCGGATGTGCAGCCGATTGTGCTGGCAGCCGGTCGCTGGCTGCTGCTGATTGACCGTGACCAAGCCCCCGCTTACCTCACCATCCTCAACCGCACGCCATCGATTGAGGACTTCCGCCTGAGTACCGCCACGCTCGAAGACCTGTATATGGCGATGGTGGATTAAACCCGTATGCAGCCGTTCCTCACCCAGCTTATCGACCTGACGCTCATCCAACTCACCAACTGGCGCTGGTCATGGCGTGGTGGTTTGATCGTCGGTGTCCTCGCGCCCACGTTTCTGATCGCGGCGTTCGGTGCATTCGCCAGCAGTAACGACCCGGTGGCACTCGGTTACGTGCTGACGGGCAACATCGTGTTGTCGCTGCTGCTGATTGGCCTGAGTCGTCTCAGCGGTCATTTCGCCTTCATTCGCGCTGTCGGTGCCTTAGATTATTTCGCCACGCTGCCGATTTCACGCGCAGCTTTCATCCTCGCCACAGTGATCGCGTTTCTAGTGTTGGCGCTGCCCTCGACGCTGGCAACGCTGGTGCTTGGTTGGCTGATCTTAGGCGTACCGCTGCATATTCATCCGCTGGTCGTGGTGGTGCTGCCGCTCATCAGCGTATCGCTCTCCGGCCTCGGCGCATTGATCGGCCTGACCGGTGGTGATCCCGATTCGGTGGGCAATCTGAGCACGATGGTCAGCTTCATCCTGTTCGGCTTCGGCCCCGTCATCATGCCGCTCGAACGCCTACCGGAGTGGATGCGGACCGTCAGCTTACTTTCCCCCGCGACCTATGCGGCCTCAGCGCTGCGGCAGGTGCTGCTCGCCCAGCCCGACCGTATCCCGCTGCTGGTGGATCTCGCCGTGCTGCTGGCGTTCACCCTCGCGACACTGTGGCTGGTCACAAAGCGGTTGGATTGGCGGGGAAGGTAAAAAATCGAGCAGGCAAAACATCTGCGTGTATAATCACTGATTAAAGTACGCGAACAGAAAGTCTCTGCTCATGATTACCCAACTTCGATTCAAGAACTGGCGCAGCCTCAAAGATGTCACCATTGATGATTTGGGGAAAATCACTGTATTTATCGGTGCCAATTCGTCGGGTAAGACGAACATTATTGATGCATTAGATTTTCGTAGAGATTCGCTGCTTAAAGGTCTTGTATCAACTGTGCAAGATATGGGATACATAAAAATTCAAACCGATGCGCTTCATAATGATGAAGCTGTTGAATTGATATACGGATATAGATTAGAATCGATCCAAAGCGAAATTATAGAAGAAATTGGTCTCCGATTTGATAAACGTGATGTACCATTTCAATATCGAAAGCAACTTTTTGAAAATAATGTTTTGCTGGAAAAAGAAAATTTCCGTGAACTACCTGTAAGAGATGTTTTTGAGTCTGGCTCCTCATATTGGGCAGAAACAGAAGAAGGTAGACGAATAGAAAGAGCTAGAGAGTTATCTTCAAAGCTGTATCGACTTATTCTCAAACGTTGGCAAATTTTAGGAGATAATTTTAACCCGCCGTTGAGCCTTTCGAGAAATCAAAGTGGCGATCTATATACAATTGAACGCGATGGTGGAAATACCCTTCGTATACTCGAACTCATGATGAATGCTCATCTTGACCTCTATGAGCGTTTGCAAGAGGATTTGCACTACATCCTCGATCACGTAAGTAAATTGCGAATACTAAGGCAGCAACAGACTGGAGAAATCCGGCTACGTATTGATGAAACTTCCGGTAAAACAGCGCCGACTATTTCTGCTGGAACAGCTCGCTTAACCGCTATCCTAACCGCAATTTACGCATTGGACATGCCTCAGCAGGCGAGCAACTTTAATGATAATGAAGTGCTGACCGCCGCTGACCCCGGCCTCGTTGTAATTGAAGAACCGGACATGGGTTTGAATCCCGGTGTACTGCGGCGATTTGTCGAGCAGTTGCGAAATTATGTGGACGGGCCAAACCCTCGACAGATCATCATGACCACCCATAATCCCGCATTTCTCGACTATTTTGAGCCAGAAGAAGTGCGAGTGGTCGAACGTAATGAAGAAGGCTATACCATAGTAAACAAGATACCTGACTATATTAAAGAAATTTGGCTCAAAGATGGTGAATATGGGTTGGGTGAAGTTTGGACAACGCGATCATTCGGGGGTGTTCCTGAATGAGCGGCAGTATATGGCTTATCACGGAAGATGAGAATGACGTAAATATTGTTCGCGCAATTTTACAGAAGAAATCTTTTAAGGTGAAAGTTAAGCCATTACTCGTTAATGGAGGCAGTGGAGGAATTAGCCGTTTACGAACTCAACTCGTAAATTTAATCAAGACTGCTAAAGCTCAAATGTCGTCAAATGATTGTATTGCTGTTTTGCATGATCTTGACAGTCATAAGCAACCAAAACGCCAAACTTACGATGAGATACGCGATATTTGTAAGTCAGATCAGGTTAAATATATAACTGCTAACGACGAAATCGAATCTTGGTTGCTTTCGGATGCTGGTATAGCTGCATGGCTTGAGATCAAACATGAAAACTGGGATGAACGTAAAAGCCCATCCGAATCGCTGGGTAGCAAATTGAATAGCAATTATAAGATCAATTACAGAGGGCGCTATCGGGAACAAGTTTTGGTTCATCTCGACGGAAATATCCTCAGTCCTTCATTCCAAAAAGCGTTGAAGCACCTCGAAAATGCGCCCTGTGTAAAAGCCGAATAATCCTCATCCCCGCGCGGCCATCAACCGATCACGCAGACGGTCGGGCAAACGGGCAATGATATGCGTGCCAATTTGTGCATCGCGCCCAACCGGATAGCGGGTACGCGGCTGTGCGGCAGTCAGCGCCGTGGTGATGACCTCCGCGACCCGTTCCGGCGGCAGCCCTTTAGCCGTTGAGGTCTTGGCAAAGTTCCGCGCCCACTCAAACGCCGCCGCGTAATAGGTTTGCGCCTGTGGGGACATCTGCGCTTGCAGGCGGTCAGCGGTTTGCGTGCCGCTGTCCCAGATTGGCGTGGCAATCGCACCGGGTTCGATGCTTACCACCTGAAGTCCCCACGGCGCGAGTTCCTGCCGCAGCGAGTCGGTTAAGCCTTCAAGGGCGAACTTGGAAGCGTGGTATGCGCCGAGCATCGGCCCCGCAATCCGCCCGCCAATCGAACTGACGTTGATAATGCGCCCTTTAGCCTGCCGCAGCAGGGGTAAGACGGTTTGTATCACCGCGAGCTGCGCTGTCAGGTTGACCTCGATCTGGCGGCGGAACTCAGTAATGGGTACGAATTCCAGCGGCGCGGCGACTGCCACCCCCGCGTTGTTCACCAGCCCATCCAAGCCACCGCTCCCGACGATGGCAGCAACCGCGTCGTGCAGTGCGGCGATGTGATCGTCATGGGTGATGTCCAGTTGCAGTGTGTGGAAACGTGGGGAGGCGGCTTGGCGCAGCGAGTCGGCATCGGCGGCGCTGCGAACCCCCGCGATGACGGTAAAGCCTAATTTGTCGAGGTGTAAAGCGGTGGCACGCCCGATGCCCTTTGCCGCGCCGGTGATGAGAATACTAGTCATGTTGTTATCCCTTCGTGATGGTTTCGTGATGTCCAGCAGTGTAAACTATGGAGCATAGTCCAGAGTCAAGAGGGTTATGCGATGTTGATTAGCGAACTGGCAGAACGTACCGGATTGAGCATCGACACCATCCGCTTTTACGAGAAGCAGGGTTTGCTCGACGACACCCATTACGAGCGTACCGCCAACAACTACCGCCATTATTCGGATGCGGCGGTGCAGCGGCTGGAACTCGTCAAAATGGGGCAGCTCACGGGCTTCACCCTCAGCGAAATGCGGCAGGCTATCCGCGCATGGGAAACCGATGAACTGTCACCGGCTGAGAAAGAACAGTATTTGTGCCTGAAGCTGGAAGAAATCGAGCAAAAAATTCAAATGTTGAGCGCCATGCGAGCGTTGATCACGCACAAGATTGAACAACTGCATCAGGGCGATACGCTGACAGTCGTAGCGAAGGCAGGCTGACTGATGAGCTTAACCATCCGCCCCGCTGTGCCGGAGCAAGACTTCGGGGCTGTCGCGGCGCTGTTGAGCGGCTACGAAAATGAGCCTATTAGTAAAGAACAGTTATTGGAGAACAGCCGCCGGTCAACCAATGGCGGTATGGATCAACGGTTCGTTGCCGAGGCTGACCAGCGTATCGTCGGTTACGCTATCCTGCTCCGGCAAACTTGGATGCCGGGAGGGCGATTTTTTGTCAAAGTGTGGGCGTTACCGGATAAGCGCAATAAGGGCATCGGCGCAGCACTATATGATGCGGCGGTAGAGCGTGCGCGGGCATATGGGGCTACCAGCTTTGATAGCAACGTGCTTGATAACGAAGCCCATTCCATGCGCTTTGCCGAAGCACGCGGCTTCACCACTATTCGCCACTTATTCGAGTCGGAGATTGATCTACGGCAGTTTGACCCCAGCCGCTTTGAGGGTGTTTTAGAGCAGGTGCAGGCCAGCGGCATCCGCCTATTCACGCTGGCAGATGTGGGTAATACCCCCGAAAACCTATATAAGCTGTGGGACGTGAACTACACCGTCTATCAGGACGACCCCGGCGCGACCAGTCCTTTCCCAAACTTTGATGAGTTTCAGAAGCTCACGGGCGGGGCATCGTGGTTTAATCCGGCGGGGCAGTTCCTTGCGGCGGATGGCGATACGTTCGTGGGGTTGGGGGCGCTCCGCCACAACGCCGAGAACAAGTCGTGCCATAACATGATGACCGGCGTGCTGCGGGAATACCGTGGGCGCAAGATCGCGCTGGCGCTCAAGCTGCTCACGATTCGCTATGCCCAACAGCTCGGCGCACTGACCATCACCACCGACAACGACTCGCAGAATGCGCCCATGCTGGCGATCAATCGCAAGTTGGGTTATATGCCGCTGCCGGGGGTTTATCGGCTGTTGAAGGAAACGGTTTAGGCTTATTCCAGCTTGTAGCCCACGCCCCAGACGGTTTCGATCTGCGACTGCATTCCGTCGAGTTTGTGGCGCAGGTGGGCGACATGCACATCGACCGTGCGCGTTTCCCCCGCGAAGTCGAAGCCCCAGACGACATCCAGCAGCTTTTCGCGGCTAAAGACAATGCCGGGGTTTTCCGCCAGTGCCAGCAGCAGGTCGAACTCTTTCATCCGCAGGTCAACCGGCTTGTCATTGACGGTGACTACCCGCCGCTGGGGATAGATGCTCAGGTTATCCATGACAATCGGCGCATCGGCTGACTCGCTGGCCGCTGGTTTCTTGTCGCTGCGGCGCAGGATCGCCTTGATGCGTGCGACCAGTTCGCGCGGGTTAAACGGCTTGGTCATGTAATCATCCGCGCCGAGTTCCAACCCCACGATTTTGTCGATGTCGTCATTCCGTGCGGTGAGCATGATGATCGGCACATCCGATTGGGCGCGGACGCGGCGGCAGACTTCCCAACCGTCCAACCCCGGCAGCATTAAATCCAGCACCACGAGCGTCGGTTTCTCGTCAAGGATGCGCTGAAGGGCGGTCGTGCCGTCGTTGGCGCTGATGGTTTTCCAGCCTTCTTGCTCGGCGTACATCTTGGCGAGGTCGATGATGTGCTGTTCGTCATCGACCAGCAGAATGGTGTCGGTCATTGTTCATCCGTTTCGATGCGTAGCTCGGTGATGATCGGGGATACATCGCCATCCAACACCAGCGACTCGAAGTCGTTATCCGCCACCAATTGCAAGAAATAATCGATGTAACGCAGCATGTCATCCAGCGGATTAGCGATTTCAAAAATAGTTTGTTTGGTAGCCGAGTCGGAAATGATGACGCGCACACGGCGGTTGAGGGTTTCCCCTCCAGCGTTGGCGAAGCTGGCAAACTTAGCCTTGCCGGAAGCATTGATCGTCATATCAATGTTCATCCGCCGCAGCAGTTCGCTCGCTTGTTCCGGCGAGAGTTTATTTTCGCCCACCATCTCCAACACTTTGGTCATCATGTCCATTGCCATCATCATTATCCCTTGCTATGCAGTTGTACGCTAAGTCAACACCATTAAGTAAAACCACTCGACACATAACATTATTGCGGCTCACTCTTTTCCACATTCACGGTCACGCGGATGGGTGAGGAAAGGCTGTCGAACGCCACACCCTTGATTTCGTTATCCGGCACGGTCGCCAGCAGCAGTTGGTCAAGGCGCTCCAAGCCTTCGAGCAGCGACACCGTGAACTCGAAAAGGATTTCGTTCTTGCTCACGTCGCTCACGACAATCCGCACCTGCTTCTGGTCGTGCCGGCTTTTGTCGCTAATAACCGTCTTGAGCCACGCCTGTAATCCGGTATTCAGGCTGAGTCCCGGTTGCAGCTTCGCCAGCATTTCATTCGCCTGTTCGACCGTCAGTTTGCCTTCGCCGATCATATCCAGCATTTTGTTGGTCATCGATTCCAGCAGGTACATCGAACCGGCGCTGATGTACTGCGCGGGGCGGTTAGGCTGTGGACGCGACTCGATGGACGGGATTGATTCTTTGGAGGATGTGCTGCTGGGCTGCACCGAGGCTTCTTGCAGCGCTCGCCTTGTTTGCCGCCGGACTTCTTCGGGGGTAATGTCAAGCTGTTTGAGGGCATCAATGGCTGTACCTTCTGGCAGTCGTACCAACGCCAGTAGCAGGTGTTCAGTACCGATAAAGTGATGACCCATGCGGCGAGCCTCATCGACCGCCATTTCCAACACGCGCTTGCTGAGGTTCGAAAGTTCAGCCCTTGTCGGATTTCCGGTCAGGTTGGGCGGCGTGATCTGCTCGACTGTGTTCTCAAGGTGCGCGGTTTCAACACCCAAATGACGCAGCACAATTCCCGCAACACCGCCTTCCTCTTTCACCAACCCTATAAGGATATGATGCGCGTCGATGGTGTTGTCGTGCAAACGCTCGGCCTCTTCTTGCGCGAGTGACAGGACCCGACGTGCGCGTTGGGTAAAACGTTCCATTTTATTGTTCGGCATCGTGAACCCCGTTTTCGGCTGCTTCCGATACCTTATTATTGTAGAGCCTTTTTACCCTTTACGAATTTCATAAGTATTGATTCTCACAAAACCCTATCAAGTAGAAGTTGTGTTATCTGCCGCCTGTGGTGTCGCGCTCTCGGTTTTGATGCGGGCGACCAGCACCTTATCCACACGCCGACCGTCCATATCCATCACCTCGAAGCGCAGTCCATCGGTATCGAAGTGGTCAGCCGCCGCCGGAATACGCCCTAACTGCGTCATCACGAAGCCGCCGAGTGTCTGGTAGTGGCCTTCTTCTTCGGCAGGCAGCGATTTGATGTCCAACAGCGTTTTGAACTCGTCAATTGGCAGCAGACCATCCAGCAGCCACGAACCGTCCTCACGCTGGGCGGCGGTCGGCTGCTCGGTCACACCGATGATCTGGTCGATCAAGCTGTTGAGGGTAATCAAGCCCTCCACGCCGCCGTACTCGCTGATTACCAGCGCCATATGCTTGCCTGACTGCTTGAACAACGCCAGCGCGTGAGCTGCGGTCGCCGCTTCCGGCACGAACAGCGCCTCGCGGATGCAGGTGTTCAAATCCATGCTCTGCTGTTTGAGCAGCGAATCGAGCATATCCTTCGACCGGATGATGCCCACCACTTGGTCGAGCGAACCGTATGCCGCAGGGAAGCGCGAATGGCGGCTGCTCCCGATCATCTTCTTCGACTCTTCCGGCGGCGCGGCGAGGTCGATCCACTCGATGTCCATACGCGGGGTCATCAATGAGGCCACACTGCGGTCATCAAGGCTCATAATGCTGGCGACCATATCGCCTTCGTTGGCCTCGAACACACCCGCCTCGACACCCTGTTCCATCAGCGAGTAAATCTCCTCGTCGGTTACAGGTGGTTCATCCGAATTTTTGGTCCCCAACAGCCGCAGCAGCGCATCAGTGGAGATGCTGAGGAGGTGGACAAAGGGGGCGCTGATCTGCGACAGGCGGTGCATGGCCGGAGCGACCAACGCCGCGACCCGTTCAGGGTTCTGCAAGCCCAAACGCTTCGGCACCAGTTCGCCGATCACCAGCGACAGATAGGTGGTGACACCGACCACGACGAATAAGCCCAGCGCCTCGCTCACCGGGCGCAGGAAATCGACCTGCGAAAATAAGGTCGCGACCGGATGCGCCAGCGCTGCACCCGCGAACGCGCCTTGCAGCACGCCGACAAGGGTGATGCCGATTTGGACGGTGGAGAGAAATCGGTTGGGCGACTCGGCCAGTTCCAGCGCCCGTTTGGCTCCACTGCTGCCCGCCGTGGCTAATTGGTTGAGCCGGACTTTACGCGCCGAAACAATGGCGATTTCCGACATCGAAAGAATACCGTTGACGACCGTCAGCAGCAGGATGATTAGGATTTCCATTGTGGTACTCGCGTAGAGATGAGGAGGGTTAATCTGAAATGGGGGAGCGTTAAGGGACTACTACCACTATCGTCGGACAAGAGTCTTTAAAGCCTCACGTTCTGCAACTCAGCCATCAGTGTGAGTCATCATACCATAAGCTGACCGGGGATTAATTATGAGTGCATAACAGGCTGTTGTTTTCTCAGCAGATTATTATCCGGCGGGTGTCCACGTCATATGGACAACTTCGCGCCGCATGGCGAACTGGTAACGCTTGAGGATGCTGCTGGTCACCACGCGGTCGGTCGGGTGTTCGATGCCCAACGCCGCCGTGCCGAAGCGCCGTACCGCCGTGTTGATAAGGGCTTCATCGTATAAGCCTTCAAAGTCGGGATGTACCATCAACGTCATCTGCGTGGTGTGGGAGAGACTGGTTTCAATCCACATCGAGGCCAGTAAATCGCGTTCGTCGTCCGACCGGATGGCGAGGCGTTCCCGCTGGCGGAAGCTGAACCAGTCGGAAAGGGTTTGGCGCAAGCCGCGCCGGAACTGTCGTTCGTGCAGCGGTCGCAGCCAGCCGAGGCCGCCCAGTTCTGCCGGACGCACCAGCGAGGCCAGCCGGTATTCCGCTTGCCACTCGCTCGACTGCCGCCGGACGATATGGATGCGTTCTTCTGCCGCGAAGGGCTGCGGGATGTTATACGCGCCGCCGCGCCGCCATGATGTCCAACCACGTTCATCGACAAAGCCCAATCGGGCATACAACCGCCGCGCCACCGGATTATCCGCATCGACTTGCAGCATGGCCTTACGTCCGCCGCGCTGGGCAATCATCTCCATGCTGGCTTGCATCAGGTGTTGGGCGATACCGCGCCGCTGGTAATCAGGGTGTACCGCCACGTTGACGATCACCCAATCCCGCCCATCGTAGCCGATGCCGTCAGCCGGGTAGATCGAAACGTTGCCCACCAACCGCCCGTCGGCGATCCACACTTGCCCCATGCCCATGCCTTGCATCAACGTGTTTAAACCGCCGAGCAAGCCGATACCGGGCAGGCTGCTCATGGTACGCATCTCGCGGACTGCCGCCCGCCCGCTGCTGTCCATGCTGCTGGCGAAGGCGATCTCAATCAAGTCCGCGAGCTGCCCCAAATCGGTACGCAAATTGACAGGGCGTGGGCCTTCTTGAACGAACGCGGGATTGTGCGATGCCTGTAAACCGACCACGATTTACGATCCTTTAGTAATATTGTTAGCGTATCCCACAGGGGAACGGCGTGTCAAGAACTGTGTCGCACCATCTTCGGCGCGAATAACGGAGGTTTACGCGGATTATTCATGGCTTTTTAATCCGCCGTTTCCCCCACGCCGGAAAATCCGCAGTTGGAGTTCAGCGCGGTAACGGCTATGATTGTAGCCCTGTGAAAAGGAGTGAACTTTGCTATGACGCGACAAAACTATGGTTCATTACGCGGCGGAGGCAGTTCCCGGCGCGGGGGTGCGTGGCAGTGGACGGTGATCGGCTTCGTGTTCGGCTTCGGCTGCGCGGCGATTGTCGGCCTCGTCATGGTGATTACCGGTGCATCCGATGGCATCGCCAGTATGTTTTCTGCCGGACAGCCCACCCCGACGGCAGTGGTGATGATTATCACCTCGACTCCATTACCTATAACCCCGACTGAAGAACCGACCGTTGGCATTGCCGTGCCGACAGATGAATCTGAGGCCACCGAAGATGCCGGTAGTCCGGCTTCGGGAGCCACGGCGACCACCAACATCCAAGTTCTAGTGCAGCCGACCGATACGCTGCCACCGCCGCCCACCGCGACGACCGCCGCGCCCGTGTCACAGTCCGCCCAAGTGCCGAGTGACCTGCTCGCACGGCGTTCAATCCTCATTCAAGTCCCCGGTGGGCAGTTTGAGATGGGTACCCGCGCACAGGAAGCCGCCATCGCGGCGGAAGAATGCACGAGCCTGTGGAACAGCCAGTGCGACCCGAACTTCGCTAGCGACTCCTTCCCACCGCATATGGTGACGGTCAGCCCGTTCTATATCGAGGATAAGGAAGTCACCTACGACCAGTACTTGGCCTTCCTCAACTCAACCCAGATCGGTATGGGCGCGGCGACCGGTAAACACCGTAACGGCTGCGAAGCCCAGTTGTGCATCGAAACCCGCACCGAAAACCAGAACAGCAATATTATTTCGGACAGCCAGAATTACCGTGTCAACGCCGCTATCTCGAACTACCCCGTAGCGGGTGTGACGTGGTACGGTGCTAAAGCCTACTGCGCGGCCATTGGTCGCCGCTTGCCGACCGAAGCCGAGTGGGAACACGCCGCCCGTTGGACGCAGAACAACATCTACCCGTGGGGCAATACGTTTGATGTCAACTTTGCCCGCACCAGCCGCCCGCAAGAAACGGATGCTACGCTCATCGGGCCGCGTCCGGTTGGCAGCTACTCGTCATTTAATGGCATTTACGATATGGCGGGCAACGTTGCCGAATGGGTGAGCGACTGGTATGACCCACTGTTCTACACCACGCAGGCCAATTCCTCCACGCCGATTGTGGATCCCACCGGGCCAGTCGCCGGTACGGAAAAGACCCTGCGCGGCGGCAGTTGGGACGCGCTGCCGTTCTTCGCCCGCAGTGTTCACCGCCAGAGCTTACCGCCGCTTGGCCCCACGCTCTGGGCAGGCTTCCGCTGCGCCAGCAATACCAGCGATGATGGTACCGGCGCGACCGGAGCAACGGGTACGACTGGCACCACCGGCAACCAGACCGCGCCCATCGCGACCGTTCCCGGCAGCACGAATGAAGAGTCGAACAACGCGCAGCCCCAGCTTCCCGCGCCGCCCGCGAGTGCGACCTCGCCAGCACCCGTCGCAACCGTTGATCTGGCAACGTTGGATTCTGGCGCTGGTTCCGGCGGTTAGGAGCCGACGTAGGGAATGATCTAGATCATTCTGTGACCACAACCAAATGTTTATCTGTAAGGGCGCACAACCGTGTGCCCTTGCTTTTCCCCACAAAATCAATCGTCCCACTTTTGTCCTCGAAACCATCCTGCACTATATTGGATTGCGTATTTGTATCTATCAACTAGGCTGTTTAAATGACCTTCATCAATGGCAACCGCTTGGGCATCCTCATGTTTGTGGTCGCGGCGCTGGTGGCGGGTGCAGGGAGTCTGCTGCTCAAACTGCCTGATCCGGTGACGATGATCGCTGTCGGTGTCGCGCTCATCGGCATGGATAGCATCGTGCGGCTGCGTTCCCGCGCCACGTCCGGCTGGCTGATGCACAAAGAACTTGGTGGCTACCTGTACTTCATCCCCGTGTGGGTAGCGGGTATCGTCGTCATCGTTATCAACCTCATCGCCTCCGCAAACCCCAACGCCTTCAAATAAACCTGTTTCTAACCAGAAATAAATTGACTCGTTTAGCCCTTTTGTTCTGTAATCGAAGTAGGTAGGGGCGCAGGTAGGACTGCATTAAGTGGTGGATGATTATTTTAAGCCCTCACCCCCAGCCCCTCTCCCTCAGGGCGAGGGGAGAAAAGACCGAAAGACGGCTTAAAACAATGCTCTTCCG
>Ga0209460_1001155_pt1 | contig 16929 bp, 15 predicted proteins | sample EBPBio132013_DNA_FD_185868 | JGI IMG/M metagenome (GOLD analysis project Ga0209460, IMG submission 185868) | Wastewater treatment Type I Accumulibacter community from EBPR Bioreactor in Madison, WI, USA - Reactor 2_5/13/2013_ DNA (SPAdes)... | ecosystem: Engineered > Bioreactor > EBPR >...
TCAACATCCCCCGTCCCGATTACGGCATCCTTCGATACATCCGTCTTTCGACGGACACTCAGGATGACACGCTCAATGTCCGGGGGTGCTTACGCCTTTAACCTTATTCCTTACGCCAGATTTCCTACAGCCCCATCGCCTGTTTTACAAACTTGGGTGCCGGTGAACCATAAGACAGCATCTGATCATGGAAGGCTTTCATGTCGGTGATTTCACCATTTTTTGCTACCCAGGCGGTTCTGATGTCATTAATTCCCAGATTCCCGACGAAATAGGTTGATAGCTGGGTGGATGACATGCATGCTCTCCGCCATTTGCCTGCCGCTTCGCCATCTTCCTGGAATCCTTCGTTCATCATCAGATCCATGGCTTCCTTCTCAGTCATGCCGGCTGTATGAATTTTCTGATCGATAATCGAATTGATGATCAGTCTTAGTCTCATTTTCAACTGCTGCATTTTCACTTCCGGTCCGCCATAACCTTTTTCAACCATGAGCTGCTCAGCATAAGTTGCCCATCCTTCAACGAACGGACCTGAACTGTAAATGGCACGGATCAGCGTGGGTGCTTTGAACTTGTTGGAATGAGCCAGTTGGAGATAATGTCCGGGCATGGCTTCGTGAACGGTCAGGTTTTTCAACATGTAGGCATTGTATTCCCTGAAAAAGGATTCAACCCGTTTGGCATCCCAATCTGCCGGTGTGGGTGAAATGGAATAAAACGTCTCGCCATTTTTTTCGAGCGGACCCGGTGAATCGCAGTAAGCAACCGCCACACCACGCTGAAATTCAGGCATTACAATAATTTTCACCGGCTCATCGGGAACGGTAACAAGTCCGTTGTCTCTCACAAAAGTGGTAATTTCTGCCAGACCTGATTTGGCCTGATCGACGATTGTGGAATTATCCGGGCGTGTATCAGACAGCTTGTCCAGAACCCGTTTAATCACACCTTTTTTGTCGGACAGGAAGGATTCAGAGGTTTCATTCGGGAAATAGGTTTTAAACAACGGCAGCGCAGTTTCATACAGTTTGGTTTGGGTATTGCCAAGTTCAGTTTCAGCCTGAGCCAGAATTTCTTCCTTGGTCAGATTGGATTCCAGATTGTATCTCAGCTTACTGCGGAATAAATCTTCCCCGATTCTGAAGTCACGTGTTGCTTTTGGTAACAGTTCAGTCTTCAGCCATTCCCCATAAGCATTGATGGCAGCAATAACCGAATCCTGAACAGGTTTGAATTCAGCTTTCAGTTCAGGAACCTGATCCAGATACATGTTCAGTTCATCTTTGACCAGGCTGATCGCACCCGGATTCTGCAGAATTGCCGTTTCGGTATGGATTTTAGTCGGTGTATCCAGATTGGCTTTTGCTGCTTCGAGGAACCCGGGAATGGCTCTGAGTCTGGATTTTACACTGATCAGGCGATCTTTCAGCGGAGCAAAATCTCTAGCCAGCAACGGATAAATCAGATTTCCGGCATTGTACACCATCGGATTCCAGGTATATTCCTTCAGAGAATCATTTGAAAATACGGTGGACTTCAGATTGCTCACCAGAATTTGGTAATCAATCCGGTTGGTATCAGAAAGACTTTCAGGTTGTATGGAAGAAAGGGAATCGAGATAAGCCTTGGCCAGATCGGTACTTTTCTGGATGCCGGCTTTGGAATAATCACTGATCAGGGCATCATACCGGTGATCACCGAGATAAGTCGCCAGTTCCGGACTTAATTCCAGATTTTTTTGGATAAAATGGTTCGCCAGATTGACGAATTTTTCATTTGGATCCGGCTTGGCACAACCAGCCAGAATCAGGAAGGGAAGCAGGTAAACGAGTTTTTTCATGTTGTGGTCCTTTTTTTTGATTCAGAAGTTAGAAGATAGAAGGAAGAAGTTAGAATGAAATACATATGCGATTGTCAGCTTGAAAAAGTGCAGTCATTCCCGCGAAGGCGGGAATGACTGCACTTTTATTAACCTTACGTCTTAATCCTTATGCCTTACGCCTGGTATAAAACACCGCATTTCTTGGCTGTTTCTTTGCGCCTTAGCGGTCTTCCCACTCATTGTATTTCAGTATCGCCAGAGCCGTTTCACCGCAGCACCAGGTTAAGGGCGTGGCCGGACTGCAATCTGACCCATCCGGGTAAATTCTTTCGGGCATCAGGCCGTAACTGTTGCTGTTTGCAATCAGCCAGTCCAGATAATATCTCGCTTGTTTTTTATCGCCGCGGATAAGTTCATACTGAACAGCCGCAGCCGTCATGAAGAAAAACGCTGCCTGACCGTAACCGGCAAGTCCGCCATCCGGAGAGGTGAAATACTGCATGCCGCCACCGAGAATGACGGTGTTTTTGGCGTACCAGTCCATCGATTTTTGCATGGTTTCATGATCGGGATATCCCCATAGCACACCAAAAAGAGCCGCCGTTCCCCACATGTACGTCGGTTTGTTGCCTTCAATCGAGGTGCCGTCTTCTGCCTTCCTGTCGATGGTTCTCACATCTGCATAAATTCCTGTTTCCGGATTGATCATTCTGGCGAGATTCGCTGAAATGGTCTCTGATGCTTTCAGATAAGCTTCTGATTTCTTCGGATTTTTCCAGGTTTTTGCCAGCTTTGAGGCAGTTTTCAATGCTTTTGCACAGGTCAGATTGGTGGATGGAAGAAAGCCCGTCCACTCGATGATGCCGCCTTCGTAAAGCAATCCTTTTTCGTTGATTCTGGTCACGAGAAAATCCATCAGCTCATAAACAAACTCCGGTTTCGCCAGCCATTTTCCGGTTTTTTCATGATACCGGTCGAGCAGTTCGATGTAATAGCCGTTGGCATCCCATTCAGGCTCATCATACCGGGCACCGTCTCCGCCATTCACCGCTTCAGAAAATGCATTGTACCGGGCGTACCATTCTCCTTTTGATTTTTGGGGGATGGATGGATTTTTCCAGAATGTGATGATTTGTTTCGCTTCCTCAAGATGTCCCGTTTCCAGAAAAACCCGGGCCGACATCATGGCATCTCTCGGATACAACTGGGGCATCCCCTGAGTCACGAACTGACCGGTTAAATCCGCCGGAACATGTCCCTGAATATTGGCCGACCGGGCTGCGTACAGATTTCGTTTGTAGGATTCCAGATCTTCTGCGGAAGCATTTTTTGGCAGTTTGCCTGATTGAATCCATTTCGCCCAGTGCTGATTGGCTGTTTCGAACGGATTTTTTTCCTTTTTCAGGGAAGTCATCTTTTTCAGTAAGTCCTTTTCTGAATCCCCGGCGATAACCGCCAGTTCAAAATTACCAGGTGACAAAAACGTGAGAACCGAATCATTCATCAGCAGGAAATCTGACTTTTTCTTGTCAAGGAATAGAAAACCGAGATGGGTTTTGTCTGACCAGACCGCGTGAAACCAATCGTCATTTTTCTCAAGTTTATCGAGTGTGGCCACCACCGACGTTGTTTTTTTCTTTCTCAGCGTGATTTCATACCGCATGGACGTTTTGGTCGGATTGGAAAGGGAAACCAGAATCGCATCATTCGGGTGGGAAGTCACAGCTACAGAAAGTTTTCCACCGTTCGGTTGCGTCCATTCTGACTGTGCCGTGTGAAAGTTCCTCATGCTGATGGTTGGATTTTCGGTCTGTGGGGTAAACACCTTATTAACCACAATGCTTGCCTGACTGTGGCGGATGTAGTCCATCGTGTAATTTTTATAGTAAAGATGCTGGATGCCGAGGGCACCGCTTTGTTTCTGGATCCGTGCGTCATCAGAATAAACGGCGGTGAGTTTACCATTTCCTAGAATAGCCATTCCCTTCCAGGGCCCGGCAAATAAGGTTGTTTGAAGGATAAAAGAAAATAAGAGCAGCAAAACGGTTTTCATTGGATTTTTTCCGGAAAAAATAAACCTCAAGATAGGAAATTTTTTGGTTTTTGAGGAAAAGCTGTTAGCTTTTAGCTATTGGCTGTTAGGTAATTTCAATAAGTCCCCCTTTGAAGACGAAGATCCCGATCACTTTCGGGAGGGGTAGTCTGACCTGCTACTGCGGGACCAGGCCGGGGGATGTTTGTATTTCCCTTTTTCCACGGATTTAATGACCCCACCCCCAATCCCAACCCGAAACATTTAAAGCAAATAGGTTAATGTATTTTTATTTAAATATTGCGTAATAAATATTCCATTCCGATATTCGCCGGTCTGATTTCTGAACTTTTATATAAATCCCGGAGAACCGTTCAAATGGAAAAAATAGGTCTGTTTGTTTTATTTATTTTTGCTTTTACCCTCAACCCGACAACTTCGTTTTCACAAACTCTGGCTTCTGAAGGGACCACAATCATTTCCGGTGGAGGAATTGGGGCATATTCCACCTGGGATAATCCGGGGACTGATCAAAAAGGTTCTCGATACAATTTAAATTTATATTGTGAATACTCTATGTTTTTTACAGATCAGTTAGCATTGGGACTGATGTTCGGGCCAGGTTATTCAAATTCTAAATCCGGTACATCTGAATCAACCACAGTGTCCTATGATTTAGGTCCGTTGGTAAGGTTCTTCCCTGCACCTGAAGCTTCACCCTTGTTTCTTTTTGGTTCATTCCGGTTATCCTATTCAAAAACCGAATTTGAATTAATTTTAGGCGGAAAAAAGCAAACAATAAAAATGGATGATGATTACAAGATGGTTGGTTTTGGACTCGGATATCAACTCGCTGTTACAGAAAGCTGGGCATTTGAACCTTCGATCGAATATTCCCGTGTAATTGGAGATAGAGGAAACACAGAAAATTATTCCCAAATCATGGTTGGTGTAACCATTTCAACATACCTTCCGGCAGAGTGATCCAGTAAAAAGTGATCTGTTTTGCAACCGCACATGCCCTGATTCTGGCAGAAAAATGAATTTAAAACCCCCTCCGTCGGAGGGGGTTTTAAATTCCCAATTTGAATTTCATTTACCATTAACCCCGTCTAAAGCCGGGTTTTCAACATTGATAATTAAACTTGTCTTTCTCCCAAAAAATCACAACCTTTAGGCATCCAAATCCGGTTAAACCGGGATTGGTTTTTGTCCGGACCGCTAAAAAGGAACCCACCTGTTTACTTCCGCAGAATTCTTCAACTGAAGCACATTCAGTTGGTTGGACCACCACCTATATCTGAAATGGAGATTGCCATGTCAAAACGGTTTACTTTGCTGGTTTGGGTTCCTGTTCTGATGCTTTTATCCGCCTGTGATTCAAAACAGGGAGAGTGGGAAAGTTACTTCAGAAAAATTTACGCTGTTATTTCCGACCATAAACTTACATTCGAAGCGCTCAATGAAAAAGTCGTTGCCGTAACGAGAAATCCCAAAAAAGATCCCGATGTTGCCATTGAAGGGGAAAAGAAATTCATTGCCCTTTACGCTTCCTACATCGAGGCCGTTACCGCTTATAAGGATAGCCTGAGTAAAATTGCAAGTCCGGGCGATGATCAGGGATTCCGGGTATCCCTTTTGAACCTGCTGGATGTTGAACTGGCTTATGCCCGAAAACAAATGGAAACCATGACCAGACTGGTCACTTCCGCTGAGGCATTGAAAAACCTGCCGGTGAAAAAGGTGAAGAGCAAAGAAGCCGAACAGCTCGAAAAAGATCATCAGCAGGCAAGCTGGGAACTGGCAAGGATGAAAGAACAGGGGCGCCTCGAAGCCGGATTTCAACCGGCGGTGGAACAATTTTTTGCTGCCCAGGATAAATTTTTCAACGTCACCCGGATTGGTATGATGAAATTGGATATGAATTATTTGTTTTAAGGGATTTTGATTTGGTAGAGACGCCCTTTATGGGCGTCTCTGTTATTTGGTTCCCGGTGATTTTGGAATTTGGGGTTTACCAAACCCACCCCCATTCCCTCCCGCAGTAGCGGGACAGGCTCTCCGTCGGAGGGGGTTATTGAATTACAATTTTCCCTGAATTTTACCCTTCTCACTTGGGAGAAGTTGTAAATCTGTCATACTGAGCCAGTCGAAGTACGGGTTTTGAGGGAGTGGATCCCGGTTGCGGGAGATAGATGAGGTCATAAATTCCGTGGAAAAAAGGGGATGGATTCCCGCCTTCGCGGGAATGACAATTCTTTGAATTTCATTAACCATTGACAATTAACCCTTAACCATTTTCCCCCACCCCCGTTTGACATTAAAATCCACGGTCGGTATCTTCATTGCTTGTTTTTATTGACTAGTCAGGTGCCACTCCATGTTTGAACAATATATACCTGTCCTTTTCCTCATTGTCCTTGCTTGTGCCTTCGGTGTCGGTTCTCTGGTCGTTACCGGATTTATCGGACCCAAGCGCCCCAACAAGATCAAAAACTCTGCTTATGAAAGCGGAATGGAACCTATCGGAACCGCACACGAGCGTTATTCCGTTAAGTATTACATGGTGGCAATGCTCTTCGTCGTGTTCGACGTCGAAATTCTTTTTATGTATCCCTGGGCTGTTCAGTTCAGAATGCTCGGGTTATTCGCCTTTATTGAAATGCTTATTTTTATCGGCCTCCTCTTCGCCGGTTATTACTACATCATTAAAAAAGGGGTGTTGGAATGGGAATAGAAAGTGCTTTTGGTGATGGATATGTAACCACCACCGTCGATGCTTTAGCCAACTGGGCCCGCAAAAATTCTGTCTGGCCGATGCCGATGGGACTTTCCTGCTGCGGTATCGAACTGATGGCCATGGCCGGACCCCGTTTCGATGTATCCCGCTTTGGTTCAGAAGTCTTCCGTTTTTCTCCCCGTCAGGCCGATCTGCTTTTAGTCGCCGGAACCTGTACTTACAAAATGTCAAAAGTCGTCAGAAAAATCTGGGATCAGATGCCCGATCCGAAATGGTGTATCGCCATGGGTGCCTGTGCCTCTACCGGCGGAATGTTCCGTTCTTACCCGGTTGCCCAGGGAATTGATGAATTTCTCCCGGTTGACGTTTACGTTCCCGGTTGCCCTCCCCGTCCTGATGCTGTGATTCATGCACTCATGCAGATTCAGGAAAAAATCAATCACCACTCTGTTATGATGGATAAGTAACATGCCCGTTTTCGAGGAAATCTTATCCCGGATCCAGTCTGACCTGTCAGATAGTCTGCTGAAGTCCGAACTCTACCGGGGTGAAACCACACTTTATATCAAGAAGCAGGATATTGTTTCCGTCTGCAAAAAACTGAAGTCAGACTTCGGATTTAATTTTCTTGCTGATGTTCTGGGAACTGACCGGTTTACCGATGACGACCGTTTTGAAGTGATTTATCACCTCCGGAATCTCACCGAAGCCTGGTTCCTCCGTCTTGTCGTTCTTGTTGATGAAAAAGATCTTGCCGTCGACACCGTTTCTTCCGTCTGGAAAACTGCCAACTGGGAAGAACGTGAAGTGTTTGATATGTACGGAATTAAATTCAATCACCATCCTGATTTACGCCGGATGTACATGCCGCAGGATTTTGAATATTATCCGCTCAGAAAAGAATTTCCGCTGATTGGAATTGAAGGTTCAATTCCGCTTCCGGCAAAAGAATAAGGGTTGATGAACATGCCAACTGAAAAACAACCCAAATCTACCGACGAACTGCTGCGCCTGCTCGAAGACGAACACACGTTTGTTACGCTTGAAGGCGGCGATGCACTTGATACCGAAATGGTCATCAACATGGGTCCGTCTCACCCGGCAACTCACGGTGTACTTCGTATCGTCCTGAAAATGAACGGCGAAACCATCACACAGGCTATTCCTGAACTTGGATACCTGCACCGTGCCATGGAAAAACTCGCCGAAAATAAATCTTACCATGAATTCATGCCGTACACAGACCGGCTGGATTACATGATGCCTTATTCGAATAATGTTGCGTTGTGTCTGGCTGTTGAAAAGGCTGCCGGCATCACCGTTCCAGAACGTGCCCAGGTCATCAGAACGATCGCCTGCGAATTGGCTCGGATTTCAAGTCACCTCTTGTGGCTGGGTTCGATGGTCATGGATACCGGTGCACTGACGTTATTCCTTCACACCTTCAGGGAACGTGAAAAAATTTACGACATTTTCGATCTGCTCACCGGAGCCAGATTCACCGTTTCTCACAGCCGTATCGGCGGACTCGCCAGCGATATTTCTCCGGAAGCCATTTCTGCACTGAAATCCTTTATCAAGCAATTTCCTGCACAGGTACAATCCTGGGAAAAACTGCTCAACCGCAACAAGATTTTCCTTCAGAGAACGGTCGGAATCGGTTATATCGATGCTGAAATGGCAACCGACATGGGTCTGAGCGGACCTAACCTCAGAGCTTCAGGTGTGAAATGGGATCTCCGTAAAAAAGTCCCTTACCTGAAATACGACTCCGTTCAGTTTGACGTTCCAACCTCAACTGACGGTGATTCTTACGCCAGATATTACATGCGTATTCTCGAAATGTACGAATCGGTAAGTATCATTGAGCAATTGCTCGATCGTATTCCTGAAGGCCCCGTTCGTGCCGATTATGCCAAGCAGGTTTATCCGTGGAAATCTGAAGTGTATCACACCATGGAAGGTCTGATTCACGATTTCATGCTCACCGATTGGGGAGTTTGTCCGGAAAAAGGACAGGTTTACCACGCCATTGAATCATCGAAAGGTGAACTGGGCTTTTTCATCCAGTCAGACGGCACAGGCCATCCGTGGAGATTGAAAATCCGGTCACCGTCTTTTGTGAATTTGCAGTCATTGCCGTACCTGTTGGAAGGGTCGCAAATGGCAGATACCGTAGTCATCATCGGGTCGTTGGATCCGGTTATGGGCGAAGCGGATAAGTAGGATAGGCGTAAGGCATAAGGTTTAAGGCATAAGCAATCCGGTCACTGAGCGGAGTCGAAGTGCCCGGAACCAAAGCTTTTAGCTATTTGCTGTTAGGTAAAGGCAATCCATCGGCTGTTATTCCCGCGAAGGCGGGAATCCAGTATTTAAATATCTGAAGGATGGATTCCCGCCTTCGCGGGAATGACAACAAGATGCCTTAAACCTGAATTTTGCATTTACCTTAAACCTTACGCCTTAGTCCTTTTAGCATTTACCATTAATCATTGACCATTAAGCATTAACCATTAAAATTACCCCTATGTTCAGTTTCACCAAAGAAAATTTGCAGCGGATCGAGGCGGAGAAGAAAAAGTATCCGACTGTAGAATCTGCGGTTATGCCGGTTCTCTGGATCGCCCAGGAACAGAACGGAAACTGGCTTTCAGAAGCCGCCATTAAGGCCACTGCAGATGTTCTTGATCTGTCACCGGCCCATGTCATCGGCGTAGCTTCTTTCTACACCATGTACAACAAGCAACCGGTCGGGAAGTATCACCTCCAGGTTTGCAGCAATATTTCCTGTTCTCTGCTCGGTGCCAAAAAACTGATCCATCATCTGGAAAATAAACTCGCAATTACCCATGGTGAAACCACTCAGGATGGACTTTACACCTTTTCAGAAGTGGAATGTCTCGGTTCCTGCGGAACGGCTCCGGCCATGCAGATTAATGACGATTATCATGAAAATCTCACCATCGAAAAAATGGATGAACTGTTGAAGGGGCTGGAGAAATGATCAGTCTTGCAGGTTACGAAAAAGTCATTCTCCCCGATATCCCAAATCTGAATCAGATTGCCGTTTATGAAAAACATGGCGGTTATGAGGGATTGAAAAAAGCCGTTTCCCTGTCTCAGGATGACGTCATCAATGAAGTGAAAAAATCAGGTCTCCGTGGCCGTGGCGGCGCCGGTTTCCCAACCGGACTCAAATGGTCCTTTATGCCGAAAGGGGATAAAGTCCGTTACCTTGCCTGCAACGGTGATGAAGGTGAACCAGGTACCTTTAAAGACCGTCAGATTTTTGAATTCAATCCGCATCTTTTTATTGAAGGAACCCTGATTGCCTGTTACGCCATGGGTATCAAAACGGCTTATGTGTACATCCGTGGCGAATATGTTAAGTGGATCAACATCCTTCAGGCATCCCTGGATGAAGCTTATGCAAAAGGATATGTCGGTCAGAATATCCTCGGAAAAGGTTTCAATACCGATATCGTGATTCACCGTGGCGCCGGTGCGTACATCTGCGGAGAAGAATCCTCCCTGATGAATTCCCTCGAAGGCAAACGCCCTTACCCAAGAATTAAACCACCGTTTCCGGCACAAGTCGGACTCTGGGGTCAGCCAACGACCATCAACAACATTGAAACCCTTGCCAATGCAGCAGTTATCCTGCGCAAAGGGGCTGACTGGTATTCCAAAATCGGTGCAGAAAAACATCCCGGACCTGTTCTGTATGGTATTTCAGGACATGTGAATAAACCTGGCGTTTATGAAGGTCCGACCGGAATGTCACTGAAGGAATTGATTTACGATGTGGCCGGTGGTATCAAGAATGGCAAAAAATTAAAAGCCGTCATTCCCGGCGGATCGTCAACCCCAATTTTAACTCCGGAATCCGTTGAAAAAGCAACGATGGATGCAGACGGACTCAGAGCCGTTGGTACCTCGATGGGTACAGCCGGTATTATTGTGATGGATGAGGATACCGATCTGGTTGAAGCACTCCACATTCTCAGCAAGTTTTATCATCACGAATCCTGCGGTCAGTGTACACCCTGCCGTGAAGGAACGGGCTGGCTGGAAAAGATTGTCGGTAAATTTGCTGCTGGAACTGCCACCCAGCAGGATTATGACTTGCTCCTGAAAATTTGTGCCAATATGGAAGGCCGTACAGTCTGTGCCTTAGCTGATGCTGCCGCCTGGCCGGTGAGAAATACGATTACGAGATTCAAAGAAGAATTTGAAGCCCGCATGATTGAAAACAAGAACAAAGCCGGCTGGGATTATTCAATGAAAGCTGTATCGGGAGTTTGAGGAATAGGCGTAAGGTTTAAGGCGTAGGGCATAAGGTAATTGCAATTAAAAATTCCCCTCCTTTTAAAGGAGGGGTGCCGTAGGCGGGGTGGTTTTAATAAAACCTTCAAGGTAATAAAACCTCCCCTAACCCCTCCTTTGAGAAAGGAGGGGAATAGAATGCGGGATTGACACAAAAGGGAAGAACGGATTTACGGAACAAAATGTCCGGAAGAGTTGCATGAAAGTTACAATCGATAATATTGAACATGAAGTAAACGGGAAACCGACCATTCTTGAGCTGGCCTCAAAAGTGGGAGTTGAAATTCCACACTTCTGCTACCATCCCGGACTGAGCATTTCCGGAAATTGCAGGATGTGTCTGGTTGAAGCCGGTACGCCCAAAATGGGTCCGAATGGCGTTGAACTTGATGCCGACGGAAAACCGGTTATCATGTGGGGACCCAAACCCACCACTTCCTGTTCAACTCCGGTTTCTGAGGGCATGGTTGTCAAAACCGGAAAAACCTCGAAAGTGATTGAAGACGCCCAGAAGGGTGTACTCGAATTTATTCTCATCAATCACCCGCTCGATTGCCCGATTTGCGATCAGGCCGGTGAATGTCCGCTTCAGGAAAATACATTTAAATTTGGTCCGGAAGGATCCCGTTTCGAATTTGAGAAAAACCACAAACCCAAACGGGTTGAACTGGGTCCGAACGTCATGTTCGATGCAGAACGCTGCATCAATTGCACCCGCTGTGTCAGGTTCAGTGATGAAGTTGCAAAAGCACCTCAGTTAACCGTCATTCAGCGTGGCGATCACAATTATATCGCCACTTTCCCCGGCATCGAACTCGATAATCCGTATGCCATGAATGTCATCGACATTTGTCCGGTTGGTGCGCTTACCAGCAAACACTTCCGGTTTAAATCCCGGGTCTGGGAAATGTCTGAAACTGATACGATCTGCACCGGTTGCGCCAACGGTTGCAACGTGAAAATGTGGGTAAAAAACAACGAAATTCTCCGCCAGACGCCCCGTGAAAATCAGGCCGTCAATCAATGGTGGATGTGTGATGAAGGCCGTCTCGGATTCAAATCCCTCAACGAAAACAGAGTCAGCGGACCTCGGTTCAAAGGTTCTGAACTTTCCTGGGAAGCTGCTTCCAGCCAACTTGCAGATTCATTGAAATCAGTACAGGCTTCTGAACTTGCCGTTGTGGTTTCACCTTTTGCAACGCTTGAAGACAATTATGCATCCATCAAATTCTTCAAAAAACTGGGTGTGAAAACATTCGTCAGATATCAGCATGTCAAAGGTCAGGATGATCATTTGCTGATCAAGGCCGACAAGACACCGAATCAGGCTGCACTTGATCTGCTCGAAGGCATTGCCGGCAAATTCACAACCGGAGAAAAATTAGCTGCTGCTATCGAATCCGGTTCAATTAAAGGACTCGTGGTGATCGAAGAAAATCCGTTCGGTAACGGACTTTCCGACTCGCTCAAATCCAAACTCAGTATTCTGGTTTCCTTTTCTACCAACTGGGATGAAACCGCAAAACTGGCTGATCTCGTCATTCCTGCTGCTTCGGTTGCAGAAACGATTGGTACTTTCATCAACGCCAAAGGCATTATTCAAAAAGTCCGCCCGGCAAAAGTTCTCAAATTGCAGAACCGGTCACTCATGCGCGAAACCGGCTTGTCACGCTGGGATAAACACGCATGGAAGTACGATAAATGGGCACAACCGACACACGTTACCGATGCCAAACCGACCTGGGAAGTGCTTGAATCAGCTGCTTCAGCCGTTGGCGTAGAGGTTTCCTTCAAATCGCCGGAACAGATTTTCAGCAAGGCAGCTTCTGAAATCGCCGTTCTGAAAGATGTGACTTATGAAAAAATCGGTACTGCCGGTGTACAACTGACTTCTTCAGCTAAAACGGAGGCCGTCCTGTCATGAAACTTGAACTCTTCGGTCACCTTGTTTTAACTGTTTGTATTTTCGGAAGTCTGTTCCTTTTCGTCGCCTATGCCGTTTACTTTGAACGGAAAGTCGCCGCCAAAATGCAGAACCGTGTAGGTCCTGATCGTGTAGGCTGGTACGGATTGCTTCAGCCTTTCGCTGATATTCTGAAATTGCTTCTCAAAGAAGAAATTATTGCAACCCAGGCCACCAAGCTGATTCACACGCTGGCTCCCGGAATTTCTGTTATCATGGCGTTTATCACGTTCGCCATGATTCCGATTGCCCAGGGATTTTACATTGCCGATATCAACATCGGGATGTTGTACATGATGGCTGTGACGTCGATTGGTGTTTATGGCGTTACCCTGGCCGGCTGGTCATCGAACAGTAAATATTCTTTGCTCGGGTCGATGCGTGCATCCGCCCAGATGATTTCCTACGAACTTTCCATGGGACTTGCTGTCGTCGGGATTATTCTGATTACCCAATCCATGTCTGTTGTTTCCATTGTGGATTCACAGACTGATAATCCTTTTCTCTGGAATATTATCAAGCAGCCGATCGGGTTTCTCATTTTCTGGATTGCTTCCTTTGCCGAAGCCAACCGGTTACCCTTCGATTTACCAGAATCTGAACAGGAACTCGTCGGCGGATTCCACACCGAGTATTCATCCATGCGGTTTGCTCTCTTTTTCTTTGCGGAATATACCCACCTGATCGTGGCCAGCTCTATTCTGACCACTTTATATCTCGGCGGATATCAGATTCCTTATTCCAGTGTCTGGCTGGCCGGTGCAAACGAGTGGCTGGTTGCCGGACTTCAGATTCTGATGTTCATTCTTAAAATGTGTCTGTTTGTATTTCTCTTTATGTGGGTTCGCTGGACCTTGCCAAGATTTAAATACAATCACCTGATGGAACTTGGCTGGAAATATCTGCTTCCGCTCGGACTCATCAACGTTGTGGTTACTGCAGGCTGGTTACTGATTTACGACAAGTTATTCTGATTGCTGAACGGACGGTTTGGGTATGAATTTTTCGTGGGAATCGCTTTACCTGACCTTTATTCCGTTGTTTGTTGCCTTTGATGCACTGGGAATTATACCGATTTTTATTTCGCTGACCAACGGGATGACCCTTCGGGAAAAACGGAAGCTCGGCACCCAATCGACTTTAACAGCTCTGGCTATTTGTGTGATTGTACTTCTGGCCGGAAAACTGGTTTTTAATGTTCTTGGTATTACGGTTGATGATCTGAGAATTGGCGGCGGCATTATCCTGCTGGTTCTTGCCATTTACGATCTTCTTTTTTCTTCGAAGGAAGAAGGTGTGGTGGGAATGACGGTTGGCGTGGTTCCCATCGGAATTCCGCTGATTGCAGGTCCGACAGCCATTACGTCACTGCTTGTACTCAGTGATTCTCAGGGACTGGCCATGACGTCAATCGGACTGTTTCTGAACATGATTATCGTTTTTGCAGTCTTTTATTACTCGGATTATATGTCCCGCCTGATGGGGAAATCCGGTTCAGCAGCCTTTGCCAAAGTGATGAATCTGTTTCTGGCGGCCATTGCCATTCACATGATCACCACCGGAATTATCAATATTGTAAAACAACATTTTTCGTGAAAGCGGCCCAATGATTGTTGATATCCTGTTTTATATAACGGCTCTGGTAGCCATCATTTCCGGGCTTCTGGTGATAACCGGGAAGAGTCCCGTCACCAGTGCTTTATCTCTGGTACTGAATTTTTTCTGTATTGCCTTTATCTATCTGATGCTCGAAGCCCAGTTTCTGGCCATCATTCAGGTGATTGTGTACGCCGGTGCCATTATGGTGCTGTTCCTGTTTGTAATCATGCTGTTGAATCTGCAGGATGACATGACCCTGTTCGAACGGTTTGATCTGAAAAAAGGATTTGCCGTTCTGCTTACCGGACTTTTCCTGCTTGAAATTGCCTACATTTTCTCACTTGATTCTGTTTCTGTCGCCCCGAAAGGTGTTACCGGAGCTTCCTTCCCTGAGCTGGGAACGGTTGAATCGATCGGAAAATATTTATTCAGTGACTTTGTATATCCGTTTGAAATGATCTCGGTGGTTCTGCTTTCTGCCGTTGTCGGCGCCGTGGTTATTGCAAAGAAAAAGGTGGATTGATGAATCAGCATATTGATGCAATCGTTGCTCTGAGTGCCATTCTGTTTTCAATGGGAGTTCTGGGTGTTCTTACCCGGAAAAATGCCATTACCATTTTTATGAGTGTTGAACTCATGCTCAATTCGGTGAATCTGGCTCTCGTGGCTTTTTCACGTCTTCACAATGATATTACCGGGCAAATGCTGGTGATTTTTGTTATGGCCATTGCTGCTGCTGAAGTGGCTGTGGGTCTGGCAATCGTCATCTCCATCTTCCGGAACCGGCAAACTGCCGACGTCACTGAAATTAATCTTTTACGCTGGTAAACCACATGAATATCGGGTTATTCGGATTAGTTATTGCTCTGCCGCTTGCAGGATTTCTGTTAAACGGTGCTCTCGGACTTTTCAACCTGCTGGGCTGGAGAAGTGAATCCCGGAAACCGGTCGTCGGCTGGCTTGCCAGTCTGGCCATTCTGGTTCCGTTTGTGGTTCTTCTCTTTATCTTTCTTGGCATGTCTGCTGAAGATAAATCGATCGTGACCTATTACCGGTGGTTTTCGGTTGAAGATCTGAATATCAATATTGCCTATCAGATTGATTCACTTTCGGTTTTAATGGGTCTCATGGTAACCGGCATCGGTTTCCTGATTCACGTTTATTCCATCGGCTACATGAAACATGATGAAGGATTCTGGCGGTTTTTCGTCTACCTGAATCTGTTCATCTTCGCCATGCTGAATCTCATTTTTGCCGATAATCTTGTTCTTCTTTTTCTCGGATGGGAAGGCGTTGGCCTCTGTTCTTACCTGCTGATCGGATTTTGGTACAAACAGGCGTTTGTAAATGATGCAGCCATCAAAGCTTTTGTTATGAACCGGATCGGTGATTTCGCTTTCCTGATCGGGATGTTTCTCATTTTTAAAACGGTCGGATCACTTAGTTTCGATGCCATCAACAGCAATGTGGGTTTGTTTGATGAGTCCACTTTGTTCTGGGCCGGCTTGTTTCTCTTTATCGGTGCTACCGGAAAATCAGCTCAGATTCCGCTTTACACCTGGCTTCCTGATGCTATGGCCGGTCCGACTCCGGTTTCTGCCCTGATCCATGCGGCAACAATGGTAACTGCCGGTGTTTACATGGTTGCGCGGTTAAGTCCGTTATTCTCTGCCAATGCTGAGCTGATGATGATTGTTGCAGTTATCGGCGGATTGACAGCTTTGTTCGCTGCCACGATTGGTCTTTTCCAGAACGACATCAAAAAAGTGCTGGCTTACTCAACTGTTTCCCAGTTGGGTTACATGTTTCTGGCTGCCGGTGTTGGGGCTTTCCCGATTGCCATTTTCCACGTTTTCACCCATGCTTTCTTCAAAGCCTGTCTCTTCCTCGGTTCCGGCTCGGTTATTCATGCCATGCACGATGAGCAGGACATCAGGAATATGGGCGGACTGAAAAAATATCTGCCGCAGACTTATATTACCTTTTTTATTGCCACTTTTGCACTTGCCGGTTTCCCGTTGACAGCCGGATTTTTCTCTAAGGATGAAATCCTGTTCCGCACCTTTGCCTCCGGTAATTACATTCTCTGGGGACTTGCCATTTTCAGTGCTTTGCTCACCGCCATTTATATGATGAGACTAACCAGTCTGACCTTTTACGGCAAAGAACGGTTTGATTCTCACAAAACCCATCCGCACGAATCACCTGCCTTAATGACGTTACCTTTGTGGATTCTGGCAGCCGGTGCGTTGCTTGTCGGTTTTCTCGGATTGCCGGGCGTTGTTGCCCCCACCAACTGGATCACCACGTGGCTGGAACCTTCTGTAATCAATGTTGAAGGACATGCCAGTCACTTTACCGAGTGGGCGTTGATGGCTTTGGGTTCAGGTCTTGCCATTGCCGGTTTATTTGCCGGATGGAAACTGTACACCACCAACCTTGAA
>Ga0209460_1001156_pt1 | contig 16886 bp, 13 predicted proteins | sample EBPBio132013_DNA_FD_185868 | JGI IMG/M metagenome (GOLD analysis project Ga0209460, IMG submission 185868) | Wastewater treatment Type I Accumulibacter community from EBPR Bioreactor in Madison, WI, USA - Reactor 2_5/13/2013_ DNA (SPAdes)... | ecosystem: Engineered > Bioreactor > EBPR >...
GCTTACCGGACGGCAGCCCTGCGCGACCGTAGGTGCAAATGGAATGGTTCTCAACTTTTAAGGTGCAAGGCGAAATCGTATGTTAGTGGCGGAACTGCTTCTCCATCTTACACGGGCGTTTTTTATTATCCTGTCGACCCTCACGCTGGTCGACTATCTCCGCCACCGTGACCGCATCCGCCGCGATATTGCGCTGGTGTTCCTCTCGCTTTCCAGCACCACCTTCATCTTATTTTTCTTGAGCATGACCGGCTTACAAGCACCGTGGCTGACGAAAATCGGGCAGGTGGGCATCGCCTCTCTGCCCATTCTGCTGCTGCGAATGGTCGGTTACTTCCGGCCTGTCTCCGGCAAGATCAAACGGATCGCGCTAATCGGGTGGGCAGCCTCGGCGGTGGGTATCATGCTGTTCGATGCTTCACGGGACGGCGGGGCGATGCTGCTGGTCATCGTGTACTTCGTCGGCGTGAGCGGCTACGCGGTACTGGCGTTCATCAAAGCAGGAGTCAATAGTACCGGTATCGCCCGACGGCGGCTGCGTTTCGCGGCGATTGCCTCCGCCCTGCTGGTGACGCTCATCATCATCGTCGGGGTGCGGTTGGCGCTGCCGGCGAATTGGCCGAACATCACCCCACTGATTCAAATGTTTACGCTGGCGACAGTAGTGACCTTTTACCTTGCCTTCGCACCGCCGCGCTGGCTGCGGCAGGGGTGGCAGTACGAGGAACTGCGCGCCTATTTGCTGGAGGACATCGCCAAGCTGGATAAGCTGGCGCTTGAGGATGTGGTCATGCGGCTGCGGCAGGCCGTGATGCGGGCGATAGGCTCGCAGCAGGTACACATCGCCCTGTGGGACGCGGATAGCAAATCGCTCAAATTAGATGACAAAGCAAGCGCAGCCTTACTGACGAACGCGCAGATCAACACAGGCATCATCCAGCGTGTGTGGCAGTTCGATGAGCCGACGCTGGTGTATCGGGCAGCGGATTTAAGCGGCGGGGATATACAGATCCTCAAAACCCTCAACAGCGAAATGTTGTTCATCGTACCCATCGCGACCGCCGATACACCGTTGGGCGTGCTGCTGGTGTTTTTGGAGTACGGGTCGCTGTTCGCGGAAGATGACCTGAATCTGCTCAATGTGTTCGCCCAGCAAACGGCGATCTTCCTTGAAAACTACAACGTGATGGAACAGCAGCGCCGCTACGCCCGCGACCTCGAAGGGCAGGTGCAGCAGCGCACACTGGCCCTACAGCGGTCGAACGACGAACTGCGCCAGTTCGCCTACGTGGCATCCCACGATTTGCAGGAACCGCTGCGGATGGTCGTCAGCTATTTGCAACTCATCGAAACCCGGTATAAGGTTCAGCTTGATACCGAGGCGAAAGAATTTATCAACTTCGCGGTGGATGGGGCCAAGCGCATGAAAAGCCTGATCGAAGCGCTGCTGGCCTATTCGCGCGTCGAAACTAAAAACCAGAACTTCACTCTGGTTGACCTGCAAAACACGGTGAATGAAGTGCTGCAATTGATGCAGGTGAGCATCAGTGAAAAGGGTGCGACCGTCACCGTTGATGACCACTTACCGGAAATTCACGCCAATGAGCCGATGATGATTCAACTGTTCCAGAACCTCATCAGCAACGGTATTAAATATCAGAAGGATACCCGCCCGGAAGTGCATATCAGCGCGAAGCGTGTCAACGACGAATGGCAGTTCGCGGTACACGATAACGGCATTGGAATCGCGACCAAAGACCTTGACCGCATCTTCATCATTTTTCAGCGGCTGCATTCCGGTGTCGAATACCCCGGCACGGGCATCGGCCTCGCGGTCTGCAAAAAAGTAGTGGAGATGCACGGTGGAAAGATATGGGCGGAGTCCGGCGAGGGTGAAGGCACGACGTTTTACTTCACGATACCGGCGTAATTATACGGAACAGGCATTACCCCAAAAGCTAAACTGATAGCGACCACCAGCATCAGTTAATTGTAGTCCGAGGTTAGGTCTGGCAGTGAGTGTTTGTCCGTTCGATGATGCGATTATGACCACTGTATTCTTGGCAGCCTGTTCCAAAGCGGTCGCTACTTGGTCAGCCGTCACTCGATAAAGGAACTCGCTTCGTCCTGCTGCGCTGCTCCCCATAAAAATCATATCCCCATTCTTGCAGTAGATCGCGAATGAGTTATTGAATGACCGATGCAATAACCCCAGCGCTGTTTCACTGGTAGTGAGGAGCTTCGTCATTCCGGCAACGCCAAGCGACTCTTGTACCTGCTCAAAACCTTCCCACGTAAACGTTTGCCCGTTGTATTCGAGTGAACCGCGCAGGGGGTTGGCGTTTGCAATCTGTTCGGAAAGTGTATCGATGGTTGCTTGGTCAGCCACCATGAAGTTAAATACGAGTGTGTCGTTCCCGCCCTGTCCGTAGATGTAGAGCGTGTTGTCGCCCCCGCCGTTCGCACCGGTTTGCAGGATCACCACATCATCGCCGCCGGTTTGCACACCCGCGTCACCATCCACCTTGCCTTCGACTGTGCCAGCGATAACGATCAAATCATTCCCGCCGGTGCTGCCCTGTTCGTCGTTGTTGTCGTCGCCCTGAATATCACCGCCGACCGTGCCGTTGTTAATCATCAGGTCGTCGCCGCCATCACCGCTGGCGTTGTCGCCGTCGATGTCGTCATCCACCACGCCGCTGTTGATGATGGTGTCGTTCCCGCCGTCACCGTTGAGCGCCGTGTCACCGTCCATATCACCGCCGACCGTGCCGTTGTTGACCAGCACATCGTCGCCGCCGTTACCGAGCGCGATCACATCGCCTTCGATGTCGCCGTTCGTGCCGGTGGTGTCGCTGCTGGCGACTGTTACGCCGTTGTTGATAATGGTGTCGTTCCCGGCCTTGCCGCCGATGATGCCATCCCCGAATACCGCGCCTGTGACGACCGTATCGGCTTCAATCGTCAGGGTATTGTCTCCCGCGCCGCCGATGATGCTGGTGCAGAGCGTACGGTCGGTGCTGCCTTCGGTATCCGGGCGGCAGTCGGCAGCCACGAAGCCCAACACACTGCCCAGTAGGGGAAGGCCGAGGATCAGTATCGCCAGCGAACGTAGAGACTTGGTGATGATGGTGGAATGTGTGTGATAATGCACAGGCAGCAGGTACTTATTGATGGACAGATTAGTCTCATCTTAGCATAAAAATTGATATTTCTGAGATTTATGTGAAATTATTCATTCAATCTCAATTATCGGACTGAGCCAGCAGCAGCACACTCGACCGTGCTTCGACCTGATACGACGAACCCTTAACGCGCGGCGCGGCTGCCGGGTCGCAGAAGTCATCGGGCGCAGCTAAAGCCGTGTCGAGGATACGCCACCAGCCCATGCCTGCGGGCAGCGGCGGCAGCTCGAAACGCAATGCTTCCCAATAAGCGTTGAGGATGACGTGAAGATGGTCGCCTGTGCGCGGGTGGTGCAGGCTGAAGGCCAAGCTGTGCGAGTCATCACCCCAATCCGGCTGTCCAATATGGGTGCCGTGCCATGTCACGTAGGGGCTGATGGGGTTCGGTGTGCCACGCCAAAATTCGTGTTCGCGGAACAGGCCGGATTCCTGCGTGAAGCGGATTAACCCACGCATGAAGCGCAGCAGCGTATCCTCATGGTTCAGTTGTTCCCAGTTGAACCACGACAGATCGTTATTCTGGCAATAGGCGTTGTTGTTACCGTTCTGGGTGCGCCGGACTTCATCACCCATCAACAGCATCGGTGTGCCTTGCGACACCAGCAAAATCGTGATGAGATTTTTGATCTGCTGTGTTCGCAGTGTGGCGATGCGTGGGTCGGTGGTCACGCCTTCTATCCCGCAGTTCCAACTATGGTTCTGATCCGTTCCATCTTGATTCTGCTGCCCGTTGGCCTCATTGTGCTTGTCGTTATACGACACCACATCGTTCAGCGTAAATCCATCGTGGCAGGTGATGAAGTTGATGCTGCGGTTCGGGTCGCGCTGCACTTGTGCAAACACATCACGGCTGGCGGTTAGGCGGGCAGCGAGGTCTTTGACGGTTTGCCGGTCGCCCTTGAGGAACCGTCGCACATCATCGCGGAACTTCCCGTTCCACTCCGCCCAGCGGTCGCCGATGAAGCTGCCGACTTGGTATAAGCCTGCCGCGTCCCACGCCTCGGCGATAATCTTGGTGCCAGCCAGCATCGGCTCGGATTCGATTTCCCACAAAATCGGCGGGCTGCGAAGGGGCTGTCCCCATTCGTCACGCGCGAGAACGGAAGCGAGGTCGAAACGGAAGCCATCGACGTGCATCTCCGTCACCCAGTAGCGCAGGCAGTCCATAATCATCCGCCGTACAATCGATTGGTTGGCGTTCAGGGTATTGCCGCAGCCGGTGAAGTTGGCATAATGTGATTTATCATCCTGCTCCAGTATGTAGTAAGCACGGTTCTCGAACCCGCGCAGCGAAAGCATCGGCCCATCTTGGTTGCCCTCGGCGGTATGGTTAAAGACGACATCTAAAATCACCTCAATGTTGGCTTTATGCAGTGCCTTGACCATATCGCGGAATTCGTCTACTGGCCCCAGTGGATCGCGGCGGGAGGCATAAGCACGATGCGGGGCGAACAGCGCCACCGGACTGTAACCCCAATAATTCGACTCCGGCCACGGTGCGTCCTGCGCGTCGAACTGCTGGACGGGCAGGAGTTCGACCGCCGTAACCCCCAATGCCTTCAAGTAGGGGATTTTCTCGATCAAGCCAGCGAATGTGCCACGCCGCGCCGCCTCCACACCGGAATTGGGATGGTGCGTAAATCCCGCCACATGCATTTCATAAATAAGGGAATGGGCGAACGGCACATGCAGCGGTTGGTCGCCCTGCCAATTGTAGGCGTGGGGGTCAACCACCACCGAACGCATGGCTTGGGCGCAGTTGTCACCGGGTTGGCAGGCCGCTTGACGGTCGTAACAATCGGTGATGACGGCGCGGGCGTAGGGGTCAACCAGCACCTTCGAGCCGTCGAAGCGCAGGCCGTCTTGCAAGCGGGTTTCGCCATATACACGGTAGCCGTAAACCTGTCCAGCTTTCAACCCACGAATGAAGATATGCCAGTAATAAAATGTGTGGTTCGTGATCGGGTGTAAGTGGATGACGCGGGATGGCGTGGGCGCGGTGGGGTGGTCGAACAGCAGCAGCTCGACCGTTTCGCAATTCTTCGAGAACACACAGAAGTTGATCCCGGTCGGGTACACCGTTGCCCCCAAAGGGAACGCCTGACCGGGGAATAGATCATTTTTCATAGCGTATGTCGGAATAACGCCGTCACTAGCAAGAGGCTAGTGGTTTCCGCCTCCTATCCCCCCAGCATACACCCAATTATGGGATATGCGCTTGTGGACAAGTAGAAGGTACAAAAGGTGATGATTGTCATACAAGCTGTAAGGTTCGGTGGGTGTACAGTGATATTAATCATGACCTCTCCATTTAGACGGAGCATCCCCCAAATGGTAGAACAGAACAATCTTCACACATTGCGCGAACACCTTGCCCTGATCTCAACCGAGGTTTATCTGCTGCTGCGTTCAACCGATGAGACCGACCGCATCAACCGCTACAACACCGTGCAAGAACAAATTGATGCCATTCTTGAACTGACAGATGAACGTACTTGCACCCTGTTTTCTGATCGTGACTGTTGCCGCTGATACGTTTCCGCCTATCCACAGCCTTCGACCCTCCTCATAGCCGTTATACCAACCGGGATGATTTTGCCTTTCACTCGATTGTGATATTTGTCACTATCAAGTAAATACGCCGCACGGTATGCTTAAGGTGTGCAGCGCAATCTAGCACTGCGACATACAGAAAGTAGACTGTCATGATGAAGAAATACTGTTTCTTGGTCGTGATGCTGTTTCTGTGCCTCGTTGTCGTATCCCCCGTATTATCAGCACAGGAGACATCTCACGTTCGGTTTGCCCACTTTGTTTTTGATGCCCCACAGGTCAATATTTATGTGGACGAGGTGGTTTTCGCCGGAGAGGATGGCAGCGCCTACCCGCTCAATCCCCTTGAACTTTCGCGGCAGTATCTCGAATTAAGTGCCGATACACCGCACACGTTCGCGGTAGTTCCGGCAGATAAAACCCTCGATTCCGCACTGTTCGAACCCGCTGAATTTACTTTTGTGGCGGGCAGTAACTATACCTTAGCGATCATGGGCAACGTAGCGGCGGATGATCTGCACTTTGTCTTGATGGACGAGACAGCCGCCCTTGCTGAGTTTGACCCCACCGTAAGCGCGGTGACGTTTGTGTTTAACAACCTGTATGGCTTGCCAGCGGTCGACCTGTATTGGGCAGATGAGATCGTGCTCGATAACCTGGCCTATGGAGATTATGTCGCCGCTCAGGACGCGACCGAAGGGATGGGCAGCCGCTTCACGGCGCATGGGGATGTTGACACAGTTTTGTTTGAACTGCCGGATGCCATCGCCGGTCAGGCACAAACAATCGCGTTCTTTGGTATCAGCGGCCATTATCCGGGGACGCTCTGGGAAGACTACACTTTGCCCTACGCTGGCAATTTTATCGGTGAGCCAGTCGTCCGCGACGGCGGTTCAATTGCGGTTGGTGATGTGGTCAGCGTCAGCCTGTCGGAAGCAGGGCTGCGTTACGATTACCAGTTAGTGCTGGACAAAGCCAGCGTACTGGATATTTGGGTTAAGGGCGGTGCGCCGGAAACAGGCACCGATGCCATCCTGCGTATTTTTGACGCGCAGGGCAACCTCGTCGCCCAGAACGATGACTTTGACCGCTTCAATCTGGGGCTGGATGCCGGCCTGGTCGGGCTTGAACTCGACAAAGGCACCTACGTCATCGAGGCGGCCTCGCCATTCGACACCTTCCTCGGCGACTACACACTATCAGTAACTACTACGAAGTAAAAACGTTCCTATCTGGGCACAGTGCCATCGCTGCCCGAATAAGCCACCCTCCTCAATCATCATGGGGAGGGTGGCGTGCATACCGCAAATGACCCCAAAAGTTTGTCTAAAGTTTGTTCGCAAACCGTTTACAAACCATTCCCCAACAATTGACCTCTGATTTTCCCTCGCAAAGTTGGTGCCAAACGTGCCAAAAAGAGACCAAATGTTCTGACAAATGTTCACCCTAAACCTGCTCAAGTGTTCTACACTGTCTTTTAGCTGTTAGCCATGAGCGTTTATTCAGGTGATGCCGATGTAGAGATTTGCCGCCGGCAAACCCCTACGATACCGAGATTACCAAACCCTAATCGCCAACAGCTCTTATCACAATGGCAGCGGAGAAGTAGACCACCGCGCTTTCGGGCGAACGGTTGGGGAAACAAGCGGCCTATATCCCTGCCCACCCCTGCACCACTGATTGGGATACCGCGTGTGGACGGACTGAGGCATGGAAAAGCAGTTGGCTCTTAACGATTAGCTAGCGGTTTGAAAAGTAGGTTTGGGGTTCATCGGACGCGCTGTCTCGCGTCCCTACAGAAAACACACATCACAAACGTGCGATTAGGTAGGGACAGCAGAGAGGCTGTCCGCTATTCACAAGCCTTCTCGAAATGGTCTTTGGGATACAGCCGTATGTGTTTTGACTGTTGACTGGAGACTGACGACTGGAGACTAGACATGCACACCACCTTGAAAGCAATTAACGCCGCAGAAGGGCGCGTGGGTGGCTACCTCGTGGTTTGGGGCAGCCCGCAGCAGCGCGACTTGCAGGGCGAATACTTCTCGCCGGAAAGCGAACTCGGCCTCGATTGGTACGAGCAGCGTCCGGTGCTGTATCACCACGGTTTAGACGGCAAGATGAAGGCCGCCGTGATCGGGGTGATCGACCGTTTACAGGCGGATATGACCGGCATCTGGGCGGAAGCACAGCTTGACCTGCGGCAGAAGTACGTTCGCACCGTACTCAAGCTGGTCGAGAAAGGCATCCTCGGCTGGTCATCCGGCAGCCTACCGCACTTGGTTGAGGTGGCGGACGATGGACACATCAAGCGCTGGCCGATTGTCGAAGGCAGCCTGACCCCCACACCCGCCGAACCGCGCCGCACCGATGTCCACACCCTCAAGAGCGCCTACGCCGCGCTGGGGTTGGCGACCGACCGGCTCGATATACCCGCACCGACATTTCCGACACTGACGACATATCCGACAACTTCAGGAGAAAAATCCATGACCGATAACCATTTGATGACTGACAAGACTGACACAACCGACATGCAGCCCGCCCGCAAGCGCCTGCCCATCGCCAACAGCGACGACGCGATCAAGTCGCACATCAGCGTCGCCAGCCCGTACGACAACCTCGACGCGCTCGACATGCTGCACGGGTATGTGCTGCTGCGGCAGGGCAAGAGCTTTCAGGGGGTGAGCCAGCGTTACGCCAACGCCCTCGCCCATAAAGTGCAGAAGGCCGGACTCAGCGCCATCAAAGCCGACGAGCTGACCTACAGCACACAGGCCGGTTTCGGCGACGAGTGGGTGCCTGACCTGTGGAGCGCCCAAATCTGGAATCGAGCGCGGGTGGAAAACGCCATCCTGCCGCTGTTCCGCAGTGTCGAGATGCCCAGCAACCCCTTCGAACTGCCGATTGAAGGCACCGACCCGACCGTCTACTTCGTGCCGGAAACCAAGAACGAGGCCGACCTGACCATCGCGGGCAGCGCCAACCCGATCCCCGACAGCAAAATCGGTTCGGGCAAGGTGATGCTCAACGCCCAGAAGCTGGCACTGCGGGTGGGCTTCAGCAGCGAACTGGTGGAGGACAGCGTCGTGCCGGTGCTGAACCTATACCGCGACCAAGCCATGAAGGCCATCCTCACCAGCATCGACAATGTGCTGCTGAACGGCGACACCGCCACCAGCGGCAACATCAACAAGAACGGCGGCACCCCCGCTGCCACCGACCGCTACATGGCCTTCAACGGCCTTCGTAAGCTGGCGCTCGTCACCAACGCCGACACGCCGCCCAACCGTGTGGATGCAGGCGCGGCGATGACCCTCGCCCTGCTGCGGCAGGCACGCTTCACCATGGCCGCCCAGTACAGCGCCCGCCCCAACGACCTCGCGTGGATTGTGGACAGCGGCACATACGCCAAGCTGCTCGGCCTCGGTGAGTTCCTGACGATGGAGAAGGCCGGTGCGCTCGCCACCGCCCAAACCGGACAGATCGGTTTTGCCGACGGTGCGCCGGTGATTGTGTCCTCCGAAATGGCGTTGAGCGACGGGGCGAACGGCAAGGTGAACTTCACCACACCCGCCAACAACACCAAAGGCACGGCGCTGTGTGTCTACCGCCCCGGTTGGTTCGTCGGCTACCGCCGCAAGATCGCCGTCAGCGTCGATTACATCCCCTACTACGACAGCTACCAACTGACCGCCACCGTCCGCTTGGCGCTGGTCAACTTCGACACCGACGTGGCCGCCGCGCTGTATAACATCTAAGCGCGGTCGATTTATCGAGATGGGGCGCATCCGGCAGCGGGTGCGCCCTTTACTCACTTGGTTCATCGAGTTGTTTCCCAAAAGCAACCTCGATATCTCGCCAACGCAAATCGTGATTCTTGACAATTTTATGAAGCGACAAATACAGTTCGTTCAATGCATCAAACATATTGGCGGCGAGGTTACAGGCTCGTTTTTCATTGTAGACGAGCCACGGTTCCCACACCCGCACGTCAACGGTATCATGCCGCATACGCCATATTGTGCCAGCTTTCCGGTTTTGCATTTCACCCACATAGGCCACTAACGCCGGAAACAGTGGCGGGGTTGTACATTTAACACGACCTTGTTTCTTGAGTTGAACATCAATCTTCAGCAGACTGTCTTGTGAGAAATCGAGATCGTCCGGTGACAGCTTTAGAAGTGAAGGCAGTTGGGCGATCAGATTTGGCACACGCGCTATGAAATCAGCCCCTTGTGGCAAGCGATCTACCAAAATATGCCGCCCACGGGGGTTTTCTTTGATAAAAGTTTTAGTTGCTTCTATCATATCAATGAAGGCTTGGCTCTCGTTTGCCTCGATCAGACGACCATTTCCTCCCCACAAGACAACGAGTAATCGGCCATCTGAGTGTCGATAGACTTGACCAGCCTCTTTCGACAGATCTTCATCAACCATCCATTCACTATCTTTTAACAGTTCTCGGACAAATTTTTTTGACACCTTTGAGACATCAGCCATATCCTTCTACTCCTGCAATTCGGCTGGATCGGGATCGTTTGGATCAGCCGGATGACCGTATACGCTTGAAAGTAAAATCGGGTTTTGAGTGTAGTCGGGGCAGTTTTGTACTTGCAGTGGATGTAGTGCAGCATTTACCTGTGGATTCAAGAAGACATCAAATCCAACGACAGCTACCAACTGACCGCCACCGTCCGCTTGGCGCTGGTCAACTTCGACACCGACGTGGCCGCCGCGCTGTATAACATCTAGGCGCGTGTAGGTTCACGAGATGGGGCGTATCCGACAGCGGGTGCGCTCTACTGCGGTTGCTGCGCCTTTGCCATCAGCGCGTTGGCAACCGCCAGCAAATCGGCTTTACACCCCGGCGGGATTTGTTGATCGGTTAAGGCAGAAACCTCTGTTGTAAAGGCTTGTAGGCTATTGGTGTCGATTTGCGCCTTCAGCAATTGTTCAACACTCGGTTGCACACTACAGGCTTGAGTGATGGACTCAAGTTTTTCGGCGGAGGGCGCGGGGACGATAACTTGAATTTTCCCATCGAGAAATGTCTGACTGAAATTAGATAATGGCATACTTGTTAGATTGGCGATAGCTCCTGAATCTTGTAAATCTCGGACCCCTAGAGTCAAACGTGCACCATACGGACTATAAGACCATGCACTTATCATTTTGCCAGTAGGCAAAGAATAGCTATCAATAACTTGTCCGGTCGCCGTATCCCATGTAACCATTGTATCCGTGCCTAGCATACCCGACAGCTGTGTGCCATCGGGTGACCACTGAAAGCCTGCTAGAAAATTATTGAGAGGTTCAGATTGCATCAAAGTTTTACCTGTGGCAGTGTCAATAATGAAGGCGTGTACCAAGGTTCCCTTTCCAGTATTTCCGGGGTTAGGAAAACTGCCTGGTGTAGAAACGGGCACATCTTCGGTACTCTGATACGCAATCCGTGTACCATCTGGACTCAAACGCAAAGCGTTCACTCTATAGGGATATTTATAACGTGCCAAATGTTTACCAGTCGCATCGGTTACTCCAATTGCATCAAGTTCATTCAAAACAAATCGGCTACCATCAGAACTAAGAATTGGTAATCCAATCAAATGTTGTCCATCAAATGAAATGTTACGATCAAGGTTTCCAGTTTGGGCATCGTAGCGCTCAATACTATTGTAATCGATAGCTAAGGTACTGACATATTTCCCGTCTGGAGACCATTGGGCTAACGAATGATAAGCTTTAGTGGTTGTAACCGGTTGCAGGGTCTTGGCATCCAAAATCATTGCACCAGCGGTCAAGCGTGTCCCATCCGGACTCCAAAATGCACCAAAAGCCTGATAATCAGGATCATATCCGTAGTGTAAAGGGTTCGGGAAAAAGCCCATAAGCTGAAAGTTTGTGTCATAAACACGAATGCCATCAAAACTACTGGTAGCAACCCGACTCCCATCAGGACTCCACTCAATTAAATACACATCGGAGTTGCTTAAATCTTGTTTAGCTTGTGTAATTTGAGATTGACGGATTGACACAAAGCCAATCATCAACAGAGCGATCAAAACAAAGCGTTTCATATCAAACTCTCCTTACCAGTTCCAATCGAGCGGAACGTAAACACGATTGACCGGTAGCGTCAACGGTCCATCTGGGATAGTGAAGAAATACCAGTCGGCGTGGAATACATCCCCTACTACGACAGCTACCAACTGACCGCCACCGTCCGCTTGGCGAGGGTTCAACTTCGACACCGACGTGGCCGCCGCGCTGTATAACATCTAAGCGCGTGTAGGTTCACGAGATGGGGCGCATCCGGCAGCGGGTGCGCCCTACTACGGTTGCTGCGCCTTTGCGATGAGCGCGTTGGCGACCGCCAACAAATCAGCCTTGCAACCCGGCGGGATTTCCGTGTCCGTCAAAGCGGATACTTGTGTAGTGAAGGCTTGCAGGTTATTGGTGTCGATTTGCGCCGTCAGCGATTGTTCAACAATAGGTTGCACACCGCAGGCTTGGGTGATGGATTCAAGTTTTTCAGGCGAGGGTGCGGGGACGACGATTTGAACTGCATCTACTCCTTGAATTGGCTCAATATAGACTGAAGTATTGTCTATATTAGCTGTAGAAGATGCTATAGGAATAGATGGTTTACTCGTTGTGTCCATAGCAAGTGCCAAAGTCGCTCCAAAAGGACTAAAATCAATATTCCAGAGGTAGCTTGTAGTTTGATACTTTTCGATTACCATGCTAGTACTTACATCCCAAATAGTTATACTACCATCTAAATCACTAGCAGCAATGCGACTACCATCTGGTGACCATTCAATACGGTAAGAAACTTGCCCTAGTAGATCGCCTAAATACGTTTTATTTTTGGTATCCAATATACGGAGTGTTTGTTGCCCAAGTCCTATTGCTAAAAATCTCCCATCTTTACTCCAAACTATTCGAGAAGCGAAAAGATTCTGGGGATATTCCGTTATTACTGGATTGTCAGAGTTGGAAACAATTAGCAGTGAACCGTTAGCTAGAGTAAGGGCAAATTGTGTTTCGTCAGGACTCCATGCTGCATCGGTTGTCATTCCACGATCAACTTTAATTTGCCGAATTAAATCTCCATTTGAAGTGTCATACACTGCAATATTTTCGAAATAGTTACCATACCTTACGGCAGCTTGTTTGAAATCTTTGCTATATCCGATTCCACCCACGTTCGGATCAAAACTATAATCAGTAAATTCTTCAAGTTGAAGTGTATTAGGATCAAGAAAAGCTGTGCCTATAAAAAGTTTTCCGTCATCTGTCCAAACCCCGCCACCTACATCACTCAGAATAAAGTCGATCTTTCCAGTAGTAGGATAGTAAAACCATAACCCGTTATCAGCACCAATTGCGAGAATCCTCCCATCAGGACTCCATCTTGCACTAATAGCTTTAGTCAACGGAACATCCTGAGCCTTTGAGGATAGCTTTTCACCTACTAAAACGTTTCCTAATAGCATTAATGTGAGGATCAAAGCCTTTTTCATTAGTTATCCATTCTACTCAAATCATTACGAGGTACGGTCTTGTTGTGACCAAAACCAATTTGGGTCAACCCATAGTCGTGAAACAGGTACAGTTACGGTGGTAGGCATGGTATAGAAATACCAATCATGAACACCAAAATAGTAAGGAGATGATGTCGGTGAATTAGTAATTAAAGCATTAGACCCCGTAAACCAGCGCGTACAGTAAAATGGACGAAGTACTGGTCGATGACGAGGAAATGGGGGTGCTGCCCATCGCCGTCGAGCAGGTCACGCCGCCCGCACCACCAATCGCATAACCGTATCCGATTCTCAACAGCATCAACAACAGCAACAGCATCAATTCACCCGCTTATTGCGAATCCCCGCCCCGCGACAGCCATTCGATAGCGTCCTTCCACCATAAACCCATCTTCAGCAAGGAGTCCGAATGTTCCAACGTGTGCTGATACGTTTTCGTTATCACCATCGTCAGCGGCTTATCACCCCACGCGGTTTCGCGCGTCGTCGCCCAATCGACCACCGCCAGCGCGTCCAGCAGGGCGATCTGCTCATTCCGCACATCCCAAAACGCCTGCATATAAATGTCTGCGGGCTGGTTGGCAACCGCCGCCCAATCGTCGTCACCATTCGGCCAGATGCGGTCGTCATCCGGCAGCGGCGGCGCACCCAACCACTGCCGCATCGTCGGCATCGCGATGCAGCGCTCATACCCGGTCACATGCCACACATGCCGCGCGGGCGACCACAAACCCAGCCGTGCTTCCGGCGGTTTAGACTGGTGGTAGGCCGGATCAATCGCCGAAAACGCCCACTCGAACGCCTCAGCACTCGTGTGTAAATACTGACGCGACCACTTCACCCAATCCGTCATAACCACCTCCCGCTGCTAGCCTTCACCACGGGTAACTCGTATCCCTCCATAATATAGACCCGCACCCACAAACCCGCCGCAGTTTTAGTTCCCTCCCTGTTACTACGGGGAGGCTGCGTAGCGTGGGTGGGGTCGGCTTACCGCTACATTCCGCTCTACGTCCCTCCGCGCCTCTGCGGTTAATCATTCCTGCTTTCTCTATGCCCTCTGTGTCTCTCTGTGGTGAAATCTCTCCGCATTGAACTCTGCCTTCTCCGCGCCTCTGCGGTTAATCATTCCTGCTTTTCTCTGTGCCCTCTGTGTCTCTCTGTGGTGAAATCTCTCCGCCTTGTCTTGGCGTTCTGTGCGAAGCCTCCTGTGGATGGCGACTTGGCGGTTTATCTTCTCTGATTTTACTCAGTACTCAGCACTCAGCACTCAGTACTTCACTTCTTTCTTCCAACTTCAAACTACTCAGGAGGACTCATGTACACCATCTCGTCACTCGACCAGCTCCGCGCCCGCCTCGGCCTCGCCAACACCGATACCGCCGACGACCCACGGCTGCTGACCGCCGCCGCCGCCGCCACCGCCGCCATTGAACGCGCCGCCGGTCGCCGCTTCCTGCCGCGCCAGAAAGCCATCCAGCACAACTACACCAGCAGCCTCGAACTCCTGCTGGATGACGACCTGCTCGAACTCACGGGTCTCACCAACGGCGGCAGCACCATCGCCCTCAACGATGTCATCCCCGCGCCGGACGAAGCCCCTTACTGCTACCTGCGCCTCACGGGCAGCAGCGCCTTCACATGGGTTACATCGCCCTTACAGGCCATCACCGTCAGCGGCATCTGGGGCTGGCACGACCGCCCGATCAGCATGTGGCGGCTCAGTGGCGACTCCGTTCAGAATAATCCCCTCACCAGTGGCGCGACCACCCTCACCGTCACCGATGCCGACGGCACGGACGACGACAGCCGCTTCCCGCGCTTTCAAGTTGGGCATCTGCTGCGGATCGACAGCGAGTACCTAGCCGTGACCGCCGTCAACACCATCACCAATGTGCTGACCGTTCAGCGTGCCGCCAATGGCACAACCGCCGCCAGCCACGCCCTGAACACGCCGATTTACACCTACCAGCCGCCAGCCGAACTGAACGCGCTCGCCCTCCGCTGGGCAAGCTGGCTCTACAAACAGGCTGATACCGCCGCCTTCGAAGCCGCGCCGGATGCGTTAACCGACGCGCTTATCCCCTTTCGGCGGGTTGGCGTGAAGGTATAAGTTTTCAGTTTTTGAGAGGTCTTGAGGAGCGGTATTTGCTGTGGATGAGGCGTGCCTCATCCGTTGACCCAATGCCACACGAATTTGCCGCTAACAGGTCGTGCGGCTTCCGCTAAGATGATGACAGCCGAATCGAACTCGCCAGCTTGATCAGCGAACGGGCTTCGTCCGAACTTTTGGCGAAGTGGATGTTATTGGCAGCGCGGTTCAACGACACCGTTTGCAGGATTTGCAGCAGTGACTTGAAAAACGGGTTCGCGCCCACCACCACCACCTTACCAATGTTCGACGGCGCGGATTGGAACGACCGTGCCAGCACCGACAGCGCGTTGCCCCCCGGCAAACCGCCGCTCTGGCTGGAATCCGATAGAATGTCCACCGTGTACTCCACCGAATTCAGCAGTGAGTCGATCTGCACTTTTGCATCCGCGAAATCCGTCCACGACCATGACCGTTCATAACTAACGGAGATCGTGTTGTGGTCATCGTTACCCCAATCGACGTGAATACCCATGATGAAAACTCCTCTCATCATTTACAAGTATTCGCATTGTAATCGAGTTATGACATCACAAACCCTCAAGAATCTTAAGAAATCGTAAGAACAGGCGTATGCGCTTGCCTGCCCCACTATCCATCATCCAAAAGGAGACTCACCCATGTCCATCCGCACTGCCCTCACGCGCCTCGCCAGCCTCAGCGTTCCCGCCGTCACTCATAACTACGATGTGGACGCGCTGCCCGAAAGCCTCAACCGTGTCCAGCTACCCGCGCTGCTCGTGCTGCCCATCACCCCGCCCGCCACCCGCCTCACCCGCAGCACCGGCGAAGGTTTCCAGAGCATCGGCTTCAGCGGCGGCCCACGCACCGTCACCGTCGCCGTGACTCACCTGCTGTTGGTCGCACCTATCGTCACTGGTCGCGGCAGCCGTTCCCACCTGCCCAACGTCGTCGATCTGATGGATGCCTACTGCCTCGCCCTCGCCGCCGACCCGCTGCTGGACGACACCCTGCTCGAACCCGCGCATGTCCAAATCGAACCCGGCGACTTCACCTACGGTCACGCCACCTATCACGGCTGTGCCTTCCGCCACACATGGCTCATTCAGGTCTAGCCTCAAAAGCCGCTTAACAATTGGTATTGATTCCCTCCCTGTTACTACGGCAGTCAGTGGAGTGAGCCTGCGAACATACTGATGTAGGTTAGGGTGGGGTCCATCTCCCACCGACCATCCCCAACTTTCAACATGGCATATTCCCCAACACATGAACAAAAAACTTGGCGTTCTTGGCGACTTGGCGGTTAATGCTTTGCTTTTAACTTTGGCCTCCTGTGGATAGCACCCCGTATTCGCCTTGGCTGGCGACTGGCGACTGATAGCTGATGTCTTCTCTTTTAACTTTGCCTTTTACTCAGTACTCGGCACTTAGTATTCGGCACTCAGTACTCGGCACTCAGTACTCGGCACTCAGTACTCGGCACTC
>Ga0209460_1001160_pt1 | contig 16839 bp, 21 predicted proteins | sample EBPBio132013_DNA_FD_185868 | JGI IMG/M metagenome (GOLD analysis project Ga0209460, IMG submission 185868) | Wastewater treatment Type I Accumulibacter community from EBPR Bioreactor in Madison, WI, USA - Reactor 2_5/13/2013_ DNA (SPAdes)... | ecosystem: Engineered > Bioreactor > EBPR >...
TTACAAGGTTTTTCTCTCTTTATTCTGGTTCATCCACGTTTTATTTTTAGTCATGCCTGTTTTTGCTTTCTTTAATCTGGTGACCTGGGGTTTTATAGGTTTCATCTTACTTCTGAAATTTGCCGGTGATGCATTTTTTCTTTCTACATCAAACAGTTTCCTTAATCAGAAAATTAATCCGTTTTCGGTTCTCTGGTTTGGATGGATTCAAATCCCCTACCTGGTTTTTACGGGTTTTATGGGGACATTTTCCCGATTTGATTGGAAAGGTGTTCGCTACTGATGGTTATGAACTGGCTGACATTGCTTCTTTACCGGTTTCACACTCCGGGTTTTTATTTTAAAGGTCAGAGTAACCGGAAGGTTATTTACCTGACTATTGATGATGGTCCAAATGACAATACACCGAACCTGCTTCACTGGATGAATGAAAACCAGATTCAGGCAACTCATTTCTGGCCTGGCGAAAAAATTAAACAACGTCCAACTGTTTTTAGTCAGCTTGGTTCTCAGTTCGCTGCCTTCCATGGTTATACTCATAGGAAATATTCAAGGCTTTCAGATTTTGAGATTCAGGAAGAACTTACTCAACTTGATTCGCTTCAGGTCATGCATTTACCTGAATTCCAGTCCTGGTTCAGACCACCCTACGGAGCATGGAAACCTGGGTTGAATAAAAGGTTAACTCAAAATGGATTTCATCTTATTTTTTGGAATTTCATGTTTAAAGACTGGCTGCCTGATTTTTCACCTGATGAGATTAGCAGACGGAAAAAAGAATGGCTGAAGAATGGAGTTATACTTGTGTTTCATGATAAACCGGAATACAAGGATCGCCTTAAAGAATCACTTTTACGGGTAAAACTTATTTGTACCGAACATAATTTTGAGTTATCATGTCTTCCGTCCTTGAAATAATTTTCTGGGTTCTGACTGCAATTTATCTTCTTGAAAGCCTTAGAATTCTTTCCGGATTGAAAAAACAAGCAGTATCACGAGTTGTTGAAAGAGAAAAAAAGTCTGTCGATGGAATTTCTCTTATTATTCCGGTAAGAAATGAAATCTCAAATCTCAAAAATCTGATTTTAAACCTTGAGGCAATGAAACGCCCAAACTGTGGGTTTGAAGTCATTTTTGTTGACGACCATTCAGATGATGGATCTGAACTCCTTTTGAACCAGTTCACAATCGATTTCGAATGGGTTAAAGTTTCAAGAATGAAAGATGAATCAGGGAAACCTTTTGCACTTGATACTGGCATTCAGAATTCCAGTTTTTCGATTATAGTCACAACTGATGCTGATATGGTTTTGAACCCGGATTGGATCACGTTTCTTGAAGACAGATTTAAAGAAAATGCCAGCCTTGCAATGGTATGCGGTCCAACTGTTTCAGATTCAACCGGATTTTTAGGTGCAGTTCAGGAAACTGACTGGTTTTATATGATGGCAATTGCCTCTGGTAGTCATCACTCAGGTCACCCGTTTACGGCCATTGGCAATAATATGGCTTTTCTTAAAAAGGATTATCTGGAATTGGGTGGTTTCAGGAGTCTGCCCTTTACTATCACTGAAGATTTTGCACTTTTCAGGTTATTTCTCAATTCTGGCAAGGCAGTTATTTTCTCATCAACTCCTCAGAATATACATATTACACGTTCAAATCAATCGTGGCCGGAATTAGTTTTACAACGAAAACGTTGGATTCTGGGTGGAGTTAAAAGTCCTGTAAGAAGTTGGTTGCTGGTAATTTCGGCGGTCGGTCTGCACCTTTCTGTCATTTTTGGCTGGATATTGAATCCGTGGCTGACCATTATTTCAGCAGTTGTTAAACTATCAGCAGATTTCTTCCTCATCCGGCAATTCGCACGCCAGACGGAAATAATATTCAAACCAAAGGCATTTGTGCTTTATGAACTGGTTTACCCGCTTATTAATTTATCAATTCCCATCATGACCCTGTTTAGCAGGAAAGTTAAATGGAAAGGCAGAGAATACTTTGAACCCCGTTCTCGCTAACTATTATGTTACCAACAAGTGTAATGCCAGCTGTGATTTCTGTGACATCTGGGAGGACTTCAAATCACCCTTTATTGATCTCACTGATGCTGAAAAGAATCTGACAGATCTCAAGAGGCTGGGAGTTAAAGTATTGGACTTCACGGGTGGTGAACCCCTTCTTCATCCTCAAATTGATGTCTTGCTCAGAATGGCGAAATCAAAGGGGTTTCTTACAACCATCACGTCAAACGGACTTTTATATCCCAAAAAAGCAGAATCTATAAAGGGGTTAATTGACCTTCTTCATTTTTCACTTGATTCGCCAGTTAAGGAAGAACATGATCTTCACCGTGGTGTAAAATGTTACGACTCAGTTTTTGCAAGTATTGAGCTGGCTTTGTCTTTAGGCGAACGACCAGATTTGCATTTTACTGTAAGAAATGAGAATGTGCATCATTTACCAGCCATGATTGACCTGGCCCGCAAACATGGGGTGATCCTGATCATCAACCCTCTTTTCAGTTACGGTGACCGTGGCGGGCAACTTACGCCTGAAGTTTTAGATATTCTTGAGAGTTATACAAATACACCAGGAACCTATTTGAATCCCGCCTTTATAGATCTAAGAAGAAATGGTGGAAATCAAATCGCCGATCCGGTTTGCAAGGCGGTGAGCACCACTGTAGTAATCAGTGCCCGAAATGAGCTGCTTCTGCCTTGTTACCATTTTAATAACCAGAAAATACAGCTCAATGGTGATCTTTATGACCAACGCCAATCACAGACTGTAAAAGCCGCTGAAAGTATGCAGGGGAAATATAACTTTTGTCAGGGTTGTACTGTGAATTGCTACTTTGAACCCTCATTTGCAATGTCAATGAATGCATATGGAATGAGGTCTTTACCTTCAAAGGTGAAATATTCCTTTACTAAGTTTATTAGTCAGAAAATTTCTACTAAACTCAAATTTTTCAGGTAGGGAAAAAACGGGGTGTCGCCGGAAGGATAAAAAAAAGCCCCGATGGAAATCAGGGCTTTTTTAAAATCAAAATGTAGCTATTGCGGCATCAACAGTTTTGTGGCATTCAAAGACTTTAATCAGGTGGGTAACAACCAGCAACGATTCAATCTTTTGTTCCACTCTTGCAAGTTTGAGAGCACCGCCAGCTTCTTTTACTACGTTATGACAGCTAACGATAGCACCAAGGCCTGAACTGTTCATCCATTTAATGTTTCCAAGATCGAAAACAAATTTGGTATTCCCAGCCTTTACCTGTTTTTCAACTTCATCGCGTACTTCTCTGGTTTCGTCTCCGCCCATAAGTTTACCGTTAAGTTCCATTACGGTAATATGACCCACTTGACTAACTTTTATGCTCATTAAAAACTCCTGAGGCTTTTTTTATTTAAAAGCCAAATATCGCAGAAACCGTCCGGAATGTCAATCAGATTTATTATCTTGAATTAAATAAGTAGTCTTGTCGCAAGAAAAATTCTTTTTCATAGCAATTTCGTCAGATTTGTCACAATTTTATTGCAAATATATCCTTATCGAACATGTTTAAACTTCTATTCTCAACTTCAGACGCCTGGTTACAAACGGTTTGTTCTGATCTCAGCTCCCTGCTTAATGACCATGCAAATTGCGAACAAAAGGCGTCCGCAATGGCTATTTCACTATTAAACACTTTCCCGGAAAAAACAGAATTATCTGAGGTTTTGCCTGATCTTGCCATAGAGGAACTCACTCATTTTTCGATGGTAATCAAATTAATGAGGAAACGAAATATTCCATTCACCAAACCTGAACCATCACTTTATGCAAAATCTATGAAAAAACTGGCAAGAAATCCCAGACAGGACTACTTCCTTGACATGTTGCTGATTTCGGCAATTATTGAAGCACGTAGCTGTGAAAAATTTGATTTGCTGAGAAAGGGGTGCCAGGATGAAGAAATAAGGGCTCTTTATGATTCTCTGTTTGAATCAGAAGCCAGGCATTACACCCTTTATCTCTCTCTTGCTCTTCAATCTATAGAAAAACCGATTGTTTATAGCAGATTGGATGCATTGCTTGAAAAGGAAGCCGAAATACTGTCAGGGTTACCCATAACAGCCAGAATGTTTTAACTGTTTTTACGGATTTGAAGGATCGTAAATAATTTCAAACATATTTCCGTCAGGATCTGCAAAATAAAAGGAATAAGAGTTATCCCTGTGAAGTTTTGGCTGGGTTTTAAGTTGGGCGGGAGTTCCGGTCAGGTTGTTATATGCATCATCAACGGCCTGATTTGATGAAACACGAATTCCGGTATGCGGGTGGTGTTTTCCTCCCGGAATTAAAAGTGCAAGATCATCTCCGCTGTTTTTGTGTCTGAGAAGACCCCAGTCATCATAAACATAAATAACCTCAAATGGAAAATATGTTGAATAAAAATTGGCGGCTTCTTTAATATTACTGACTTCAATAGCCGTATGTCCCATCCTGACTGAATGAATCATTTTACTCAAGCTCCTTTTTTTCAGCAAGCCTTGCAGGCCGGCCAAATTCAACTTCAAATTCTTTCATCAGATAATAAAAAACCTGGTCGATGGGAACGTCTCGGCGGATAATTTCTTTCATTGAAGTCATTACATCAGAATTTAATCCACACGGATTTATTTTCTGGAAATAGGTCATATCCGTATTGATATTTAGTGCAATTCCATGAAAAGTAACCCATTTTTTAACTGATATCCCAATACTTGCAATTTTTTTGTCACCAACCCAGACTCCGGTATAATCTTTAACCTTAGAGCCTTTAATTCCCCACTTTGCCAATGCCCTGATGACAATATCTTCCAGACTTCTCAGGTAAAAATCCAAATGAGTGTTAATACCTTCCAGATTGATGATTGGGTAAATAACCAACTGTCCCGGACCATGATAAGTTACATCACCGCCTCTTTCAATCTCAAAAATGGGGACTGATCCTTCATCAAGAATATTGGCTCTGCTATCCTTTTTCCGTCCGACTGTGAAAACGTGTTCATGTTCGGTTACCAGAATGACGTCATCCAGTTTTTCTGAAATACGTTTTTCAACAAGGGTTCTTTGCAGGTTGAGAACATCCTCATATTTGGTAATGCCAAGCTGGTAAAAATTAAGATAAGTTTTCAAATCAAAGACCTTCCGCCATCTACTGTTAAAACAGATCCGGTCATAAATTCAGTTTCAAGAATCACCCTGATTAGTTTCACTACATCTTCAGGATTTCCGATTTTTTTCAGAACGGAACGTTGCCGTGCAGCTTCCATCCAGGCATCATCTGCACCCTCAAACGGAATAATAGTACCTGGAGCAACAGCATTAACTCTGATAAAAGGAGCCAATGTTTTAGCCATTATTCTGGTAAGCTGACTTACACCTGTTTTTGTTAAATTATAAATTGAATAATGAGGCCAGGTTAGACTTCCTGCTGTATCAGAAATCAAAACAATATTCCCTGAAATTTCATTTTTTGTCATGTCAAGAGCAACAGCCTGACTGAAAAAAAACACTGACTTCAGATTTATTGAAAAAATGCGATCCCAATCTGCAGGAGTACAAGTTAAAAAATCAGTTTCTTCAATAATCGCTGCATTGTTAACAAGAACATGAATATCACTTTTGAAATGATGCTTTGCTATTTCAATAAGTTCACTATACCGGGTCTGATTTACATCAGAAAGATCAGCAGGAATTGATAAAAAATCCAGTCCCTTCGTTTTTACTTCAAATTCTGCCGGAACAAGACCATTATGAATGGCAGCAACAGCATAACCTGCATTCAATAATCCTAAAGAAATGAGCCCGCCAAGGCGTCTCACCCCACCCGTAACGATTGCAATTTTCTTCTCAGCCAAAATAGTTATTTCCTGCAAGTTGGAACAAGGCAATTGAGCCTGCAATTCCGGCATTTAATGATTCTACACGGTCAGTATGCCCGGGAATATGGAGTTTTTTTGATTCTGAAAAAACAGAAAACGGGTCAAAACCTGAAAATCCGTTGGCTTCATTACCCACAACCAGACAAACCGGATGCTTGGTGCCTTTAATCTGATGAATGGAGTCTCCATCCATATCGAGAAAATAACCAGCCATTGATTTTCCAGTCAGGGCAAATAAACTCCGTTCACGGTTATCTTCATAAACAGGGCAAGAAGCAAAGCTTCCCATACTGCTTCTGATGACCTTCGGGTTCGTCCAGTCAACAGAATCATGTGAAAAGATGACAGCATCCCAACCGAACCAGGCAGCAGTTCTGAGCAGGGTTCCGGCATTTCCCGGATCCTGAAGTCCAAACAGATACAGAACACGTTGCATGGCAGAGAAATCGGGTTGAAATTGCTGATGACGGTTGTGTAATATAAATAAAACGGGCTGAGGATTTTCAGTTTCTGAAAGATCCGCAAGTTCCTTTTTAGACACACTCCTGAATAAATTCAGAGGCAAACCGGCAAATTCATCTGAATTCTGAAAATAAAACGACTCTTCAACCAGAATAAAATGAAACCAGCCAGGCAGGTTTTTAACTTGCCTGAAAAGATTTAACCCTTCACCGATAAACTGATTAAATTCCTTTCGGAACTTCTTCTGTTTTAACTTTTGGAAATGAAAAATTTCAGAACGGCTTACCGGTCTGATCACTTATCGTTCCTCTTTCATATCCAGATAGGTTTTGACATAGTTCTGATAGTTCAGACTCGATTGGTGCAGGTTTTTAATTTCTTCATCGGTCAGGTCACGGATGATTTTACCGGGAAGGCCTGCTACAAGAACGCCTTCGGGTACGACAAATCTTTCGCGGATAAGGGTTCCGGCTGCAATCAGTGAATTTTTTCCGATAACGGCCTGGTCAAGAATGGTAGCTCTCATTCCGATCAAAGCTGTATCATGAATTGTACAGCCATGAAGCATGACACCATGTCCCAGAGTCACATCGTTGCCAATAAGGGTTGGGTATGCATCATGCGTAACGTGGATGATGGTTCCATCCTGAACATTTGTACGTTCCCCGATCCTGATATGGTGAACATCACCACGAATGACAGAACCAAACCAAACACTGGAACCAGCACCTATTTCAACATCGCCAATGATGTAACAACCTTCTGTAACAAATACTGTTCGATGTAATTTCGGGAATTTATCTTTGTACGGTAACAACCGACCGTTCATGTAGTCCATGGTTAATCCTTATGAAAATGCAATAACAAATGAACGGAGTTTCCTGAACTTTTTCCAGCGTAAAAACTACAATTCAAAGACTCTCATGAAAAATTAAGCATGCGAAAGCAACGTCTTTTTTTCCTTCATCAGTCTGATGAATTCATCAAAAAGATAATGAGAATCGTGAGGTCCGGGTGAGGCTTCTGGGTGGTACTGAACAGAGAAGAACGGAAGTGTGCGGTGTTGAAAACCTTCAACAGTCTGATCATTCAGATTAAGGTGGGTCAGTTCAAGATTTGACGGAATTGAGTCAATATCTACAGCAAAACCGTGATTCTGAGCTGTAATTTCAATTTTATTGGTCCGCAGATCTTTAACCGGGTGATTTCCTCCCCGGTGACCAAATTTAAGTTTATAGGTTTTTGCTCCCAAAGCTAATGCACTGATCTGGTGACCCAGGCAAATACCAAAAACCGGAAGTCCGGAATTGATAAGCTTTGTTACTTCCGGAATGGAATAAGTGACTGCTTCAGGATCTCCCGGCCCATTTGACAGGAAAATACCGTCTGGATTTGAAGCAAGAATTTCAGAGGCAGAAACTGAACAGGGATAAACGGTAACATCACAACCCGTCTGGTGAAGAATACGAAGGATATTCTGCTTGATTCCATAATCAATTGCAGCAACCTTAAATCTGCGTTCAGAATGAATTGGAAGTGAATAACCGGTTAATTGATGAACAGGTTTGAATGAATACGTTTTTTCAGTTGAAACAACTTTGGCAAGATCAGCACCAATCATACTGGGTGAATTTTTTACTTTTTCAACAAGTGTTTCTACCGAACTTGTTAGGTCATGGGTGATGATACATCTCATTGCACCTTCAGTTCTGAGAATAAGGGTAAGATATCGGGTATCAATACCTTCAAGAGCAGGAATGTTGTGCTTTTTTAAATAATCGGGAAGCGAAGAGGTGGCCCTGAAATTGGAAACAATTTTTGAGACTTCCCTTACTATCATACCTGAAACGTGAACTTTTTCACTTTCGACATCTTCTTCGTTAACACCATAATTACCAATCATGGGGTAAGTGAAAACCATGGTTTGACCACAATAACTCGGATCGGTCAGAATTTCCTGATAACCCATCATCGAGGTATTGAACACGATTTCACCAAAGGAATCAACGGCAGCACCAAATGAACGGCCTGAAAGGCAAACGCCATTTTCAAGGACCAGACGAGCAGAAACGGATGTTGAAGTACTCATAGTTCTTTCAGAATAAAGTGAAGCAAAGAAACAAAATTCTGCAGAATTATTCAATTATCTGAACAAAGACCTTTACGTTTTAAGTCATTTTCTTCGTTTTTCTGACTGTACACGATTTCGTTTGATGGCGTTTATTTCACCGCCGGCCAGTAAGAGTAAAGAGGTAAGATACATCCAGATCATGAGAAGAGCCGTTGAACCAAGCACATTCAGGGTTTGTTTGAAAACCACCAGATAAGCCAGAATTTCATTTAACCCCCAGGTAGAGAAAACCCAGGATACTGAGAAAAGAAAACTTCCGGGCAAAACCGACTTCAGAGTCAGATTCAGCGAAGGAGCAAAAACATAAAGAAAAGCAACTGCGGTAAAAACAAGAAGCCATCCGGCACTCCATTGGAAAAAAGGAATCAAAACCTGGCCGAATGGTAAATGAAGAAATACGGTCAGAAATTGTTCTCCGTCTGAAACAAGAGAAAAGGCAGCAGACATGATAAGACCAAATGTAATCATGAGGATTACAGAACGTAATCTGATAACAAGAAATGAAGGGTGTTTTTTAACCCGGTAGGCGGTAAGCAATCCTTTAATGATAGCAGAAAAACCTGAAGAGCCAGACCAGGCGGCAAGAGCAAGACCAGCAAGTGCCCACCCGGTTGGATGTTCTGTCTGATTTAGAACAGAGAGTAATGTTTCAGTTAAAGGAATGAATCCATCAGGAAGCCAATGACTGATTTCAGCAGAAAGAAGAGCAGTTTTTGGCTGAAAACCAAGAATCTGAAGAAGCCAGGTAACAAAAAGCAAACAGGGAACGATTGATAATATCAATTGAAAAGCAACTGATCCGGAAATACGGATGATATCATGTTCACGAAACCGGCGAAAAAGTTGGGAAAAAAAACGCATTCCGTTTTATTTTTCTTTGGATTGCATTTCTTTTTCTTTATCCCGAAGTGCTTGTTCACGCTGTTTCAGAATATCAAGCTGTTGCTGCATATCGGCCTGCAACTGTTCGAGTTCAAGTTTCCGTTTGGTCAGATACTGGTCAACCCGGGTAAAATCTTCCCTGCTCCAATATCCACGATCCTCAAAATAGCCTTTGAAAAACCAGTTTCGTTTAAGAGCTTCCATGTTTTCTGAAAATGAATAAACGCCGTCTTCCAGTTTGGAAATGACCTGAACAAAATTGGTTGTACTTGACCGGATATCGTTGTACAACGAATCACTTGTCACAAGCTTGCCAATTGTGCCCTCACCCCGATTGATTTTATCCATAATTTGCTTGGATGTAGTCGAAATCTGGCCGAAGATACTCGAAATTTCACGTGACTGTTTACTGAATGATGAAAAGGCACTATCAACAGAAATAGCGGCAGAGGAGAAATTTTTATAAAGGGACTGATCGTAAATTAACCTGCCTATTGTTCCCTTTCCTCTTTGAATGGAATCAGCAATTGCATCAACATTCCGTACGATACTTGCAATATTTTCTGATGCATTTGCAAATTTCTTGGTGATGTCAGAAAGTTTTACCGGTTCAGTAGATTGAATAAATCCATTTTCTTCAACTTGTTTTGAAATGGTACTGCCCGGATCAATGACAACAAGTTTATACCCAACCAAACCTTCAGTTTCAATGTGAGCAACAGCATCTTCTCTGAGCAGATTTTTATAGCTGACTTCAACTTCCATTCTAACCATGACACGTTCGCCTACTTTTGTTGGAGGCCGAATACTTGAAACTTTTCCTGCATTTATACCTGAAATTCTGACCGGGGCCCCATTTTCAAGCCCGTCAACATCAGTAAACATGACATAAATGCCCATGGTTTTTTCAAACCAGCCTTTTCGCTCACCAAGACTTAAAATCCCGATAAAAAATCCAAAAAAGGCAACAGCAACAAATATTCCAAGTCGGTAAAGAGGCTTTTTAGTCATCATAGGTTAAGTTCCGGGCGTTTGGCCACTGAGGTCTCATAAAAGGTTTTAACCAGAGGTTCATCTGATTTTTCAATTTCAGCAATTCCCCCATCAAACAATATATTGCCTTCTGAAAGTAAAATTGCCCTGTCTGCAACTTTAAAAGCACAAGGCATATCGTGGGTAACAATTAACCCGGTTGTCCCGAATTGTTGCTGCAGCTTTAAAATCAGATCACTGATTTCATTGCTGGTAATGGGGTCAAGTCCGGTAGTAGGTTCATCATATAACATGACTTTGGGTTTTAAAATCAAACTTCTGGCAAGCCCAACACGTTTTCTCATCCCGCCGGAAAGTTCAGACGGCATTTTTTGTGCGGCGTTAGTTAAACTCACCCATCCCAAAGCTTCCATAACCTGATCTTCAATTTCATTTTCAGGTGTTTTAGTATGTCTTCTTATAGGAAAAGCCACATTTTCAAAAACAGAAAGAGAATCGTAAAGAGCCGCACCCTGAAAAAGAAAACCAAGTGTTTTTCTGTATTCCATTAATTCGTGCAATTTAAATTCGCCGATATTCTGACCGTCGACCAAAACGACTCCTTCATCAGGGTCGAGAAGGCGAACAACATGTTTGAGCAGAACAGATTTTCCTGAACCTGATTTTCCAAGAATGACAGTATTCTCACCGGTTTTAAACGTTAAAGAAACACCGTTCAAAACCTGAAGTGTGCCAAATCTTTTATAAATTTTTACAAGTTCAATCATCAGAAGAATAAAATAGAAATTTTTACAAGGACCACTTCTGCAACAATAATCAGAAGTGAAGAAAGAACGACTGCATTGGTTGCAGAAAGACCAACACCAACAGTCCCACCGGTTGTTTTATACCCGTTAAACGAACCCACAAAGGTAATAATTAAACCAAAAACAGTTGTTTTTAAAACACCGGGGAAAATATCATCAGGACCTAAAAACCGGATGGCAGCACTGATGTATTCCTGAAGTGTGATAGTACGTTCAATAAGAATTCCGAAGTATCCGCCAATGATTGCAATAAAATCACAATAGACAGTCAGAATTGGCAGGGCAATAATTCCGGCCATGATACGGGGAACGACAAGGAAATTAAACGAATCGACTGCAGAAACATCGAGGGCATCTATTTGTTCAGTCACCCTCATTGAACCCAATTCAGCGCCAATTCCTGAAGCAACACGGCCGGCAACAACAAGAGCGGTGATAATTGGACCAATTTCACGGATCACTGAAAGGGATATCATGGAGGGAAGCATGGATTCTGCACCAAACCGTGCAAGGGTGGCATTGAACTGCATTGAAAGGACGACACCTATCGCAAGTCCGGAAATTCCCACCAGAATAAGAGAACGTGACCCAATTTCATCGAATTGCTGAAGAAATTGACGCCATTCAAATTTCTGGGTAAACAGGCAAATAAAAAACTGTTTTAGAAAAAGAGCAGATTCACCAAACCAGATAAAAAATGGCTGAAACCTTTCCATTATTTACTTCAGGAATTTCAAAAGCATGGCCATGACATCACCTGAACTATTTTCACCTGACCCATCAAGTCCCGAAACCAACTTATTTAAAAAACCTGATGAGGCGTTCATATTACGTAATAGATAACCAACAGAAACACCCAAAGTAATCGCAATTCCAACCGCAAGTATCGGGTTTTTCTTCACAAATTCTTCAATTTCAATCATTGCAGGAAGTTGCGGTTGTTCTTGTCTGATTGCTTCTCTTGCCCTGATTTCTTCTTCCAGACGGAAAATTTCCTTTTCGAGATCAGCGGTTGATTTTTCAAGACTCATGATTCAGATTCTCCTTTAAATTGTCTGTACCAGTATTGAAGGCCATTTCCAAACCAGGACGGCTTGAAAAACAAAAGATAAAGTCCGGTTAAAATAAACATGCTTCCGTAGATCAGGAAGGCTGTTAATATTCCAAAAAAGTACAATCCAGAAATAAAAACAATTGAGGAAATCAGAATGAAAAAGCCAAGAAAATAAAAAATAAGTCCCGACATGAACTCAAGTGAGGACTTTGATTCAATTTTTCCTTCGGTCAACCTTTTCTCAACCTCAATTTCAATATTCAGTAGTCTGATCTGGGCTTGTATTTCGTGGTCAGTCAGGCTCGTAAGATGTTGAATCCTGGATTCTTTGCTATTTAGAACCGTCATCTTTTTTCTTGCCTGAAGTCAGAATACCGACCAGTAAACCAACACCAAAAGCCACGCCTAAGACGATTGCCGGGTTTTCACGAACGATTTTCCTGAAACCATCCAATCCTTTATTGACGCCATCATACATCCCGCCAAAATTGACTCCACCCTGTCCGGATTCCTGATTTTTCGTATAATTTGATTTTTCTTCCATAGTATCCTCAGAATAATTATTTAATTTAAGGAAAATGAACGGTCAAACAAAACGTTGGCAGTTATAAGTATCAGATGGTAAGTCGCAAGTTGCATGTGTTAAGCGAAAACTGAGAAGTCCATCCAATAATTTTCCTTTTTTAAGGCAACCTCATTTGTGAAAGTCTGATGGTGTTCTTTAAAGGAAAAACCACTCTGGCTAACTTCCCACTTGTCACCTTTCACTTACCACATAACACTTAATTACTATTTATTGCTGCCCAGCTTTTGTAGTCTGTCAATTTCATCCCGGATTTCAGCAGCCCGTTCAAATTCCAGATTTTTAGAAGCTGTTTTCATTTCATTCCTAAGCTGGAGAATCATTTTATCCACTTTTTCTTTCGGCAAATAAGAAAGTAACGGATCTGCAGCCGTGATATTTACTGTGTCTTCAGTGTAATATCTGGCTTCTTTTTTATTTCTGGAATCAGCAACCATTGTTGATTGCATGATCTGATCACGGGTTTTGAATACAGTTGTAGGTGTAATGCCATTCAGGGTGTTGTATTCTTCCTGCCGTTTTCTCCTTCTTTTCGTTTCGGCCATCATTCTTTCCATTGAACCGGTTATGGTATCTGCATATAAAATGACCAATCCGTTTTGATTTCTGGCAGCACGGCCGGCAACCTGAATCAGGGCAGTTTCAGATCGCAGAAAACCTTCCTTATCCGCATCCAGAATTGCAACGAGAGAAACCTCAGGAAGGTCAAGTCCTTCTCTGAGCAGGTTAATTCCTACCAGTACATCAAATTCTGCAAGACGGAGGCCACGAAGAATTTCAACCCGTTCGAGGGAATCAATATCAGAATGCAGGTATCTGATTTTGACATTCAGATTGTTCAGGTAATCGGTAAGATCTTCAGACATTCTCTTGGTAAGGGTTGTGACAAGAACTCTTTCGTTTTTGGCAACCCTTTTTCTGATTTCAGACAGTAAGTCATCTATCTGGTTTTTAACCGGACGGACACTTATTTCAGGATCAAGAAGTCCTGTTGGGCGGATAATTTGTTCTGCGATTACTCCCTTGCATTTTTCAAGTTCATAAGCTGCCGGTGTTGCTGAAACAAACAAAACCTGATTAATCATGGTTTCAAATTCTTCAAAACGCAACGGCCGGTTATCAAGTGCGGAAGGAAGACGAAAACCGTATTCAACAAGATTCATTTTTCTGGACCGGTCACCACCGTACATACCATGAATCTGCGGAATGGTTTGGTGTGATTCGTCAATGACAAGCAGGAAATCATCGGGGAAATAGTCAAGAAGAACAGATGGTCTGTCACCCTCTTTTCTGCGTGCAAGATGCCGTGAGTAATTTTCAATTCCTGAGCAATAGCCAATTTCCCTGATCATTTCAAGGTCAAAACGGGTACGTTCTTCAAGTCTTTTTGATTCGAGAAAACGACCTTCCTCCCTGAGAATGTTTAACCGCCATTTAAGTTCTGCTTCAATATCACGAAGTGCCTCTTCAAGTGATTCACGGCTTGTAACAAAATGCTTTGCAGGAAAAATTGCAATTTCGTCAGACCGTCCGATAACTGTATTTTCAATCGGATCGATCATGGTTATTTTTTCAACTTCATTATCCCAGAACTGAATACGGTAGGCAAATTCCTCATAGGCAGGAATCACATCAATAACATCACCCCGAACTCTGAATGTACCCCGTTTAAAATCGATATCGTTTCTTACATAATGAATGTTAACCAGGCTGTCGAGCAGCTCATTTCTTTTTAAGTTTTGCCCAACCTTAATTTCAACCAGCTGGTTCAAATATTCTTCAGGAGCCCCAATACCATAAATACACGAAACAGAAGAAACAATGATAACATCCTTCCTACCAGAAAGAAGAGAACTGGTAGCCCTTAACCTTAACCTGTCTATTTCGTCATTTATCGACATATCCTTTTCGATATATAAATCAGATGAAGGCAGGTAGGCCTCAGGTTGATAATAATCATAATATGAGATGAAGAACTCAACGGCATTATCCGGGAAAAACTGTTTTATTTCGCCGTAAAGCTGTGCTGCCAATGTTTTATTATGGGTAAGAACCAGAGTTGGTTTATTCAGGTTTTGCACAACATGTGCCACGGTAAACGTTTTCCCTGAACCAGTCACACCCAGTAAAGTCTGGAATTTCTCACCGGACCGAAAGCCCTCTGTGAGTTCCTTTATTGCTGTTGGTTGGTCACCAGCCGGAATATAATCAGAAATAACCTTAAATGAAGACATGTTTTATTGAAGTTTAATTTTAAAATAAGCTCTTTGAAAATGAAAGAATTGGGGCGAAAACAGTTGGTGACTTTATCCTAACACAACTTTTTCTTTGCTAAAGGTAGGTCAAATTTCTCTTATTTTGAAGTTCGGCCAATTGAATTCGATCTGAAAAAAATCTGATTGCACTGAAATCAAATAACCCGTTAATTCATTTATTAATGTAATCTAAACTAAATACCTTAATATTTTACATCAGATAACAATATCTGATAATAATTATTAAATAGTATACCCTCTTTTGCCTATCTTTGTAATGTGGTACGGCTTATTATATTTAATAAATAATGCCACATGAAGATTTGAGCTGTAATACTACTAACTTTTTGATTTCCGGTTGCTGCAATTAAAACCGTTTTCCAGTTTTGGAGGCCTTATGTTGAAGTATAAAACAATAATTTCATTTTTTCTTTTATCAGTAGTATTCTCTTCTGCTGCTTATGCTCAGAAAGAATGGACACCCTGGAAAGAACACCCAACTGAACCCAGTTTATCTTACCGGATTTCATTTGCCAAGGCTGATGAAGTTGAAAATAAGGCGGGATACTACGTCGAGATTAGAAATGAGTCTGCCAACCGTGCCTGGTTTACTTTCATGCTAAGCCCTGAGGCAGATGAAAACAGTGTGAAGAGTCTCACTACCTTAAAACCGGGAACCAAATCAGTAATTGGCATTTTTTGGACGAAAGCAGTTATTGGTACTAGTCCATCCGGACAGTTTTTTAACGTCCGATTTGAGCCGGTAAGCACTGAACAAAACCCAGTTAAACTAACAGAAGCAGCTTCTTCTTCCCGATAATTTTAGGGCACCCTGATAAAATCAGGAACAATAGTCGCATTTGGATAAAGCATAATCAGCTTGTCAAGAGCATCTTTTGCTTCGTCGTGAGTTTGATAATTCCCTACCCTGAGAATGTAATTGGGAGCTGCAAAAGTGATATGGGCTGAAAGTCCATAAAGGTTTTTAGCTTCGGCTGCAACTTCATCTGCTTTTGTTCTTGAAGTTGTAGAGTATAATTGAAGCCTGTACCCTTTAACTTCCCGTCCCGACTTTTTCTGAGAAACGGCTTCATTTCCCTTGGGTTGATACCAGTCAGCGGTTGTATCTAACCCGACAATCAGGGGTTCATCACGATCAGTTACAGGAGTTCTGGTTGCTTTCCAGTCAACATTCAAACGTTCAGGTGATTCTTTTCCTGACCGTTTTGAATCATCCCGCCCGGAACCTGAAGATCCGCACGAAACAATAAAAACAAATCCTAAAAGTGTAAGAAATAATTTCATCAGTATGTTGATTTTGTTTCTTCATGTTTAACAATTGCAACTGAAGCACTTGCCCCGATCCGGCTAGCACCGTGCGCAATCATTTTTTCAGCATCATCGAAAGAACGAACTCCACCTGATGCTTTAACTCCCATAAGAGGACCGACAACTTTCCTCATCAGGGCAATATCCTGAACAGTAGCTCCGCCTTTTGAAAAACCGGTTGATGTTTTAACAAAATTTGCCTCAGCATTTTTACTCAGAATACAGGCAATCACCTTCTCTTCATCGGTGAGCAAACAAGTTTCCAGAATAACTTTGGTTAGCACATGATTACAACTGGCCGCCTCAACCACAGCTCTGATATCAGCTTCAACTTCCTCATACATTTTTGATTTCAGAAATCCGACATTTATTACCATGTCAACTTCTGTGGCACCATCTTCAATTGCAATGCGGGTTTCCATAGCCTTGGCCCTT
>Ga0209460_1001162_pt1 | contig 16836 bp, 17 predicted proteins | sample EBPBio132013_DNA_FD_185868 | JGI IMG/M metagenome (GOLD analysis project Ga0209460, IMG submission 185868) | Wastewater treatment Type I Accumulibacter community from EBPR Bioreactor in Madison, WI, USA - Reactor 2_5/13/2013_ DNA (SPAdes)... | ecosystem: Engineered > Bioreactor > EBPR >...
AGAGGTAGGCGCTAAACCGGGGTTATAAACGTAAGGTTGCCCTGCCGCCAACTGCCGCGCGTACTGAAAATGAATGTACACATCGTCCAGCGGCATAATCAGCGCACCGTTCCCGCTTGCGAGACTGGTGAGGACGTAACTTATGAACGTAACCGCCGCAATCGAACAGAACACTAACCAAATAACAAGCGAGCGCCTACGGGAGACGCTCGATAAAATATTGTTTTTCATACCCCTATTCTACTCGCATCACCCGCTTGACAAAATAGACCTTTTGTTCTAAAATAGATCAAGTAGCGGTTACAGGTAGCACCACACTAAACGGTGGAAATTCATTTTGTGTCTATTTCATCGCTAAATGAACCCTAATCTGATCTGTAGTGATTTTTAAAGCCTCTTGTATTCGGGAAGGCCGCGAGCGTTCCGTCGTGGCGTGGAGTCGAAATGCCCTTCTACCACTTAACATTGTCCTTCTTTAGTATTCTCATGGCAGCTTGGCAGTCAGATATATTGCCTTTGTATTTGACTGGAGACTGATGACTAATTTTGCACATTCGGCGGCTTTCTCCCTCGCATCCGCCATGCAACTGCCAAATTTGCACAGCGGTGGATTGCTCCCGTAATCCCGCCGTAGTTGTGACATTTCAGCGCCAACCTCTCTCACATCTGCCGCCACAAAGTGACAATTCAGCGGCACTGAGGGAGACTCCCGCCAGCCAATTCGGCGGGAAATATGCGAAATTTGCAACACCATTCGCAAATAAAAAGACGGCTGTAAAAGCCGCCTTCTGTAACCGCTAAACCATAACTTAGTTCGAGTACCCATCCGAAAACGTATCAATCATCAACCGTACATCATCCCCCAGCGGGTATAAAATCGGGCAGGTCGCCCCATTCTGGACATACTCACGCACCTTCGCCCGAACTTCCTTCGGGGAGCCGGATGCCGTAATCATCTGGACGACATCATCCGGTACAAGATGCATCGCTTCTTCGATCTGTTCCTCCGTCGCCGGCCACGTCAGCACCTGCCCGATCTCGTCGAGCAGTTCTTGCTTAACCCCGCTCGCCTTCATAATGTGGGGCTGCTGTCCGAGGTATTGGGTCACCAGCTTCCGCGCGTTATCCAGCGCCTTCTTCCGGTCGTGGTCAACCGAGCAAACCACCAACTGAGGACGATCAATATCATCAATCGTCTTTCCAGCCTGCTTTGCCCCATCTTCCAGTTGCGCCAGCGCCCCTTCGTTGTAACTTGGGGAAACGAGGTAATTAAGCACTGCCCCATCCGCGATTTCGCCTGTCAGCGCCATCATCTTCGGGCCGGTCGCACCAATATAAATCGGGACGTTGCGCGGTTCTTTACGCCCATGAACCACATCCAATTCAACATCGTCAAGGTTCACGAACTCCCCATGAAACGTCACCCGTTCCCGCGCAAGCAAAGAACGAACCGTTGTCACCACTTCCCGCATCGCCAGCAGGGGCTTGCTCCGGTTAATACCCACCTTCTGCGCCAGCGGGTCCCACCACGCGCCAATCCCGCAAATGATACGGTCAGGTGCAAGGTCATCGAGCGTCAAGAAGGTCGCCGCGATCACGCCAGCATTCCGAGTCCAGTTATTAATTACCCCCGACCCGATCTTGATACGGGTTGTGGTCGCCGCGAACGCTGCCATCGGCACAATCGCATCCCGCACTAAGCGACTCTCAGCTTGCCAAACCGCCTCGAACCCGCGCGACTCGGCGTACTGAACATATTTAATTGCGTCTTGTAAAGAATGGGCATCCTGCAAATAAAGAGCAACACGGTCAGCCATATTTTTCTCCTAACTTGAGGCCAGAAAGGCTTGCACCCCGCCCTAAGGCGAAGCCAAGCCCTGTGTAAGTTCACTGTAAAATTTTAAGTCTGCTGGCATGTCAATATCAAGCGATAGCCTATCGGATTGATAGAAATTGACAATCGCACCAACCTCGTGCGCCTTCGCCACGTGTCGTTGGAAACTCCCCGGCCCATAAGCATACTCGATCAACCCCGGTGGGCGGATAAACAGCGCATTCGTCCCATCTTGATGTTGGTCTGTCGCGATGACCATTGATGGCTCACGTTCGCCCAACCGAATAATCGACGTTACGTCCTCCGCTTCCAGCAACGGCAAATCCGCTGGTAATATCAAAATCGCACTGCCATTCAACCGGCTAATAACCTGTGTCGCCCGCATAAGTGCCGAGTTCAATTCCGGTGCACCGCTTTCCTGCACCGTCCGCGCACCATATTCCCGCGCAATCGAAAGCGCCCGGTTATCACGGCTGATGACCAGCGTACCCATCAGTTGCGGGACGTGCTGCACCACACCCAGTACGTGCCGGAGCATCGTCTCGGCAAGGTTCTGTCGCTCAGTTGGACTTAATACCTGCGCCAGCCGTGTCTTCGCTTGGTTTAACGGTTTGACAGGAACAATCACCCATATACCCATAGATAATGGCGCAACCTCATATCGAAGGATCGAGTATGAACGCGCTCAACCCCCTTTCGCTTGAAACTTAATTGCGAAAGAACTAATTACCAACTCTGAATCCACTCTAGCACATTTCGTGCCAAAGACACCTTAATTTCGTCGGTCTTCATAATTGTTTCAAATTTCGTCACGTATTGCTGGGGTGCGTTCATCTCGTCATCACTGGCATCGTAAACAAATCCGTCGATTAGATCACCGTAATACCGGGCGACCGCCTCGGCTGATGACTCATGCCCCAGTTCCACCATGAGTTTCGCCGCTGGCCCTTTGATCGCCTCGCCACCCACAATCGGGCTAATCGCCACTTTGGGGATCTTCAGGCTGCCGATTAAATCACGCATCCCCGGTACCGAGAGAATTGGATCAATCGAAAGCCACGGGTTTGATGGCCCAACAATCAGGGCATCCGCTTGATTCAGCGCAGCCTCAACCTCAGGGCTAACCTCAGCCTTATCTAATCCATCTAGCCGTAAACTTTTCACGGTCGGCTGCCATCGGTAGCGCACAAAATACGTTTGGAAATCAATCTCACCATGCTCTTGAGTATCAACAATAGTGGCTACCGAAGCATTCGTCATTGGCAATATTTGCTGATGAATACCTAGTTTTTTTGTCAGGTGGTTAGTCACTTCCGTTAAGGTACTTCCAGCCTGTAACCACCGCGTTCGCAAGATATGAGTCGCCATATCTTGGTCGCCCAACCCGAACCATGCATCCTCACCATAACGCTTCATCGCGCTGATCGTTTGGAACGTATCACCAGCGATACCCCAACCGTTTTCTTTGTTCACCAAGTCGGAAAGCGTGTACATAATCGTATCGAGATCAGGGCAAATCCGCAGACCATACATCCACGTATCGTCACCTGTATTCACGATCACAGTCAAATCTTCAGGGGGCAGCACTTTAGCCAGTCCTAAGGCCAATTTCGCCCCGCCAACGCCACCAACCAGTACAACAACCTTCATCGCCATACCACACTCGCTTCCAAAAGTTTCCGCGTCTTTTCGCGGGTTTCAGCCGGATACCCGATTGTCAACAACGCCTGTGGCTGCCAATCATCGGGTAAGTTCAATGTCGCCTTCACCACATCCGGGCAAAATAACGGGGCACACATCCAGCACGCACCCAGCCCCACATCATGCGCGGCCAGCAGAATGTTCTGACCTGCCATCGCCACACTTTGCACCGCCATCAAGTATTCATTGAGGCTGCGCTTCTCGTCACTGTAAACATCCATATCAACCATCGACAAGCACAGAACAACCAACACCGGTGATCGCGTAATCCGCGAATACGAACGCCCAGCATCCATCTCAATCACTTCCGCCGGTACGCCGTCCGCTTGTAAATCGCGGCGCAAACGTTCACCCATCGCTTGGGCAAGCGTCTCCTTCTGCATATCTGTCTCGACCACAGCGAAACGCCACGGCTGCCGGTTATGTGCCGATGGTGACCAGATCGCCGCCTCAAGTAAACCTTCAATCACTTCACGCGGAACAGGCTCAGACCGGTACCGCCGAATCGAACGCCGCTTTAAAACCACATCACGAAAGGCATGTGTGCCGGGTTCGACCTCAGCGTTCATCGGTACAAATCCTGCTCCGGTGCGCGGTACAAATCCTTCGCCGTTCCAGCTTGGGCAGGGTAGCGCAGTCCACGCACAAGCACGATTGGTCGCCCTTCATCCGCTTCGCCCGTTAGCAAGTTTGCCGTCGATGCGACTAAATCAGCATAGCCTTGAATACTGATTTTCAACTCACGTCCGAATAAATCGGTTTTGCCACGTAGGTCTAATACGGCTGGCATCCCTGCCACGCCAATCGCGACCCCAATATTACCGACACGGAAAGGCCGCCCATGCGAGTCACTGATGATTATGCCCACGTCTGTGCCGGTCGCTTCACGCAAACGTTCGCGTATCCGTTCAGCCGAAGCATCCGGGTCAAGTGGCAGCAGTAGAACCATATCGTCGCTGCCGTCCACATTCGACTGGTCAATGCCCGCATTCGCGCTCACAAAACCCAACCGGTGCTGAACCACCAGTACCCCAACCGATTGGCGTGAAATCTTTAAACTTTCACGTAGGACTAACTCCACAATGCGCGGGTCTTTGCGCGTCTCCCCTGCCAGCCTCTGCGCCTCTGCGCCCGGTTCGATGTTGCGGAGATCGAATAATCGACCTTCCGATTTCGAAACGATCTTCGAAGTTACGACTAATGCATCACCTGTTTCAAGCACCATACCAAGTTGATTGAGGCTGTTCAGAATGATCTGCGGTAAATCATCGCCCTGTTGAACTAACGGGATTCCGGGCAGTGCTGTTACATTGATTGAGCTAACGAATGAATCCACGATGCTTAAATTCCGGTAATACGAATGCCCGAATGCTTAACGCCATAGGCTTTGTTAATCCACAACAAAACCGGGGTGAGCGCCTCAATCGCAATCGCGTTCGGCAGCAATCCCGCGTCAATGCCCTTCATGCCAGTCGCCTCGACCAGCTTAATCACGGTCGCCTTCGCTTCCGCATCGTTCCCACACACCAACACATCACAGTCAACCACATGATCGGGATCAACGAGGTTTTCGGCGCTGACGTTCTGGAACGCCGCAACCACTTTGGTCGCTTCGCCCAACAAAGCCTGAGCTTCAAGCGCAGCCGCCTTCCCTTCCGGCAGATGAACGGTACGAACCTTCGGCGGTTGCAGTGGAACGGTAATATCGACCAGTATCTTACCCGCCAAGCTGTCCTTCACACCCTCCAACGTGGCATGATGCGCGGTATACGGAACACTCAACACAACAATATCCGCCTGTTGAGCCGCTTCAGGATTTCCCATACCGGTAACCTGAACATCACCGAGCTTCGTGCTAAGGTCGTTGGCGTAAACCGCAGCGCGTTCAGCGTCCCGCGACCCGATGATAACCTTGTAACCCTTTAACGCCCAGCGCATCGCCAAGCCTGAACCTTCTTTACCTGTTCCACCTAAAACCGCGATTGTTTGCTCATTAGCCATGAAAAATCCTTAAATGTGTAGAAATGCACTCTAAAGTGCATTGACGTTCGCGTTATACCGTTCCCATACTTTCGGAGCCAGTTCTAAGGCTTCTCGCGCAATTTCGGCCTCGTTTAAGGTCAGCAACTGACGATCCAGCATCAGAATCTGCCCCTCAACAATGGTCGCCGTAACCATTGACGACTCGAAGCCGAACAAAATATGCCACGGCAAATTACCCGCATGTAAGGGGGTAAACGGGTGATAATCAACAAAAATCAGATCAGCCGTGGCCCCTATACTGATCTGTCCAAGTGTCGTGTTGGTAAAAAACTGTTCGGCGAGGCGTGCATTATTGTACACGGCAGCCTGAATAATATCGCTCCCATTTGCCTTTCGCGGATCACGGCTGGCAACCTTATGCAGCAGATATGCGTCTTTCCAATCCGCCCACATATTGTTAGTAAAGCCGTCATTACCGATGCAAATCCGCATCTGTTCCGCCATCATCCGGTCGAAGGCCATCGCGCCGACCGCATTATTCATATTGGAGCGCGGCTGGTGTGTGATCCACACCCCACGATCTTGCAACAGCTTCCGTTCGGCTTCGTCAATATGGACGCAGTGTGCCGCGATTGTCTTATCTCGCCAAATGCCAAACGCATCCAATCGTTGAGCAACACGTTTTCCGCCGCGCTGGATACTATCTTCTTCGTCAGCCTCATGCTCGGCGACATGAATATGAAACCCGTCATCCGCCGCAGCAGCAGCAACACAGGCTTTTAAAGCCACATCCGATAAGGTCAAACTGGCGTGCATCCCAAACGTCGCGCCAATTCGGGCTGACCGTTTCGACCGCATAAAGCGTATATTCTCGGCAATGCCCGCGTGCATTTTCGCCTCGCCATCACGGTCAGTGACCTCGTAACACAGCACAGCCCGTAGACCCGCTTCTTCAACCGCATCCGCGATGACATCCAAACTCCCCTCAATGAAGTTGGGGCTGGCATGATGGTCGATGAGCGTTGTTGTCCCGTGTTTAACCGCGTCAGCCAATGACACTAAGGTACTTGCCCGTACCGTTTCGCGATCAAGCGCTTTATCGAGAGGCCACCACAAACGCTGGAGGATTTGAGGGAAGTTTTCCGGTGCAGCGCCGGGTATCGCCATCCCGCGTGCGTATGCGCCGTAGAAATGGGTATGGGCGCAGATGTTACCGGGCATCACCAACTGCCCTTTCGCGTCTACCCGTTGTGCTTGCGGATATAGCGCGATCAAATCTTGGGAACGCCCAATGGCCGCTATCTTGCCCTGCTCAATATAAATAGCATGGTCGGAGAAAATCTGGTTCGGCTCACCCCAAGTCACAACCGTCGCGTTTGTAATCAGCACGTTATTTTGCCTTGCTCGATCAGTTTAATCGCCCATCAAAATGGGTAGTGTAACGCATCAAGCGCTGATCTTCATCATCATTCTGAATACAATTCGTTACGCCCGTTTTGAACTCGACCGACATCATGCTACACTCGCATAAAACCATGAGGGAACGATTATGACAATAGTTGACCGGTTAGCCGCAGCGCGAGGTGATGCCCCTGCCGATGTAGCACTCCGCAACGCCATGCTTGTTAATGTCTGGTCAGGTGAAATCTACGCGACTGATATTATCGTCCACGAAGGGCGAATAATCGCGCTGGGCAGCGGCTATACGGCAAAAACCGAAATCGACATCGGTGGCCGTTACGTCTGTCCGGGCTTCATTGATGCCCACGTTCATATCGAAAGCAGTCTGTGTACACCGCCTGAGTTTGCCCGCGCCGTCGTTCCACATGGGGTAACCAGTGTTGTAACCGACCCGCATGAGATTGCAAATGTCCTCGGTATTCAGGGCATCGAGTTTATGCTCGAACGGGCAAAAGACGGGCCGCTAAACGTTTTCGTTAATGCGCCAAGCTGCGTACCCGCAACCGAGATGGAAACCAGCGGCGCACGGCTAGAAGCTGATGATCTCGCGCCTCTGTTAAATAATTCGTGGGTAACCGGTTTAGCCGAAGTCATGAATTACCCCGGCGTGATCTACGGCGACGAAGGAATGCTCGACAAACTAGACCGTTTCCAGTCGCGCGTCATTGACGGTCACTGTCCGGCAATCACAGGCAAGCCGCTGAACGCTTATGTCACCGCAGGCATCGGTAGTGAACACGAATGTACGACCGTTGAAGAAGCACGGGAAAAGCTGCGCCTCGGCCTCACCATTTTTATCCGTGAAGGCACAACCACCCGCAACTTACGTCCCCTGCTGCCCCTCATAACACCTCAAAATCATACCCGCATTTGCTTCTGTACCGATGACCGCCAGCCGAACAGTCTCATGGACGAAGGCTCAATTGACTTCATGGTACGCACAGCGATTGCTGCGGGTATTGATCCGGTGATGGCGATCCGCATGGGTACCCTAAATACGGCGCAGTACTTCCGCCTTTATGACTATGGCGTGATTGCTCCCGGTAAATGGGCGGACATGGTCGTCTTTTCCAACTTGAACAACCTTCAAGCCGAGATGGTGTTCCGCCGTGGCGAGGTCGTTGCCGAGAATGGCGCGATGGTCACGCCGAAAATTGAACCGCGCCCGTTCAAGTTACCTGCGTCGGTCAATCTATCCGTCGAAAATCTTGACCTTTCTATTCCGGCTTCCGAGAGCAGCATCCGCGTCATCGGTGGACTAGGCGATCAAGTCGTGACCAATCACCTGATTCAAAAGGCTAAAATCGTAGACGGTAAAGCGGTTTCCGATACGGAACGCGACATCCTCAAAATGCTGGTTCTTGAACGCCACCACGCGACAGGCCACATCGGTAAAGGGTTCATCAATGGCTTCGGCCTCAAGCGAGGGGCATTAGCTGGAACAGTCGCGCACGATCACCACAATTTGGTCGTTATCGGTGTAGACGACACCAGCATCCGCACCGCGATACAAGCCATCATCGAAATGGGTGGCGGCCTCGTCGCGACTGAGGGCGAAACCGTGCTTGGCACACTTCCTTTGCCTGTCGCGGGACTCATGACCGAAATTCCACTTGAGCAGGTGCGCCGCGAATACGACGAGATGATCGCCCACGCACAACACTTGGGTAGCGAAATGCCCGACCCATTTATGGCTATGAGTTTCATGGCGCTCGAAGTCATTCCAAAACTCAAGCTGACCGACATTGGCTTGGTTGATGTGGAACAATTCAAAGTCGTGGATTTATTTATCTAAATGATTTTGTGGCAAAATAGGATCATTCCATTCAAACTGTGAGGCAAATATGACCGTACCGCAGGCAACCATCGACGAGATCAAATCGCGCGTAGCCGCCCAGCGCGAAGACATTATCTCCTTCCTCAAAGAATTGTGTGCCATCCCCAGCTACGACAGCCAAATCCGCGCGGTCGGCGAACGTGCCGAAGCCGAAATGAAGAAGCTCGGCTTTGACGAGGTGTGGTGGGATCGCATGGGCAATATCGTCGGGCGGATTGGCGACGGCCCAACCAAGCTGCTCTACGACAGTCACATTGATACCGTCGGGATTGGCGCACCGGAAGAATGGGAATGGGATCCCTTTACCGGCAAAGTGGAAGACGGCGTGTTCTTCGCCCGTGGAGCCTGTGACGAAAAAGGCAGCACCCCCGGCATGATCTATGGTCTTGCTTTAGCCAAGCAGCTCGGCTTACTCGAAGGCGTGAGTGCTTACTACTTCGGTAATATGGAAGAGTGGAACGACGGCATCGCGCCCCATGCATTGGTTGAAGTTGAAGGTCTGAAACCCGATTACGTGGTCATCGGCGAACCGACCAAGATGCAGGTCTACCGTGGGCATAAAGGCCGTGTCGAAATGCAAGTGTTGGCACGCGGTAAAAGCGCCCACGCTGCCAGCAACTTCCTCGGCGATAACGCCATTTACAAGCTCGTCCCGATTATTGATGCCCTCAGCAAAATTGAACCGGAATTGGGCGATGATCCATTCCTCGGTCACGGGCGCATCACCGTCACCGATATGCACGTCAAAACACCCAGCATCAATGCCGTTCCGAACGAAGCATTGATCTATATCGACCGCCGGATTACCTTTGGCGAAGAACCGCAGGCGGTACTAGAGCATGTCAAAGGTGTGGTCGGCGACCGGAACGACATCGAAACATCGATTCTCATTTATGACACGCCGAGCTATACCGGCTTCGTGTTCCCGCTGGACAAAATTTATCCGGCATGGGCGCTGCCAGAAACCGACCCTTATGTTCAGGCTGGCGTACAAGCGGGGCAACTGCTTTGGGGCGAAACGCTGCCAACCGGTAAATGGGATTTCTCGACCAACGGCACCTACTGGTGTGGTAAGGCGGGTATCCCCAGCATCGGCTACGGGCCGGGCAACGAAATTCACGCCCATACTGTCCTTGACCAAGTGCCGCTGGATGACGTGGTGAAGGCGACCGAATGGTATGCCTTACTGCCCGCCCTGCTGCCGAGGAAGTAGTTTATGAAAATCAGTTGGATTGAGCCGAATGTATTGGCTGCCAGTCCGCTACCGATGGACGCACATGATATTCGGTCGCTGCACGAACAAGGCATTCGGGCAATCATCACTCTGACCGAAAGTGCGGTCACGTCTCAGGGAACGATTAGCCCATCATTAATGGATAATCTCGGCATCACGAGCTTTCATCTCCCCATTGAGGATTACCTGAATCCAACAAATGAGCAGGTTGCAGAAGCCGTAACATTTATTGACCGGATGCAGGCGGAAAATAAACCGACCCTCATTCACTGTTTTGCTGGACAAGGGCGTACAGGGACGATGCTCCACGCTTATTACCTGACAAAAGGCTGGAGCCTAGATGACACTTGCAAACACGTATCCGAGATGCGCCCTCTCTGCATCTTTAAGGATTTATCGCGTGAGCAGCAGGCATTCCTGCGCGATTTCGCCGCTTCTGGTCGAACCAAGAACGTGTAACCGCCATGCACCTTATTTATGTGATGCGCCACGCGCAAAGCGTTCATAACGCTGATAAGCGGATCTCCTGTCGCAGACCGGATGGTGACTTGACAGAGTTGGGTCGCGAACAAGCATTACGTGCCGCAAGCGCGTTGCAGGACAAAAATATCGGACGCATTCTGCACAGCCCGTTTCACCGCGCCGAGCAAACCGCCCGCATTATCGGAGAACGGCTGGCGCTGCCGTTCACAGAAGATGTTGACTTAGGTGAAATCAACTGCGGCGATCTGGAATGGCGATCCGATGACGAGGGTTGGGCAGACTGGTTTAAGATGTACGAGCGTTGGATGCAAGGCGACTGGAACGCGCGTTACCCCGGTGGGGAAAGCTACCGTGAAGGCTACGACCGGTTTAACCGCTGCTTACTCAGCATTGATAGTGAAGAAACGGTGCTAATCGTGACGCACGGGGGCATCTGTACAACGGTTATCCCGTACCTGTGTGTAAACGCGGCTGCACTACAAGGGCAGCGCATTTTAGATCACACAGGCATGATTGTGTTAGAACCCTATGGAGATGGGCGGTTTATCTGCCGTGCTTGGAACCAAGTCGATCACTTGTAACCCAAGCAGGTTTACTGGACGCAATTTAGAGGAGAATGATGGATTATGCAGACTGATTTGAGAGGTCGCGACCTCATCACCGAACAAGAATGGACACGTGAGGAAATTGATACGCTGCTCGACGTGGCGTGGGATTTGAAGCGCAAACGTGCGTTGGGCGAACCCCATGCCCTGCTGCGCGATAAAGTGCTGGCGATGCTGTTCTTCTTTACCAGCACCCGTACCCGTGTGAGTTTTGAAGCCGGTATGGCGCAGTTGGGTGGTCATGCCCAATTCATCGACAGTGAAACGACCCAGATTTCGCACGGGGATACGGCGATGGAAATCGGCGAAATTATTGGGCGTTACACCGACGGCATCGCGATCCGTCAATGCGATTGGAACTTTGGAAACAAATATATCCGGGATGTGGCGAAGGCCAGCCGGGTTCCGGTGCTGAACATGCAGTGTGATGTGTACCACCCCTTCCAAATTTTGGCTGACCTGATGACAATACAGGAAAAGTTCGGGCGTGACCTGCGCGGCAAGACGATTGATGTGAGCTATGCCTATGCGTCCAGCTATCAAAAACCGCTGTCCGTACCGCAAAGCCTGATCTTGTTGATGACCCGCTATGGCATGAATGTGCGCTTGGTTCACCCGCCGGAATTCGCGTTGATGCCGGACATCGTGGAACAGGCGAAGGAAAACACCCGTAAAAGTGGTGGCTCCTTCGAGATGATGGATGATTTCAACGCCGGTTTCAAGAATGCCGACATCATCTACGCCAAAAGCTGGGGTTGCTGGATGACGACCGAGGATAAGAACGAGTCGTCGGTTATCGGCAAGAAGTACACTGACTGGATTACCGATGAGCAGCGCATGGCAACCGCGAACAAGGATGCTATTTATATGCACTGCCTCCCCGCTGACCGCAACATCGAAGTCACGGATGGGGTGATCGAAGGGCCGCAAAGTGTGGTTTACGACGAGGCCGAAAATCGACTGCACGTTCAAAAGGCTGCGATGGCATTGACGATGCGGTAATCTAAACCGATTTTTGTAGGTTGGAGCATACCTATTTGTGCTCCGACCTGTTTTATACCGAATATTAATGTCTCCTTATTGCGCCTCTAGCGTCCGATTTTCATAATCCTCGTATACTGTAAATATCTTCTTAACTACTTAAATGAGCTTATATCATGACTGGAAAACTGATTACGGTTGCCATAGGCGGAAACTCACTGATTACAGACCCTAAAAAGCCCGATGTACCACATCAATGGGATGCTGTGCGGGAGACCTGCGAACATATCGCTGAGATGATCGCGCAAGGCTGGAACGTGATTATTACGCATGGTAACGGCCCACAGGTTGGTTACATATTACGGCGGTCAGAGATCGCTTCAAAAGCAGGTATCCATGATGTGCCGCTCGATTTGATCGTGGCGGATACGCAGGGCGCAATCGGTTATATGCTCCAGCAAGCGCTCGATAATTCGATGCGGCGGTTGGGTATTAACCGTACCGTACTGACTGTCGTGACACAGGTACGGGTTGACCCTGACGACCCCGCATTCCAAAACCCGAACAAGCCCATTGGCAGCTTCATGACCGAAGAAGAAGCCCACAAGCATGAGCGTGAAGGCTGGAATGTGATGGAGGATGCGGGACGCGGGTGGCGGCGGGTGGTCGCTTCACCCAAACCATTGGCAATCCACGAAATCAACGCTATCCGTGTGCTAGTTAACAACGATTATGTGGTGATTGCAGGGGGCGGCGGGGGCGTACCGGTGGTACGGAATGCACACGGCGAGCTACGCGGAACTTATGCTGTGATCGACAAAGACCGCGCAAGCAGTTTGCTCGCGCAGACGCTTAGGGCGGACTTATTCATCATTTCGACGGGGGTGGAGAAGGTCGCACTCAACTTTAACAAGCCCAATCAGCAGTTCCTCGACCAACTGACGCTGGCAGAGGCGCAGCGTTACATGGCGGAAGGACATTTCGCAGCGGGCAGTATGCTGCCTAAAATTGAGGCGGCGATTGAGTTTGTGAAGATGGGCGGCCCACAGGCAATTATTACCGACCCGCCAAACCTAGCGCGGGCACTGCGGGGTGAAACAGGGACGCGCATCGTACCGGGTTAAGAGAATATTTAACCACCGAGGCACAGAGGACACAGAGATTTGAAATCCTATGAACACGATCCTTTTAACTCATGTAGTGATTGGACTGGTTTATATTGAAACTATAAAGGTATGCAGCGTTTCGCATTATAAATTTCAGCGTTCTCAATGTTTCGGTGGTTAACTTTTTATGGCGACAATTAAAGAACTTAAGTGTCCGGTTTGTGGGCGGCGTTACCCGGAAAGTGAAGTCCAATACACCTGCCCTAGCTGTGGGGAAGTGGGGACGCTTGAGGTGCTTTACGATTACTCAGCCCTCAGCGCGCAACTCGACCGTGATGCCCTGCGTAATCAGCATGAGCAGTCGATGTGGCGTTACAAGGCGCTTTTGCCCATTGAGTCCGGCTCGAAAGTGTCACCACTTCGCGTTGGGATGACCCCGCTGTACGACACAACGAGGGTGGCAGATACATTGGGGCTACGGCAGGTTTGGCTCAAAGACGATGGACAGAACCCAACCGGGTCGCTCAAAGATCGGGCAAGCGCGATGGTGGTTGCACGGGCGATGGAGCAAGGGATCAAAACCGTTAGCACAGCAAGTACAGGCAACGCAGCAGCGGCGCTTTCGGGCATCGGGGCATCAGTCGGCATGAACATTATTATTTTTGTGCCAGCGAGCGCACCGGAGGCGAAAATCGCCCAACTACTCGTGTACGGGGCAACCGTGCTGCTTGTAGAAGATACGTACGATGTGGCCTTTGAACTCTGCTCACAGATGTGCCTCAGCGAAGGCTGGTACTGCCGGAATACGGGTATGAATCCGTATACGGTTGAAGGCAAGAAAACGGTCGCCTATGAAATCGCCGAACAACTCGATTGGCAGGTACCAGATGTGGTGATGGTGGGCGTGGGCGATGGGAATATCATCGCGGGGGTGTACAAAGGCTTTTACGACTTACTCCAACTCGGATGGATACAGCGGATTCCGCGCTTAATCGGTGTACAAGCAGCAGGCAGTTCAGCACTCGTCCATGCGTGGGAAAACGATTTACGACCGCAAGATATAAAGCCGATGCCTGCGGAGACAATCGCGGACAGTATTTCAGCCAGCTTACCGCGTGACAGGGCAAAGGGGCTGCGGGCAGTACGAGAGACAAATGGGGCTATGATTGCTGTGCCAGATGATGAAATTATCATGGCTATTCCTGAGCTGGCACAACTTACAGGCGTATACGGAGAACCTTCATGCACGGCAGTTTACGCTGGCGCGAAACGTGCTGTACAATCAGGATTAATTGATAAAGATGAATCCGTTTTATTACTAATGACAGGTAACGGGTTAAAAGATATTCGACGAGCGCAGCAATCGGTTGCCCACGGCTTGCGGGTGCAACCGAATTTAGAGTCCATCCGGCAGGCATTGGGTATTGGATAAAGGTAGATGAGCGAAAAGCCACGTTATTCGATTGTTGCACCGATTTACAATGAAGAAGGAAACATTCAAAACCTTTACGAGCGCATTTCGAAGGTTATGGATTCGACAGGTGAAAGCTGGGAATTGGTCACGGTCAACGACGGCAGTCGTGATAAGTCGTTCGACTTATTAGAAGCCCTTTCACACAAAGACTCGCGTATTAAAGTCATCAACTTTGCGCGGAATTTCGGTCACCAGCTAGCCGTGACCGCCGGTTTACACCATACCTCCGGTGACGCAGTAGTGGTGATTGATGCCGACTTACAAGACCCTCCCGAACTCATCCTCGATATGATTGAGCGATGGAAAGCGGGTTATCATGTCGTGTACGCAGTCCGTCAAGAACGCAAAGGCGAAAGCTGGTTCAAATTGCTGACGGCAAAGCTTTTTTACCGCCTGATCTACCGAATCACGGACGTTGATATTCCCCTCGACACGGGCGACTTCCGGTTGATGGATCGGAAGGTTGTGGATGCACTCAACTCGATGCCGGAACACAACCGTTTTATTCGTGGTTTGACGAGCTGGATCGGCTTCAAGCAAACCGGCGTGACCTATGTACGCGAAGCGCGCGAGTGGGGTGAGACTAAATACCCACTTAAAAAGATGGTTCGTTTCGCGATGGACGCGGTTACTGGCTTTTCGTATTTCCCATTACAGGTTATGGTATATGTAGCATTTGTACTGGGGGTGTTGGCGATCTTTGCCGTGCCCATCATCGCGATCTTACGGTTAATATTGGGCTTCCAATTTTTGGGCGGCCAAGTGACCAACATCGTACTCTTGCTCGTGGTCGGCGCGTTCCAACTGTTCTTCCTGTTTATCATGGGGCAATATGTAGCGCGGATTTATGATGAAACACGCGGACGGCCCTTGTATATAGTGGCGGATAAAGTCGGTTTCGATCAAGAGAAGATCGCAACCAAGTCAACCGAAAATCGACCGCTGCCGGAGCCAGAACCGGAGACATAAATTTACATAGGGGGAGACGATGCCTGACAACACACACGAATCATTGGCGCGTGTTCAGAAATACCAACAACTGGTATTGGCATACGAAGCTCTCGATCAAGAAATTGATGGTCTCATCATGGCACACGGGGGTTCCTCGGAAAAAATGCCCGAAGCGGAACTGAACCATTACCGTGAATTGGCTCGCCAGCGGGACGACCTGCAAGGCGAAATGCACGAGTTAGAAATTGAACTGAATATTGATGAAGCGTAAGTCTTTTCATCGTATTCGATGACCACATTGGAGATTGAAACGTGATTACCGGTCCTACTTTTGAGGAAATGCTTCACCCGCATAAAATCGTGCCTAGTATTCGCGAAAAGGCGTTACAGGCTTTAAAGGGTGATCCACTCGCACCGATTAACCTGTTCAATATTACGTGGCGGAACGCAAACAACGAGGTTAATTACATCCTTTTACCTCCCGAATTGACCGGTGTCGAGGCCAATATTGTGGTGCTGTATGGGAAAGAATTTCCTTCAGGCAGCCACAAAGTAGGCGCGGCATATTCGGTACTGCTCGAAAAAGAACTTTTCGGTGAAGTTGACCCAAGCAAAAATACACTGGTGTGGCCTTCCACGGGGAACTACGGCATCGGTGGGGCATGGGTTGGTGGGCGGATGGGATGCAAGAGCATCGTCGTGCTGCCCGCGGGCATGAGCCGTGAACGATTCGAGCGGATTGAAAGCTACGGCGCAAGCGTCATCAAAACGATTGGCTCGGAAAGTAACGTCAAAGAGATTTACGATGAAACCCACCGACTCCGACAAGACCCGAACATCCGCATCCTGAACCAGTTCGAGCAGATGGGGAACTACCGTTTTCATTATCATGTGACGGGCAACACCATCGCCGAACTTGCCAGCGAACTACAGGCGAAGGGTGTTGGTAACGGTAAGGCAGCGGCTTTCGTTTGGGCGATGGGCAGCGGTGGAACGAACGCGGCGGCTGACCGGCTCAAGCAAGTGTTCCCCGATTGCAAGCATGTTGGGCTGGAACCTATTCAATGCCCTACCCTCTATAACAATGGTTATGGCTCACACGACATTCAAGGCATCGGCGATAAGCATGTGACATGGATACACAATGTCCTCAATATGGATGCCATGATGTGTATCGACGATATTC
>Ga0209460_1001163_pt1 | contig 16835 bp, 11 predicted proteins | sample EBPBio132013_DNA_FD_185868 | JGI IMG/M metagenome (GOLD analysis project Ga0209460, IMG submission 185868) | Wastewater treatment Type I Accumulibacter community from EBPR Bioreactor in Madison, WI, USA - Reactor 2_5/13/2013_ DNA (SPAdes)... | ecosystem: Engineered > Bioreactor > EBPR >...
GCCTTCGAGAAGCACGTCAACGCCCTGCGCAAAGCCTGCGGCCGCCCGCCCGCGCAGCGGCAGATCAGCGCCGCCACCTGGTTCCAGTGAGCTGCGCGCCTCGCGCGTAGCTTGGATGCAACAGTATCGAACCCAGGTCTTGACGGGCTCTCAGCGCGAATGCCCTTTGTCCCGGCTTGCCCTTGATTCCAAGCTACGAAGCCGCGATGCAGGATGCCGCCAAACCTAGAGGTCCCTGCCACCAGGGCCCGCATCAGCTTCCCTTTCAGATCCTTCCGCTGATCGAGGCCGAGCCGCTTGAGCAGCTCCGGCCGCGGTTTGGCGCTAGAGCCCCGGATCAGCGAGCCGATCAGCGCGAGCGGTGACTTCTGTTGTGCCTTGAGCTTCATCAGCCCCTTGGCGATCGCCAGTGCGGTTTCGTCCAGATCGGTGGCGAAAGGGAAGTCGGGCGAGACGCCTTTGGCGCGCACTCGGCGAGGCCTTGCGAGGCGGGGATCTGGTAGTCCTTGTCGATCTTGCCGTTGGCTTTGGCACGCGCGAGCAGCTCGTCCTGAAACCAGGAATCCGAGATTGCGAGCAGGCGTTTGATGACTTCGGCGTCGGACTGGCCACGCACGTCGGCGACGCCGTATTCGGTGATGTACACATTGAGGGGGAAACCGGGGCAGACCACTGAAGCGCGAACGTTGCTTCCGTTTCAACAGCTCTGTCGTCCGAATCACCCGTTTCAGCAACAGAGTTGCTATTCGCCGCGGCGGGGCGAGGGACGTGCAAGTTCGAGCATCCCTACCGGCCGTTCGCGCAGCGTGCCCAAACGACCGCTCCGGCCGATTAGCCGAAATCTCGCTCTCCCTCCTGAATGTCGGCTCCGTGGTGCTGCTGACCTTCGCGTCGTTGATGATAGGCACAGCGCCCCGGCCGTTGATGGCGGACACGGTGCCCATCCGCCCGATTGCTTGCCCTACTTCCCGGCGGCGTCGATCTCGCGCTTCCCTTTGGCCTCCGTCTCTGCTCGCAACCTTCCCAGTGCCTGCTCGATTGCCGGATACATCTTGGCAGCCGTCTGACTCGTCGCCCGAACCTCCTGGCAGGTGTCGAGCGCCATCTCGAGCAGCGATCCAGCATCCCCTTTGGCGCCGAAACCGATGAGGCTCAACTGGCCAAGTGCCGTCAAGGTCATCACGCGGCCCAGCGGATACCGTGCCCAGTGCGCGTAGGCGACCGCGCGGTAGAGGACGTCCTCGGCTTCGTCGAAACGCTTCTCGTGAATCAGTTGATGCGCCCTGTCGTATTCCTCGGTGGACCGATCGGTACAGTAGTTGCGCAGCGGCTCGGGAGGCAGAAACTCGGGCGGCAAAGACAACACGCGATCTACCGGCGGCGCATGGGGTTCGCACGCCATCGCGGCCAGATTCGTCTGTACTGCCTCCCAACCGTCGTCGCCTTGCCGAAGCAGACGATGGGGAAAGTCGTCGAGCGATCCCGCTATCGACACGGGCTCCTGGCGCCTGGCGCCGGTAAGCAATGCCGCATCCTTCAACGCGGCGAATGGATCCTCCTGTTCGATGACCACCAGCGTCGACGTCTGCTTCCCCGCCGCACGGATCAGTTCCAATTCCTTGAGCACGCCCGAAGTGAAGCCGAGGAAGTGGATGACGATCATGCCCGCGTTGCGGACCAGTAAAGCTGCCAGCGATGCCCAGTCCTCGTCTGCCAGGACGAATGCCGGCAGCGGCCCGCTTTGTCCCGCTGGGTTCTGGATACCGACCACGGGCAGAGTTGGTTCAACCGCCGCCTGGAGGCTCCGCTGCATGTGGTTGTCGAACTGCCCGGTGAGGGTCACCACCTGCGGCAGTCCGTACGGGTCGTTGCGCGCGCGATAGACGCGTGGACCGAGGCCGAAATTGCGCAGGTAAAGGCAGAACGGCGTCTGTCTGAGCACGGCTTCCCCGACGATCTCGGTTGCGCGTTGATGCGGTTTTTCCTTGAAGAACAGGCGCAGTGAATCGAGCGCCAGTAGCCGGGACTCTGAAAGCTGCGCTCCCGTCCTACCGGCGCGCGGCGGATAGTCCGGGTAAGACATGTTCATCAGTTCCAGCAGCGTGCCGTCCACCACGGGTGGCAGATAGCCCATGAACGGGGGAAGATCGCTGCCGTTCATGTCAAGCGCCGGCGAGACGCGAAGTCGCCGGCTTGGACTTCACGCTGCAAGCGAATTACGGGCATCTGCGCTGTTTCATGTTGCAGACGCCTGCCGACACCTTGTGGAGGCAGTCGGGCGAAACCGCCTGTGCCGAGAGGTGTGGGCGGCCACCGTATGGCCGAACTACGCAGGCCCTCCTGGCAAAGGTTGCGCCGAATGGTGGCGGCACCAGTGGGCAGTTGCTGTTCCTTTCTCATCATTTGAAAAGCATAGGACATTTGGCGCGGCGCCGAAACGGCTTGCTGGGTCACGACAGGAACCGTCAATCACGCCCCCTGGTGCGAGCCGTACCGCCCTGACGAAGCTGACCTGTCCCGCAGCCAATCGCCTCAAAGCCGCTTCTGCAAATTGCTCACCCACAGCCACAGGGCGTACGAGATCGCGACGATCACCAAGGGCGGCAGCAGCGAGGGCATCGGCAACGGCACGATCATCCAGACGGCAAGCCCCACCAGAACGCCCCACAGCACGCGCACTCCGAGGCTGTGTCGGATCGGGCTCTGGGCCACGAAGGAATACTTCCGGATTTCTCGCACGAGCTGGCCGTCGCTGTAGGCCGCCATCACCAAGGGAATGCCTGGCACCAGCCATCCCATCAACACTTGCAGGCGGTAGGCGACCAGGCCGATCCACAACCAGGTCGCGACGATCCGGCCGTGCGCCCAAGCGCTGAGGTCGGAACTCCCAAAGGGTCCCTGCCCTGTCGATTGAGCGTCGATGATGAAGCTGCGAAAATCCGACGCCAGCGATTTTTCCAGATCGGCCAGGGTACGACCGTAGACATCGCTCTCGCCCTTGCCAGCAATCGCATAGACCTCCGCCCGTTCGGCGATCCAGGCATTGCGGATCACCGTCGGCGGAATGAACGCCCAGGTGGCCGCCATGAGCAGAAACAGGGCAACGGCGACAAAGGTACTCCAGGCGTTGTCGGTGCGCGCAGGCCTCATGGCTGCGTCAGCAGGATGGGAAACCGTCCCTTGAGCGTCCGGCCGCCCGAAAGCCGGGCGATGAAATGCAGCGGCGGCAGTTCACCCAGCATCGCCGCCGGAAAGAATTCCGCCTCCGCCTCCATGATCTGTTCCTGATAAGACGCGGTGTATTCGTCCTGCACGTGGCTATCGACGTTGTGCCCGTAGCGCAGGGCCATCGAACGCACCTTGATCTGCGGCATGCCTTCGGCCAGGTATTTCTGCGTTTCGGAATCCAGAACGCGCAGGGCGATCTTGTTGTTGGTGTTGGCGAGCACCTGGCGGGCCTTGTTTTCGTCGCCGAGTCGGCTGGCAAAGTCGGCAAAGGTCTGGGTGGCGATGGTCACCCGAAAATCCGCGCCGCCGCCCTTGTTCATGAGCTGAATGGCCGGCTGGTTGAGAACCTCGGCGGCTTCGTCGATGAAGAGATTGACCGGCGTCAGCGAATCAATCCCGTAGTTGTAGCGGTCGCCCGCCACGGCGGCGAGATCGGCCAGGAGGATGGAGCCGATGGCGCTGCCCACCGTCGAGTCGGCCAGCGAATCCAGACCAATGTAGACCACCTTGTTGCCGTGGATGATCTTCGACATGTCGGTGACCAGCCGCTCGTGGCCGGGCTCGAAGTCCGGTGACAGAAGCGCCTGCAGCGGGTCGCTGGTAAGCATCGAGAGGATCGGGATCAGCGACGCCACCATTTTTTGGAAGTGCTCACGATTGTGCTCATAGGTCGAGATCAAGCCATCGAGATCCACCGACTGCGCTTCATGGATGGCGATCTCCCGATAGAAAGCGATGTAGGCTTCCAGCAGCCGATCCTTGTAACGCCGGATATGGGATGCGGCCCGGCTTTCCCAGTCCTTCACCTGGCGGGTGAAGTGAACTTTCAACGCCCGCTGCAGGAGACTCTCGGGGCCGCCTTCGACATACCGTCGCAGCTGCACCAGATTCGGCCGATGGCCGGTGGCGATCATGCCGTTGGTGATGTCGTTGAGGACTTTCCAGCCAAAGGCGGTGAACGGGTCGGCACCGGTTTCCGAGGGGATCAACGCCGCCACGCGACTGGCCAACTCGGTCTTGCGGTTCCAGTTTCGCAAGGGATCGATGCACGCCGACCGGTCGGGATGCGCCGGATGGAAATACACGAAGCGCTCCCCTGCCCCGCTGGCTTCACACGCGGCACGGGCATTCCTGGCGAGTGCGTGATCGCCCTTCGGATCGATGATGATCACCGTCTCGCCCCGGAAAATTGCCTGGGCGATGAGCAGATCGAACAGGCGTGTCTTTCCGACACGGGTCGTGCCGACGATCAGGGTGTGCCCGACCAGGTGGGCGAGTTCCGAATAGAGATCGTTTTCGGGAGCGAGGCCATGGACCCAGTAGGCGCCCTCGGTCTGTTGGGCGGCTTTGCCGAGCGTCCTGACGACGCCGAGCGAAATCAGGGTATGCAGCTTGCTCGCCTCGATGTCGGTCCAGGGAAACCCTGTTCCCAGCCAGAGCGCCTGCCGTTGAGCGGCCTGGAGAGCCTTCTTTTGGAGTTCCCCGAGATCAATGAACGCCTTGCCGAACGAGCGCAGACGCGAGGCATCCAGCAGCCGCTGGTAGGCCTGGTAGCCGCGACAAGCCGCGGCCAGAGCACATCCGACGGCGAGCAGCGCCGAGAACTGGGAGAACAACGGAACCGCCCAGGAGAAGGCGATGATCAGGGCCGACGCGAGCGCCCAGACCAGCGCCATTTTGGCTTCAAAATTGGGGCGCCACGGGACCTCGAAGTCGTAGGGAGAGGAGACGGCCATCACGCGCTGCTCGACGATGGCGTCGACAGATGGCCGGCACGCTTTCTTCTGTCGCGCGTTTGGGCGTGTGCCGTGACCCGCTTCGCAGGATCGAACGTCTGGTCGGACTGGATCGTCGGCGCTGCGAAGGCGATGGACTGATCCAGGTCGGGCCGGCGATCGGCGTCGCACTCATCCCTGAGAAGCAGCGGCTCATGGAGCTGGCCGCCCGATCCTGTGCGCATCATGGCACTGAGGTCGATGACCGGCGTTTTCATCGGAGGCAAACGGCGCTCGATGCTAACCGGCGTCAGAGCCCAGCCGCCGCACTCGCGTCGTTGGCCTGGAAAAGCAGGTGCATGACGGCAACACCGGCCCAGATCGCTACCGGCCATTCGGCCGCCGGAATCCAGATCGTGAGCACCAGCAGCCCCTCGATTCCGATCGACAGCAGGGCAAGAGCGCCGGCAAACCGACGATTGAAAATCCCGCCGTGTCTGGACACGGCGAGAATGAATCCCAGCCAGACCACGGCGCTGAGGACGGCTACGTCCAGCGACCGGCCCCTGACGAGCTGTTCCGTCAGGCCGCCGAGAAGTGTCGCGCCCATGGCCAGCCAGACGAAAGCTGCCGAGTCCGGCATGAATTTCCAGTCGCCACGAAGACTCAAGAGGCGCCAGCAATGCGACGCCAGTGATGTGATCAGTCCGGACTGTTCGTTGCGCATGTTCTTCTCCTCCGTAATGAGCGTCCTGCAACGTCCCGATCCACCGCGAGCGGCGCCGATCGAGACGCTGTCCAGAACGATTCTACGGATGGCTGAAAAAATGCAAGTCCCCGAAAAGCGTTTTTTCGGGCCGCTTTTCGGAAAAAGTTATCCACAGAAATCGCCCCTCAGAGAAGTTGTCCACGTGAAACCTGTCTCAAACGCCATTCGCCGCAAACCCAGGCTACAAGGGGCTTCCAGAGGAGGGGAAAAGTTATCCACGTGAAACCTGTCTCAGTTAACGTGAAACCTGTCTCATAACGACGTGAAACCTGTCTCACGACCTCGGCTACAGGCCTTGCGTGGCAAGGGTTTGAGGGGGGTCTACAAGTAGTTAACAAGTAAATTAAAGTAATTTACAAGTAAGGGGCGGTCGCGCCTGTGGATAACTACGTGGCGCCGCGCCGTTCGAGCCGCAGAAGGACCCACGCGCCGAGTGACGTGCAGCGGAATCGAAGTCGAAAAGGGCAAAAAAGCGAAAAGCGGCCTGCCAGGAGAAAAACCACGGTCGTGGCAATCAGGCGGGGATAGCCAGATCGGTACCTCACCGCGACAGGGTTTTGCAGGGTGTGAAACGGTCGCCGTTCAGCGTGCTGCCTGAGAGGCCGTCACGCCACCACCGCGCAAGACGTCTCGCTGCGCGTATGACCCACGAGCGGCAAACGATCAGCGTCAGCGTCCACCAAACGCACCGTCACCACCCGGGATCTCGACTGTGGATTTCGAATCGTCCGATTCCACAGCGATTCAGGCTGCCGCGCCCCGTAGCTCCGCGGCCTTTAGCCCTTCGTGATCTGACGCCTTCCCGCTCCTTGCATCCGAAAAGCCACTTTTCGGGACGCTTTTCGCCTGCACCGAGCAGCGGCAGGCTGCAACAGTGACGGCATGCGAACCAAGCCTCCCATTCCTCTTCTTGCGATTCCATCCCGGCGGCCCCAGGTTCCGTCCGGCATCCCGGGATGCGGTATTCCCGTGACCAGGGTCGCGCGCGCCGACAAGCTGATGTCCATCGCTTCCGAGATCAGCGATGTCGAGGTCGATGCCGAGTCGCTCGCTTTCATGGGCCAGGCGCTGGTTCAGACCACCTTGCCGCACACCGACCCCGGCGTGTCATCCTTCGAGCGGACGAGCGGTGCCGTGTCTCTTTCGATTATCGCCGACCCGAAAATCGGCCTTCCCTTCGGCACGGTTCCCCGGCTTGTTCTGGCATGGATCTGCACCGAAGCCGTGAAGACGAAGTGCCCGCGGCTGGACCTCGGAAGAAGCCAGAAAGAGTTCCTGCACAAACTCGGCATGCGAACCGATGGACGCGATGGGCAGCGGCTCCGCGAGCAGTCCATGAAGCTGTTTTCTTCGGTGCTGTCGATCGTCTTTCAAAAACAGGGTCGGTTTTGTCTGCAAAACATGGCGATCGCCGACGAGGCTTTTTTCTTCTGGGATCCCGAACGGCCTGACGACCAGAGGCGCTGGAAGAGCACCCTCAAGCTATCGGGGGCGTTCTTTCGCAACATCACCGAGTCGCCGGTGCCAATCGACATGCGTGTGCTGCACGCGCTCTCCCAGTCGCCGCTGGCGATGGATATCTACTCCTGGCTGGTCTACCGCATCTTTGTCCTGCGCGTCACCCGTCACCCCAGTGCCCTCATCCCCTGGCAGTCGTTGAAGCGGCAATTCGGCGCCGACTACAGCGATACGCCGCGCGGCTTGCTGGACTTCAAGAAGCGCTTTCTCCAGCGGCTGGAGGAAACCTTACTGTTCTACCCGGAGGCCGACGTCACGGCCGAGAAAGCGGGGCTCCTGGTGGCGGCCAGCCGCCTGCATATTCGTCATACCGGCGGGGCTCGGTTGTCTTCGCTGTAGGCCTGATCATTCGGCACCCTTTCGATCGAAACACCCTTCTTCGCCGCGCGCTGCTGCGAGTCGTTCCAGTCGACCGGGCAATCGGAAAGCTTGGCGATGGGAGGACCTGGCAGGGCTCCAGCCTCACGTAGCAACACGTCTTGACGACGCTCTGTCGCCCACTACAATCGTCATGCGTGGCACCAATTCCGCGCCGGCATTCGATGCGGTCTGCGGCGAGCACAAGAACGAACCGATAGACGGGGTGATTCCAGTGCGGCTGATCAGCGCCATGCGTTGCACAACCAAGGTGACAAGGACTCAAGGGCGATGGCGGCCAATCTACGGCAGCGACCGACAGCGGTGAACGGTTTGTTGGCCGCGGTGTATGGTGAGGACGCTCGACTCAGCGTCGTGCTCGAACGACTTGGCGCGAGCGCAGAGGAGATCGGACACTTCCGCGAACACGCTGTCGCTGAAGCGTGCGACCGGGTGGTCGACGCGGTGAGCACCTGCTTTCAGGGCCTCCGGACTGGGAGCCGGGACTTCCTTGTCCTGTCCCGCCGCCTCGGGCTGGACAGCGACGTGGCCACGTTGCAAGAAGTTGGCGATGAACTTGGCGTCACGAGGGAGCGCGTCAGGCAGCTGGAAGAGCGCGCACGCCTGAAGTGTCGGGCTTCGAGACATCGGGATGCGGTTGAAGCATGTCTCCTGGAAATCCTTGCCTTGACGCGCAGGCGTAGCCTCAGCCGCAACCCGAGCGCGCCTGACGAATGCCTCTGAGCCTGGTACCCGAAGCAGCTCGTTCGGTGGCGCGGTGACGGAGACGAGTGCGATGGTTGATGATGGGCACACCGTAGCCGAGGGTGTTGCTCCTCGCTAGAATGATGAAATGTCCAAAAAGCCACCGCCCTCAACGCCGGAAATCAACCGCCTCAGGGCCGCCGCAGCGCTCATCCCCATTATCGAATCTGGTCTAGCCGACTCACGACTCTCCGTCGAACGGGCGGCGCTCATGGCTTCTTTCTGCGAATGGACGGTAGAAGGGCCCTTCGACGATCCAAGCGTGGCCAAGTTAGCGGAAACCGTCGATGGTGGCTTGAAACGCATCAAGATGGCGTTGTCGTCAACCGCGTGAGAGCTCTCGGCACGGTGAATTTGTTCTCGTGCTGGGATCAAGGTGATACGTGACCTGTAGAATTTTTGGTCATGCGCAGGTAGTCGAAGACCAATCGGATATTGCGGTTGAGGTGGCGCATTTTTTCAGCGATGCTGGTTTTGCCATCGGAGAAGTGATGCAGGATGCCGACGGCGAAGCGGCGCAGGCGTGACATGTTGTCGGGTCCGTGGCCGGTGCGAATGCGACTGCGGTCCTCATCGTAGTTCCAGTCGATGACGTAGTGGCAGCGGTTTTCTATCGACCAATGGCCGCGATTGATGGCGAGGATCTGCTTGGGAGTGGCCTGTTCTGGAGGACGACTGGTGATCCCGAGAGCGATTTCGTGCGTCCGCTTGCCGTTCTTCTTGTGCACCACTTCGCGCTCGATCAAGAACACCTGGCCGACCTGCGGGAAGTCGAGATAGGCGTTGAGGGCATTGCTGCACCAAATGCTCCGAGTCTCGATCCGACCATGGTCGGGTGGCGAAACCACCACGAAGTCTGCGCCCTTCCGATCCTGGAAGAGGAGCGCGATATCGGCTTGCAGTGTCGGCTGATTGCCTTTGACCGTGAAGTGATAGTGCGCCTTGCGCTCCACCAGGTAGGTCGCCAGCTTGCGCTGTGTCAGCAGCGCGTCGGCGGTGATGTCCTTGCCCTGAATATCGAGCGCATCGAGCAGGGGCATGAACATCCCGATTTCATTGGTTTGCTTGAGTTCGTCCCCGCCATTTACGGGCAAGGTGCCGACTTTTTTTGGGTGTGGCACACGCCGCTCTGATGCCCGACGACGCTCATGATGTGCGCTTGCTGCCCGTGCTCGTCATGGGCATTGCGCATGGTCTTGCCGTCGACCGCCAGACTGGGGTCGTCTTGAGCATGGGCCTTGTTCCACTGCTGACACGCTTGGTCGAGTGCCGTGGGATCGACGCGGATCAGGACATCACGAATGATGAACTCACTGGGCACGCGGTAAACGCCCTTCTCGCGACGACAGCGGAAACGCTCGCGCGCTTTCGGTGTGAGGTCTTTGGCCCACCCGGCGATGGCTTTGTAGCCCTGCATTCCGCACAACGCCGCCGCCGTGGCGATGGCCAGCACGGCCGGAAGGGGATGGCGCCTCCCTTGCGCGCGACGCGGGTCGGTGATGCCGGCAAAGAAATCGGGAAGCGTGCGCATCTGTTCGGCGGTGAGCATCATTCTGGGCGCTCCTGTGCGATAGCGGGGGTTGAGTATCGAGCGGGAAAGCTGGTCGCGAGCGTCCGCCTGCAAGGGGCGAACAAAGACGACTTTGGGCGACGTCGGGTGGGCGCTGTAGCCTTCTCGGGTGCGGCGATAGCCTTGGGTCAGCCCCAGAGGCGTCCAGTTCGCGGCGCGATAGACGGTCCCCTGGAAACGCGAGGGGTCCACAAAGGTCTCCAGCAGTAGCAGCGGTTTGCCGAAATGCGCCTGCCAGTCCTCGGCGATCCGTCGCTCACACAGCGAGAGCACCTTGGAGCCGAGATTGGGGCAATGCCAGTCGGGAAGGATCAGAAAGCGACTGTTGTTGGCGACCAGGCCCAGGCGATCGTACTGATGCCGATAGTCCCAGCCGATCCAGCGGTCACGAACGCCGCATTTCCAGGCCGCCGCTGAGAAACTCAGCAGGGCCGTCCACTTCTCGCCGTAGGTGACCACGTACCAAAGCGTGTGCCCGATCTTCGCCAGGTCGCCCAGGTAGTGATGCTCTGCCATCAACTCCCGATAGCGAGCCTCTTCGCTCTTGCCCACCAAGCGAACACGCAATGCACCCAGAACGCTTTCCATGCGCCATTTATACGGACTTCCTGCGCGGATGTCCAGGGGGAAGAACTAACTGCTTGATTGCCCGTGCCTTGCCTGAGAGGACAAATCCACCCTGGAGCTCTCGGCCATCGGTTGCGCCACCGTGCGGATTTCGGGCGGAGAGAATAGCAGTAGCGCGCCGCAACGCTGATCGACACGGGTCGGGTCACGGTCAGGAGCACACGGCCGCGATTTCTCTTAAAAGCCGACATTGATTTGGAGCGATCAGCCGTCAGCGGTCATTCGGCTGCGCATTTCACTTTTTTGGTCTGCCCGGCCGCTACGTGGCGCGAAGCAGCCGGTGGGCGCAGGATGGCGTCGGTCGGCAGCCGGCCACGAACAGCCATTCGCATTTTCGACAGAGCAGCCATTCAGACTTCCGCTCTACTCTGATAGCTGCCGGAAGACCTGTGGGTGCAACCCGGCCTTATGTGGAGCTCCACATAAGGCCGATCAGTTACCGGTCGGACTGCAACACCGTCGAACGCGCTGCAGGGCCTGCGACCAAACGCGATGGCTTGTCTAAGTGGCGTAATTGCCGAAAGCGGAGACCCTGCACGCCAAAAAAATGAGATGCACAGGCGGCGCACAATACGGCGGATGGCTTTCAGGCCAGTCGCTGCCGCCGAATAGCTGCCAAGCCAATCACTCCAAGGGCGAGACAGGCCAGAACGCCAGGCTCGGACACCGATGTCGGCGCTGCTGCATGCGCAACGATGTCGTAACGGTAGGATTGGACACTGCCAAAGCTGCTTGGCCCGTGGCCGCTAACCAGAAGTGTGACGCCGTCAAACTCGCCGGAAAATTCACCGTTGCTGCCAAATGCGCTACAACCGCCCGCAAAATGCAATTCGCAGGGATTGCCGTTTGAGGCGAAGCTCTGGCCGCTGACGATGCCGAAATGGCGCGGTAAAGAAAACCCCAGCGCCGCCCCTCCACCGGCGTCAACGACCGGGGAGTCAAAACGAACGAGGTCCACGTCGATTAACTGCAGCGGAAAGAAGGAAACGGGAAAAGATTGCGATTCAAAAACGACATCGAAACTGCCCGAGAGAGCAAAGGTCTGCGGTGGCGGCTGGCCGCAGTTTCCGGATACGTCGCAGATAATTTGTTGGCTCCCGGAAAAAGTAACCATACTCTGGTTGGCATCGATCGTTACGACCAGCGCATGCGCATTGCTGGCAATCAAACTCAGCAGCAAGCCTTGCGCGAGCCGAGACACAACCGCACACCAGGATTTAAAGAATTTATTCGCGTTCAAGATGATTGCTCCCGTGTTTGGATGGTAAAGCTGTCGTCAGCGTTGCATGCATTCATGGGACCGTAGTCGGTCGCTGTGCGAGGCGATTATATTGGTAGGCGAGTCACTTGCAGCGATAGCTGGAAAATAAACTTTTGTCGCTGGTTTGCCCGTTTTCGAGTTCTTGCTCGTCGGCAAGTAAAGCGTGTGTACAATCCTTGCGTCCCCGAAGTTCACCAAAAAAAAACCACGCCCGACTCCGAGCATGCCGATAGGGCGCTTGCCCGCTCTGCTTGCCCTTTCGCCGACAGCTTCTCAGCCGCCCAACCCCGAGGTCGCCAATGAAAATTCTCTTTGCCGTGCTCTCCGGCTGCGGCTGCATCGCTCTCGCCAGCCCGCCGACTGTGGCGGCGGAGCTGTCGCCCGCCGAGGTCTATGCGCTCGCTGCACCGGCGATCGGCACGCTGGAGCTACGTAGCGCGGACGGTAGCCAGAGCGATCTGCGCAGCGCGTTGCTGGTGGTGCCTGATCGCTTCGTCAGTGTTTGCGATGGACTCGCGGAAGCCGGATCGTTGCAGATCAGCCTGCCGTCGGGGCGCTTTGCGGCGCGCCTGGAGGCACAGGACGCGGAGCGCAATCTGTGCATTCTGTCGACGCCGGTTGCCAGTCACGCGCTGCCGGCCCTGGCGCTTCGCCAGACGGCTGCGCAGCCGGGCCTGCGCGTCTTTGCCGTGGCCAATGCACTCGGCTACGGTGTCGGCATCTCCGATGGCCTGGTCAGCGGCTTGCGGGCCTTCCCCAGCGGCGACTACATCCAGTTTTCGGCACCCATCTCGCCCGGTGCGCAGGGCGGCGCCTTGCTCGACAGCGAGGGGAAACTGCTGGGGATTGTCGACTACCGGCAGCGCAGCGGTCAGAACGTCAACTTCGCTGCGCCGGCGGCATGGATCGCCGAAATCGAGACTCGCGCCGCGACCCAGGGCGACGCGAATCGCTTCGACGCCGAGGCCAGCAAGCTGGTCAGCGAGCGGCGCTGGGCGGAGCTCGACAAGTTGGCCAGACGCTGGGCCAGTCAGGCGCCGGCGTCGCCGCAGGCCTGGCGCTATGCAGCGCTAGCCGCCGGAGAAGTTGGTGACGTGGCGCAGGAAGAGCGCGCCTGGCGCAGGTTGCAGGGGCTCGATCGCGGCTCGAATCAGGGTGGCATCGGCCTTGGCGCAGCGCTGCTCAAAGAGGGTCGTTTCGACGACGCCCTGGCCGAGGTCGAGAAACTACTGGCGCGCGACCGCCAGGATGCGTCGATCTGGTTCCTCTACGGCCGTATTCTGCAGGCCGCACGGCGTGCCGGCGATGCGGAAGCGGCGTATCGCCAAGCCACCCAGCTCGACCCGTGGTTGATCCGCGCCTACGTCAATCTGGCCGAACTCGCCCAGCAGCGCGGTGATCACGCGACGGCGGCGGCGATATGGAGCCGGCTCTCAGGTCTCGACCCTGCCAACACCGATTTCCGTTACCAACTGATCGGCCTGTACTTGCAGGCCAACAAGCCCGAGCGGGCCTTCATCAGCCTCGCCGGCTTGCCGGCAAGCGAAGTCGACACTGCCACCGCCAACTACCTGCAAGGACTGACGCTACGCCAACTGGGCCGGCCGGTGGACGGCGTTGCCGCCTTGCGCCGAAGCATCGCCAAAGCGCCGCCGGGCGAGGCGCAAGCGTGGATCGCGCTGGCCATCGCTCTGGCCGAACTGGACCGCCACCCTGAGGCCATAGAGGCCTCTCGCCAGGCCTTGAAAGTCGCACCAGAGAGCGACGCCGCCAAGTTCTGGCTGGCGGTCGAGCTGAAGGATGGTGGCCGGGCGAACGAGGCGCTGGCGATCGCTCGCGAGCTGACTGCGGCGCATCCTGCCGACCCCGCCGCCTGGCGGCAACAGGGCTTCGCGCTGGCGGTTCTGGACCAGCGCAAAGCAGCCATTACGGCGCTTGAGAAGTCGCTGGAACTCGATCCAAAACAGGCCAAGGTGTGGGCGGCGCTGGCCGAAGTCTGCCACGCCGACGGGCAGCAAAGCGCCGCCCGCCGTGCCTACGAACAGTTGCGCGCGGTCGACCCCGAATACGCCCGCGATACCTATCGCACGCTGATCGTCACCTATGAGGAGGGGGCGCAATGATTCCGGGAAGAGTATCCTCGGCGGCGCTAATCGCTACCGCCTGCGCCAGCCTGTTCAGTACCGCCACGGCTGCGGATCTGTCGCCGGAGCAACTCTTCGCCATGGTCTCGCCGGCTGTGGTCAGCGTGCGCGCCGTCGACGATCAGGGCGGCGAATTGGCTCAAGGCAGCGGCGTCGTCGTCGGCCCGGAACAGGTGGCGACCAATTGCCACGTCGTCCGCGACGCGACGCAAATTCGCATCGAAGCCGGCACGCAGGCACTGGTCGGCCGTTGGACACGGGTCGACGGCCAGCGCGACGTCTGCCTGCTCACCGTCGACGGGCTTAAGGCCAAGCCCGTCGCTCTGCGCAGCAGCGACTCGCTGCAGGTCGGCGAGCGCGTGCTGGCAGTCGGCAATCCGCTTGGTTTCGGTCTCGCGGCGAGCAGCGGCTTGCTGGTCGGCAAGCACGACGGCGACAAGACTCTGCTCACCAGCGCAGCGATCTCGCCCGGTTCGAGTGGCGGCGGCCTCTTCGACGGCCAGGGTCGGTTGATCGGCTTCACCACCGCCATCCTCGGCACCGGCCAGAACCTCAATCTGGTGCTCTCGGCCGATGGTGTCGATCGCTTGTCGGCGCAGGGCCAGCCGCCACCGGCGGCGCCAGCGATCCCATCGCCCGAGCCACGTTGGCGCGACGAAGCCACGGCCCTGGTCAGCAAATCCGACTGGCCGGCGTTGGCCGCGCACGCCCGCCGTTGGCTGCAAGCGCAACCGACTTCTGCCCTCGCCTATATCTATCTCGCCCAGGCACTGGACCAATCCGGCCGCCACCAGGAAGCCGCAGCAGCCGCCGAAGAGTCGCTCCGCCTCGACCCGTACTCCTCCACCGGCTGGACGCAGAAAGCCGTGCTGGCCAAGGCGCGTGGCGATCACGACGCTGCCGAAGCGGCTCTTGTCCGTGCCATTGAGCTGCGGCCGAGCAATGCGACGCCGCGGCGTATCCGTGCGGACTGGCTGTTCGCTGCCAGGCGCTTCGGCGAAGCGCGTGTTGAAGCACAGGCGGCGACCCGCTTCGCGGCCGGCGAGCCAAGTGCCTGGAGCCGGCTCGGCGCGATCGAAGACGCGCTCGGTCAACATGCCGACGCCGCGCATGCCTACCGCATCGCGCTGCGTCTCGACCAGCAGAATGACGAAATCCGCCAGCAGCTAGCGCAGGCGCTGGCCAAACAAGGTAAGAGCGAAGACGCCAGGCGGGGCGTTTCGGCACCGCGAACAGGCGCTGCCGACGCTGGCGACGCCCCTGCCAACGCCAACTCCGAGGCGGCAACCTGGCGGACGATCGGCTTCAGCGAGCTTGAGCGCAAGCGCTACGGGCCGGCACAGGACGCTTTCCGCAAGGCGCTACAGCTGGCGCCGGAAGCGCCGGACGCCCCGGGCGCCTGGAATGGGCTGGGCACGGCCCTGACCCACCTCAACCGCCTGGCCGAAGCCGAGCAGGCCTACGATGAGGCACTGCGCCGGGCACCGAAAAACGCAGAGGCGCGCGCCAATCGGGCCAGCGTACGTAGCACACTTGGCCAGCAGGCGGCGGCACTCGAAGACATTCGGCAAGCAGCCAGCGAAGCGCCGCTGAACGCCAACGTCTGGCGCATCTTCGGCGCGATCAGCCTGAACGCAAAGAACTACCCGGATGCGGTGGCGGCTTTCAGCCAGTTGGACGCGCTGCAGCAAGCGACCCCCGACGATCTCGTTTCGCTCGGTGAAAGCCTGGCCGCGGTCGGCCGGCTGGCCGATGGCCTGAGCGTGCTGCGCCGTGCCGAGGCGGCGAAGCCGCAGCCGCCACGACTGCCGCTGTCGATGGCTAAGGTGCTCGGCGAATCGGGCGACGTCACCGCGGCGCTGCCTTACATCGAGCTCGCCATCGCTGCCCAGCCGAGCAGCCCCGAGGCCTGGAGTAGCAAGGGCTATGCCCTGATGCGCCTGGGGCGACTGCCCGAAGCAAGGGACGCGCTGGAGACGACGGTGCGCCTCGCGCCCGAGCTGGTCAACGGCTGGATCAATCTTGGCCAGGTGCAACTGCGCAGCGGCAATCTCGCGCGCGCCATCGAAGCGCTGGAAAAAGCCATCGCCCTCAAGCCCGACGCCCTCGATGGGCGACTCTATCTCGCCCAGAGCTACCTCGGTGCGCGCCTGTCGGCGAAAGCGCGTGAGCAGGCGAGCGTCGTACTCGCTCGCCTGCCCGATCAGCCGGGCGGCCTGAGCATTCTGACCATGAGCTACCTGCTGGAAGGCAACGCCGCCGCTGCTGCAGGCTCTTACGCGCGTCTCAAGGCGAGCAATCCCACTGCAGCACTGGCGATGAAGGCACAAGCGCAGCGCGCCGGCTTGAGCGCTGCTGCGCAGCTGACGGATTGAGTTACGGGGGGGGGCAAGCTGCGGGCTGGCCCGCCGGCCACAATACGGCGGATAAGGGTGCGCGCAAGCGCTGGTCAGCAACAGTGATCAACTAACAGGCCAAACTTCGGGTATTCGGGGACACGGTTGCGCGCCCTTTGTACTATCTCTTGGCCCAGCTGTCGGACGTCTGCAATCGCCGATTACGCGGAACGCTCGATTATGTGGTGTAGATGAAGACGAATCTCCAGGAAGTCCTGCCATTGGGGTTTTTGCAGCGGGTGAAGCAACCGAGAAGCTCGACAAAATTCCTGCGGTCGTCTGATTTGAGTTTTAACTATCGCGCTCATCGTCATACGCTCTTAAGTCTAACTGCGTGACAACAAAAAAAACTTGCGGTCTAGCAGCCTGTCGGACTTTCGCGGTGCCGTAAGCCGTACATGATAAAATCATACTTTGTTCGAGCTACCGAGTCGTCACATGGCCCACTTCATTATCGCTGACCGCAAGACCGACTATCTACTCCC
>Ga0209460_1001164_pt1 | contig 16834 bp, 11 predicted proteins | sample EBPBio132013_DNA_FD_185868 | JGI IMG/M metagenome (GOLD analysis project Ga0209460, IMG submission 185868) | Wastewater treatment Type I Accumulibacter community from EBPR Bioreactor in Madison, WI, USA - Reactor 2_5/13/2013_ DNA (SPAdes)... | ecosystem: Engineered > Bioreactor > EBPR >...
AGATGGTCTGCGTCAGTTGAATCCGCTTGTCCAGTTGCCGGCGACTGTGCACCAGGTAGAAGCTGAGCAGGGCGGTGAACAGGATGCCGCCGACGAGCACCGACCAGTGTGCCTCGGTCAAGGCCTCTGCGCTGCGGAAGGTATGCGTGGCGACACAGGTGATCGACCAGTTCCGGTCGCCGACCGGAATCGTCACCACCAAACGCGGTTGATCTTCATCGTTGGCCGGCAACAGTCCGCTCGCCGTCGGCGAGGCGCCCGGCTCCAGGCGACTCGCGTAGAAGTGGAGGAACTGCGCGTCGCCCTGCGCCGAGTCGTCGCGCACGAGGACCTCAACGCCACGCGGCTCGAGCAGGCTGATGGCCACATGCACCAGTTCCTCGATGTCGTAGATGCCGACCACGAAACCCAGGAGTTCAGCCGGCCCACCGGGCGGTACGCCGACGACGGGACGGCCGGAGTTGTCCGGCGCATAGACCGGAAGTGCCGCGTGGATCACGTGCGCAGCGTCACCGCGGCCCGCGCGCGGCACTTTCATGCGCGCGCTGACGGCGATATTGCCGCTCGCCCGGGCACGCTGCAGCAGATCGGCCAACTCGCCGGTGGCATTCAGGTCGACACCCTTCCAAACGCCGGAGCCGGCACGCGACGAGGCGAGCAGCACCGGCATCGGCGAGCGCCGCTCGCCCCCTGAAACTCCCTCGCCCCCGTCCAGCAGCGATGCCGGCGCACTGCCGGTCGGGGCCGGCGAGGCGGCGTCGCCAGTCGGTGGCGAAATCGGCACCCAGAGCAGACTGTCGATGTACGGGCGCCGCTTGAGGATCGCATCGGTAAAGACGAGAAACTCCTTCTCGTCGACGCCCTGCGCCGCGTAGAACAAGCCCCGGATCTCGAGCAGCGCGTCAAGCCCCTGGTCGACCACCGCGCGCACCGACTGGATGCGGTCGCCGGCGGCCCACTGGAATTCCTTGTAGTGGCTGGTCTGCAACTCCTGACGCACGTTCCACGAGGACAGGCAGGTGAGGAGAATTCCACCGATTGCCACGGCATAAGCGGCGGCAAATTTTCGCAGGTTGTCGAACATGGGCGGCGATCGGGAAGTTGCTGTACAGGGCTGAGCGGGGCCTATTGCCCGAATCGCCACGACGTGTTCGCGGCAAGCTTAACAGAAAGCATGCCGTGCTAGAAAACACACGGCCCGCCCGGCCCATCCGAACCGGTTAGCGCACCGCGAGCGGTGCTCCTTTATCGACCGGGATCGCGCGGTATACTCCGCTCAACGCCATTGAAGCCGCGATGTGCGAACCGCCGACGACGGAGTGACGGCCGGCGGGCAAGCCCTGCTCGTGCGTCGCGCGCGCCGGACCGGGCGAGAAGTCGCGCCGACTGCCGAGGAGTCATCTTGATCGCCCTGATCTACGCCCACCCGCATCCGGCGCGCTCGCGCGCCAATCGCGTGCTGCTGGAAGCGGCGCGGCGCGTGCCCTCGGTGACGGTCCGCTCGCTGTACGACAGCTATCCGGATTTCGAGATCGATGTCTTCGCCGAACGTAAACTGTTGCTCGAATCCCGCCTGATCGTCTGGCAACACCCACTCATGTGGTACTCCGCACCGGCGCTGCAGAAGCTCTGGTTCGACACGGTGCTCACCGACGGCTGGGCCACCGGTGAAGGCGGCACCGCGCTGGTCGGCAAGTCGTGTCTCTGGGTGACGACCACCGGCGCGCCGTCGGCAGGCTACACGCCGGAGGGCGTCCACAAGTTCCCATTCGCGGCTTTCATGCCGGCGATGGAAATGACCGCACGCTATTGCGGCATGCACTGGCTGCCGCCGCTGGTGCTGCACGGCGCACATCAGATCGATGACCACGCGCTGCACCATCATGCCGCGCAGTACCGCCGGCGATTGCAGGCGTTTGCGGCGGATACGGAGGTGGCGCGTGGCTGATCCGTTGGGCAATGCCCTGGTGTACCTCGCGGCGGCCGTCGTCTGCGTGCCGATCGCCAAACGCAGCGGTCTCGGCTCGGTGTTGGGCTACTTGCTTGCCGGTTGGCTGATCGGCCCGTGGGGTCTCAAGCTCGTCGGCGACGTCGAGTCGACGCTGCACTTCGCCGAGTTCGGCGTCGTCCTGATGCTGTTCCTGATCGGGCTCGAACTCGAGCTGAAACGTCTGATCGAAATGCGTCGCGCCGTGTTCGGCGGCGGTAGCCTGCAGATGGCCGCGTGCGGCGCAGTGCTCGCGCTCGGCCTCATCGCCCTCGGCTTGACGTGGCAGGCGGCAATCGCCGCCGGACTGGCGCTGGCGCTGTCGTCGACGGCCATCGCCGTGCAGACGATGAACGAACGCAACCTGATGGCGGCACCTGTCGGCCGCAGCAGTTTTGCGGTGCTGCTGTTTCAGGATATCGCGGCGATCCCGCTGATTGCCCTGGTGCCGTTCCTCGGTGCCGCCGGCGGCGAAGGCGGCACCGGCTGGCCGGGCGCGGCGAAAGCGATTGGCGCGATCCTTGGCGTGGTGATCATCGGCCGCTTTCTCACACGACCACTGATGCGGCTGATCGCCAAATCCGAAGTGCGCGAAATCTTCACCGCCTTCGCCCTGCTGCTGGTGATCGGCATCGCCCAATTGATGGCCGGGGCCGGCCTGTCGATGGCGCTGGGAGCGTTTCTGGCCGGCGTGCTGCTGGCCAGTTCGGAATATCGGCACGCGCTGGAAAGCGACATCGCGCCGTTCAAGGGGCTGCTGCTCGGACTGTTCTTCATCGCCGTGGGCATGTCGATCGACTTCGGCCAGGTGATCGCGCGGCCCGCCCTGCTGGCGGTGCTGGTCGTCGGTCTGCTGGTGGTCAAGGGGACGATGCTGGCGCTGATCGCGCCGCGCCTCGAGGTTCCGCCGGGCGAACGCTGGCTGTTCGCGGCGCTGCTCGCGCAAGCCGGCGAGTTCGCCTTCGTCGTCTTCGGTGTCGCGCGGGCGGCACAGGTCCTGCCGCGCGACTGGGAAGGCCTGCTGACCGCCGCCGTGGCGCTGTCGATGGCCGCCACGCCGCTGCTGCTGATCGCTTTCGATCGCCTGACGGCTCGCCGCGCACGCACGCAGCGCGCCGCGGACGCGATCGACGACGACAGTGCGCCGGTGATCATCGCCGGCATGGGGCGTTACGGCCAGATAGTCGGCCGCGTGCTGCTCGCGCAGGGCATCCCGATCACGGTGCTTGACCACGACCCGGACCAGATCGATACCCTCCGCAAGTTCGGCTACCAAGTCTTCTATGGTGACGCGACGCGCCTCGATCTGCTGGCGGCGGCAGGCGCGGCGCGCGCGAAGCTGCTGGTCGTGGCGATCGACGACGTGGCCGACAGCCTCGCTCTGGTCGACCTGGCCCGGGCGAGTTTTCCGAAGCTGACGATCGTTGCGCGCGCCCGCAATGTGCGGCACTGGCTGGAACTCGCCGATCGCGGCGTGACGGCGATCGAGCGCGAAACCTTCGAGTCGTCCTTGAAGAGTGCCCGCACGGCATTGACCGTCCTCGGCGTCGAGCCCTATGAGGCGCGCTCGATCGCCGAGGCCTTTCGCCGCCAGAACATGATCACGCTCAACACGATGCTGCCGCACTTTCGCGACGAGGCCAAAACCGTGGCGATCGTCAAGAGCGGCCGCGAAGAACTCGAGGAGAACCTGCGCCGTGATCGCGAGGCGCGGCAGCAAGGCAGCGCCGACGGTTGGCATTGAGCGCCGCGCACCAGCGGCCTGCAGACAGTCATCACCGCCAGGTACGTAACGCGGCGGCAGCCCCGCAGGTTCGTCCACGCCTTGCTGCACACCCCATCGGGACTTCCACCCACCCTCTGGCGCTCGGGCCGGATCGGCGATTGACCACGATTGCTGGCGCAACATACACTGCCGCTGTTGTCGTTGATTTCCTGTCCCCTACCCACTGCCGGGAGAACACGAAATGGTGCCGCGATCGTTTCCCGACCTGGTAAAAGACCTGCGCATGCGCCGCGCGGTCGGCGACAAACCGCCCGTGTTGCTGCTCGGTGCCGGCGCCTCCGTGGATGCCGGAATCGGCGCCATGGACGAGCTGTTCCAGTTTTTCGGCTGCGCCGATTTCGACACGTTCTGCCAGAAGATCGGCCAGACGACCGCCACGGAGCGCTACCGCTACCTGGCCGAGTTCCTGCAGACGCGCAAGCCCGCCGAGGTCAGCGCCGGCTACCGGGCGCTCGCCGCGCTCTGTGCGCAGAACTATTTCGACTTCGTCCTGACCACCAACATGGACCCCCTGCTCGACGACGCGCTCGCCGCCGCACGCCTCTGGCGACGCGACTATCTGCTCATCGTCAATGGCGTGATCCGCCCCGACCGGCTCGAGCTGCTGCTGCGTGGCCAGAGCCCGCGCGTCAAGATCGTCAAGCTGCATGGGGACCTGTTCCAGCGCTTCATGGCCTGGACGGTGGAGGAGATGGACGAGTTCCTCGTCGAGGTTTCGCCCTATCTCAAGCCGGCAGTCGCCGGGCGCGACTTCCTCGTGGTCGGCTACAGCCTGCGTGACGCCCGCGTGCGCGAACTCGTGGACTCCGCTGGCGGCGACGTCTGGTTCACCCACCCGAAAGCCATCCCCGACCACCTGGCGAACCGGCAGAGCATGCGCGCCGTCGTCGCTCCGGAATGCGCTTTCGAGGCGTTCTTTCCGGCGCTGGCTGAGGCACTGCAGGTGGCAGTCGACGACGAGCGGCCCGAGACCCTGCGGCGCGAAACACGTTCCCTGGCGCCGACGCCGACGCCGACGCAGGCGGCAACAGGCGCGCAGACCATGGATGACCTCATGTCGGCCGTCTTCGGCGTCGTTGGGCCGGGCGGAGCGCCAGTCGCCACCGCCTTCCTGCTTGCCGAACCACGTCTCATCGTCTGCAACCGCTTCGACGTCGCCGCCCTCATCGAATCCAACCAGGTGGGACTCATCGGTCCCGGCAATCGCCGGTTCACGGCGCGGGTCAGCAGGATCAATACTGAGCATCCCTTTGGTCCGACGCTACTGGATGTCCCCCCCGAAATCCAGGCAGCCGGCCTGCGACTCGACGCCAGCCAGCCACAAGCCGGCGACTTCGTGCAGGTGGCCGTCGCCGCCGGCGAGAAGACCGGAATCAGTTCGGGCCCCGTCATACGCACCGAAGAGCACGCCATCAGCATCGAGCCCGTTGGTAACGTGGCGGGCCTGGTGTCGCTCGAATGCTACGTAGCGCCGGGCGCCTGCGGCGGCCCCGTGGTCGACGGCAGCATGGCCGTGCGCGGCTACATCGTCGCCGGCACCACCGACCCCGATCAACCCTACTCGCTGGCGTATGCGAGCAGCCAGTGGGACGGCTTCCTGCAGGGCAAGAAACCCGCCAAACCATCCAGGCGCCGCCCGGCCGGCGGGCGCTGAGAGTGGTGGCGCCGGAGCAGACGCAGGCTATTGAGTCTTGCGAGGACGAAGGACAACTCAAGGCGGTGCGCCGGGAGAGTCAGCCGGGATCGCTCAGGGCAGGCTCACGCCACAGCAGCATGCCGAGTTACGGCGCTCGGCAATGCCTGCCAAGCGATTTCGTGCCTGCTCACCAACAAGCGTCAAGGGCAAGACGAGCGCTGCTCCGCGGGAACAGAGCTCGACGGCTACCATCGGTCGTTGGCAGACCGTGCACCGCCTTCTCCAAAGCCGACGCCGACCTGGAGCGATCAGCCGCAAGAGGCGGTTCGGTGGTGCATGTCGATGTTCTCGCTTGACCGACCGTTACGCTGCGGGAAGCGGTCAATAAGTGTACGATGGTGTCGGTCGGCAATCGGCCAGGAAGTGACTCTCGGAAAACCGCTCCGTAGCCGACGTTCAGCTCGAGGTTCGCTCCGAAGCGGCAATTTCTCAGGTTGATGAGCATGCCCAGCCTCATCCACCGAGGCCCTGGATAGCCTGGGAGGGAAGCATGCATCAACTTGGTGAGCTATTGCCCCCTAATGGTGCTTGAGGCGTTCGGTAACCCAAGTCCAGATCGCTGCACCGAGATAAGGCAGAACAGCGCCACAAGCAAGTGCGGCAAGCGCTTCAGGCTCTAGCATTTTGATTGACCCCGCTCGCGATGTGAATGACATTCATCGCTAAGCATTATTTGTGCCAACAACGCAGCTGCCTTCCGTATGACTTCTGCCTGTGCGAGCAAGAGCAGAGAGTCGGCTTCTTTGAGGGCCTGCACGGCAACGACGAAGACGGTGCAACTGCGCGGCTACATGAAACGCAGGGACCGTTACTTTGAGAGTGGGACGGATAAAGTCACTGTGGCGGACTGGAAACGGCGTCTTGAGGCGCGCACAAGCAGTGGGTCGGGATGAAGGCTTGCAATTGAGAGCACATCACTGGTCGGTCGCTTGAGTTCCGATGTGATAACCGATTCAATGCCTATATTTCTTGAACCGCTGTCGCTCATTCCTGTCTTCGGCGTTTCGTGGTTCGGTGTTTGTGCGAGCCCACGCCCGCACGCGACATCAGCGAACTGCGGAGTCTGCTCGGTGCATTCAACGAGGCGAAGAAGACGGCGGGGTTGACGATTGTCCGGCTCTAGGTCACCGGGCTTGTGTTGGCGCTGCTCGGCGGGGCGCTCGTGAAGCTGAAGTTGTTCGGGGCGGACAGTGAACGGTCTTCCATCACCTCGAAGGATTGGTGCTGGCCATTTTCGTCCGAGACGGTGCGCTACGCTCCTTATCGAAAGACGGACGACTGGGCACCCTGCGTCGATGCCTGTTGGTCGGCAGCCGCCTCGCCGGCCTTCGCCAGCCGGTCGAGCATGTGGCGCCAGTGGCTGCCTTCCCAGAAGACACGCCGGCATACTGCGCAAGTGCTGAAGTGCTGCTGGTGTTCTCGCACGCGGGGTGGCACGGCGTCGAGGATCAGCGCCTTTTCCACCGCCATGAGCGGGGCGTTGCATTTGAGACAGCGGGAGAGCGGCTGCATGCTGCCGAAAAGGTCAAGCCGAGCGAGTATTTCTGACAACTGCCCATCGGGCTTCAGCGCATGCAAGTAGCACCCGTGGGTGATACCCCGTCGCTTGAGCAGGTCGCGGTCGCGGGTCAGTACGATGCGGCCGTCCCTGCCGGCGATGCGCTCAATCTCGGCATCGTCGAGGGAATTGTCGTACCAGGTGTCGAACCCGGCCATTCGCAACAGGCGGGCCAGGCCACCCAGATGGACGTCGGCGACAAAGCGCGTGATACGTAAGGGGCCGGGGCGCACTCAAAGTCGAATTCCCGCCGGCGCCGGTCACGGGCGATAAAGTCGTTCAATTCCTCGTAAAAGCGGAAACTCGGCACCACGGTGGCGGTCGTTCGGTCCTGGCGCGCGCCGATATCCTCAAGAGATGGCGCAGCAGCTGAAATTCGGCTTTTCAGGAGATCCTTTCGCCGCTACCCAAGGCGGAGCACGACAGGGGTAGCCGCCGCCGCTGAGTGTACTGGAATGCCCCTGCTGCACATTCTGATTTTCGGCGGGCACTGTGCTTGGTAACATCGGCTTTGCGGATGTCCTTTCCCCACCCAGGTGAACAAGCCCATGACGGCCCTTGATCCCATTGCCCGAGCACGCTCAATGCGGCGCAAACGCGATCTGAAAATGGTCGCCGCCTGGGTAGCCGGGCAGTCCCATGCCGAGATTGCCCTGGCGTTCCAACTCTCCCGAGAGAACGTCAAGGACCGCATAGAACGGCATTTCCGAGCCAAGCAGCGGGAGGCAAGCAGCGATCCGTTCGCCAAGATCAGCCCTCGCCTGCGAACGCTGCTCCTCAAGGAAGGCCTGACGACGGTCAATGAGGTGGTTGGACGGTACAGGAGCAAAGCGCTTTTTCAGATGCGAAGCTTCGGCCGCAAGAGCATCCAGGAAATCGAAATGTGGTTCCCCGTCGAGCGACGGTACCAGAACTACGCTGCGGTCCCTCCCTATATCACCAAGGATGGCTCTGAAATCCGCGAGTTGATGCACCCAGCGGTCCAGGGTAACCGCAACCAGAGCCTGGCCGAAGCCACGCTTCCCGCCGGAACCAGAACGATGCTGCACAGGCATCGCGTGACGGAAGAGATCTACCACATCACAGCCGGCGAAGGACAGATGACTCTGGGAGCGGATCTGTTCAAGGTCGGGGTTGGCGACACCATCTGTATCGCGCCGGGAACGGCACACCGCATTGAGGCATCGACGACCGGCGCGCTGGTGTTGCTCTGCTGTTGCTCGCCAGCCTACTCGCATGCAGATACGGAAATTCTCGAAACTGGTCAGGAGGATTGAGGATGGAGCGATCATCGGCTCGACGATCCGTTTCGATGTCTGACAGGACGGCGAGAATATGCCGGCGAGTAGCGTATTTGTGGTAACTGGTCCTTCCCGGTTCTTTGTCGACAACCACTCAAGCTGGAGATCAAGTCATGGACATGACCATCACCTCAAGTGCATTTGCACACGACGGGTCGATCCCGAAACTCTACACCTGCGAGGGCAAGAACATTTCCCCGCCGCTGGCCTGGAGTGGAGTGCCGGTGGGGGCGAAGAGCCTGGTCCTGATCGTCGACGATCCGGATGCACCGGATCCCGCTGCACCCCGCATGACCTGGGTTCATTGGCTGCTGTACAACCTGCCTGTTACCACCTCCGCGCTGCCTGAGGCCGTGCAATCGCTTCCTGCCGGTGCGCTGGACGGACTGAACGATTGGCAGCGCGCTGGCTACGGTGGCCCCTGTCCTCCGATCGGTCGGCACCGCTACTTCCATAAGCTGTACGCGCTTGACATCGTGCTGCCCGACTTGAAAAAGCCCAACAGGCATACCTTGGAGCAAGCGATGAAGGGGCACATCGTGGCAGAAGGACAGTTGGTCGGCACTTATCAAAAAGGGCGTTGATCTTGTCTTGCCCGGACACCGAGACGACCTGTCTGGCCGATGACGGAACACTGTCGGCTATTACGAGCGGGTCGTAGCCACTGTGCCTCCCTAGCAGACGTTGATCTGGAGCGAACAACAGTAAGCGGCCATTGGACGAGGGATGTCAATCTTTCTCGCCCAACCCACCGTCACGCCGTGGGGAGCGGTCAGTAGATGCACTGACAGCGGCGGTCGGCCGCCGGCCAGGAGCAGACGGTGGCGAATTTTCCCCAAGGGCAACGTTGACCTTGGGGGCAATCAACAGTAACTGGTCATTCGCCTGGCGATTTCAGTGGCCCCGTGACCGACCGCTGTGCTCGGGAGAGCAGTCATTGGTTTGGGATGGCGTCGGTCGGCAGCCGGCCAAATGCGGAAGTTCGTTTGGTTGATTCCAATGTCCGGGGAAGGCTGTAACCGGTCATGGATGTTCTTGTGCTGACCGACAGCGATTGTCATTCGAGGCGCCGGTCAACTAACCTGAAGTTTAGACACTCGCGATCGCCGGCGGATGCCGAAGGCATCCCGGCGCCGCAAAAAAGATTTCCGAAAAAATGCAAAAAGACTTGACATGACATAGAAATCGTGAGGTCGCCGCGCGCTGCTTGCGCATGGTTCTCGCGCAAGCAGCGCGCGGCGACCAATGAGGGATCGTTTTCGATCTCGGACTTTCCCTCATGTCTCTCGCTGCCAACGTCTGTTTGCTGCTCTCGGAATGGGTTTCCTTTCTCCTGGTGGCTGTGCCACCGCGTTCTCGCCGGACCTTCGTCGAACTGCTGATCGGCTGCATGCTCAACCCGGAGGGCTGGGTTACGCGGGCCATCGGGGCCATTCGCCGAGAGGCGCACTGGACCAGCTATTACAAGCTCATCGAGCGGGCACAGCTGCCGGTCACCGAACTGTCGCTGCGTTTGTTGCAGCTGGTGCTGACGGTGTGCCCGGCAGAACTGGTGACCCTGATTCTCGACGATACGCTGGTTCCGCGCGGCGCGACGGTCGGGCCGGGGATCAGTATCAAGCACGATCACAGCCACAAGGCCAATCGGCCGACGTTTTTGAACAGCCAGTGCTGGGTCACGCTGGCCTTGGTCGTTCGCGTCCGGCTGGGTTCGGCGCTGACGGTGCCGATTCGCTCCTGGCTGCTCGAAGAATCGGGTCAGCGCGGCAAGCTCTGGGTGGCACGGCAATTGATGGATTCGATCCGGGGGCACGTGACGGGGGTGCGCTTGTTGATCGATGCCTGGTTCATGCGCAGCACGCTGATTCTTCCTTTGCTCGAACAACAGGTCCGAATCATCGGACAGGTGCGCCGCGATACGGCCTTGTTTCTTCCGCCCGAACCGGAGCCGAAACGCCGAGGACGCAAGCGCAAGTACGGCCGCAGGATCGATCCCGCGGTACTCGAAGTCTTGCCGGTGCAGGAGATGGAACTGATGCTGTACGGCACGGTGCAGCGGATTCGGGTACGCTCGGCCCTCGCCGTGGCGCGATTCTTGAAGGGTGTCCCGGTACGGGCGGTGTGGTGCGAGATGTTCCTGCCCGACCACACCTGGTCGCGTCCGCGCCTGATTCTGGCGACCGAGACCGACCTCTCGGCGCAACAGGTGGTGGAGATCTACGCCGAGCGCTGGGGGATCGAGCCCTTGTTTCACAACCTGAAGCGCTGGTGGGGAGTGGCCAATCTGTGGCAGCGGTCGAAGGCTGCCCTGGAACTCTGGATGCAGATTCGCTCCACGGCCTATGCCTTGACGCAATTGCTGGCTCTGCAGTTGTGGCAGTCCTTTCCGCTGATGGCCATCGCGCCCTGGCGAAAGGGTGCCATGATCACCGCGGGCCTTTTCGCTCAATGGCTGCGGATTCAATTTATCGGACTTCCCGTGCGTGACGCCTATGACCCGAAGTCCGGTCAATTCGTGATGCCTTTCCCCGGTCAGGATCAGCGTTTGCAGTGTTGAGGCGTCTGGCCCAGCGCCGATCGGCGCTGGGGAATGCCATCGTCGTGCCGGTCATCGATCGCCTCCGCGGAAATCCCGACCGGCGGGACCCGCGTGTGTCTAAACTTCAGTCAACTAACTTGAACGCGCCGCGATCTGGTCAGGCTGTCGAACGGTGCATCCATACCGAATACTGAATCCGCTGCCGGTTCCACACTCTGCATGAACGTCTTCTGCGTCCAAGAATGGCGGCGTCCCCTCGCCTGATGCGGCCTACGATTGAGTGCTCGAAGTAGGCTGATAGACGTGAGTACGCTTGTGAATATGGTGGTGGTTCGCATAGTACTCTTGCAGATTGTGCGCCTCGGCTGACCGGTGATGAAAGCCACGCTCTCCCCACATGAGCCACACCAGTGTCTTGCCGGACTGCGTCAAGTAGCTGTCAAGAAGGTCTCGACGCAGATAGCTGTAAGAACCGTTGATCTGCGAGCCATACTCGCCAACTTCGCGGTACAGGGACGCCACGCCTGAAGCATCGTGCAAGTCCCATTTGTTGGCGCGATACCTGAGACTCAAAGCCTCACAGAGCAGTTTAGAGGGCAGGCTCGCACCGCTGTTCTGGTTCACCACGCTGTGGTAGCTCTCCCAGTTGTACTTCTGCACAGGGATGTCGACTGCGACGCCATTGTTTGACCACCGATCAGCGGACACCATGTATTCGGCGCAGTCGCGCTTTTGCTCATCAGCGACAGGCAGACCCGGAATTGAGGAGAAAGGCAGCTCACCCGCATACGTGTAGTAGTAGTCAGGTTCCTTCGGAATGGCGTCATTGCCAGGGTACTCAAGACCGTTGAACAATCTGCACAGGCGGTCGATTTCTCCGTTGCCCACAAGTACACCACGGAGGAAGGTGAAGACCTGCCGGTCATCCGAGGGAGCATTCTGTTCGAGGAAACCGTCAAGTACGACCCACGGCCCCGTCAGGCCATCAATCTCTGCGATCTCGAGGATGCCGCGGTAGTCTGGTTGCGGACCTCTCACGATCCAGTCACCAGCCCCCGTAGGCTGACCGCTGAACAAGTCTGGGAGCGGCAGGTCGATGCTTGCCGCCTCGAGTGGGAACGTCGGGTCGATGTCCGCATCTGAAGGGCGAGCGCTGCGCTCCTCGGCAAGGAAGCCCTGTGCGTACCGGACACCCCACATCTCGAAATAAGCGATCCAGGCGTACTTCTTCCCGTATCGGTCGACCTTGTGCTTGTCACTTCCCATTCGAGGGCCGGAGTTCATTTGCCGGTCGACAGCTTCGAACTGCTCGGGGTCATAGCCAAGCGCCAGCATTCGCGAGACGATTGCCGGCAGCACCCGCTGGTACTCAGGATTGTCGTAGTCGTAGTTCCAACGATCCGGAATCAGTCTCCCTATCGTGTAGTTGCCAAAGTCCATTCCAATTGCCGCACGCTTCGCACGTTCGATCACTGCCGGGTTGTACTGCGGCATGCTCTCAAACGGACTGGGCAGATGGCTAATCGGTGGAAGGAGGTGAGCGGCCTCGTCCTCAGACAAGCTAGCCGGATCAACCCTCCTTGCGATGGCAATGGTTCCCAGACAGTACTGTTGATATAGAGCATGCCAAGTAGGATGCGTCGCGCTAGGCGCGAACATCGCTTGATAAATCTCACGGGCGACTCTAGGCAGTGCCTCACGCATCTCCACAGCATTGATATCCGACCAAGTGGTCAGGGCCGCACCGTAGGCCGCGGCAAACATCCGCTCAGGGACGTATGGGTCTGAAACGGCAATTGCCTCCACTGCCAGCCGGAAAAACTCAGCGGGCCGCTTGGCGGCGAATTCGTACAGGGTCTTGGTGGCCACGTCCCGCAGTCTTCTGGACGTCGACGTCAGCGTCCACATCACCCAGCGCGCCCGCCGAATCTCTCGCTCGTCTAGGCCACCCGACTTCCATCTGGCCGACAGGAATTTGAAATCGTCTTCAACTTCCTCAGACTTCTCGCGAACCCACTCCGACCAGAAAAGGTCGCGCTGCGTATTGGGCATGGCCAAGAGCACGCCGTGCAAGAACTCCATGTCAAACGGATGAGCTCGCGCTGCCCTGGTACTCCAAAGTCTCTTGAAGGCAAGCCGTGCAAACTGCTTTGACTCCTGCATTGCGCGTGCGAACCGTTCCACCGTTTCCCGCCCGATGTGCCTTGGGTCTGATTGCGCCGTCAACAATAGAGCGTTCTTGACGAGGTTCTCGTCCGACAAGTCTTGCCAAAGCTGGCGCCTGCCAAGGCGTAGCGGATACAGGCCAACCAGAGCTTGGAACACGTCATAGGCGAAGGTATGCGATCCAGGCTCACGAAATTTGAACTGCGCGCGTCCTCTATCGCTTTGCAGCCACTGCACCAAGGCGGGCTTGGCAAGCAGGTGGCGCGCCATCATATGTCCGGCCATCAGGTCGTACGAAAACGCGATTCCTTGGCCGCCCTCTTCAGAAGTCGTTCGAATGAGGACGCCTTGGGATTCCAGCGCTCGAATGATGCTCGCATCCCAATGGGCCACGTCTCGAACTGCCGTCCGAGCAGCTTGGAACTCCAAGCTTCTCGCGTTGCCCTCCCAGAGGATACCCGCGATAGTTAGCAGCGCATCTTGCACTTCATCCTGATAGATGCGATGCGCAGTCGGTGAAAGCTCAGCAACTCGTTCGGCAACCTTGTTGAAGTGCGCTTCGAACAGACTTGCAAGCGAACTGGGCAGGGCCTCCACCCCGACAATGTGCTGGCGCCGAGGGTTCGCCACCTCGCAGAAGATTCTCAGCGTCAACGGGTGCTGTAAGAACTCGATTGGCAGATCCGCGTCGGTGGCGTCGATCTTGTAGTACTCAAAGTACTTGTCGATGGCCGTCTGCGGGTCTTCCTGGAACCCGTTGTGCTCAACTCGGGGAAATTCCTCCGGCAGACACATCTGCGCGAACTCGTTGCGCAGAGTGACAACTAGCAGGACGTACGGAAAGTCCTTCAGAAGCTCATCCGCCCGGGAAAGCTCATCCCTCCAGTTTCTCGGGTCTTCCGCCTCATTCAGACCGTCAATGACAATGGTGATGCGCTTGCCCGCGCGCTGCCCCGCCGCATCTACGGCCTCAACCAGCCGGTCGAAGCTCTCCGCCGGCCTGCCAGAAATCTTGAAGGCAGACACAAGATCGTCAAGCCCCTGGCCTGCGTGAAGATTCTTGCCCAGCAGTAAGACACCACCGGGGAACTCTCCGCCCGCCTGCGTCACCTTGACGGCAAGCTCGGACTTTCCTTCACCCGCAGCCGCAAGCACAGCGACTGCTCGAACGCCGATCGACCGCTCCAGACTGCGCAGTGTTGACGAAACGGCGTGGATGTCCGCAACCAGATTCGCGGCTAACGGGGCTCCGTCTGAACGAGTACCACGCAGTTTCGAGAGCAGCCTGTCGTAGCGCACTGGCTGCGACGGATTCGACACCAGCATGTGCTGTACAGCGTCGAAGTCACCCTTGCCGAGCGCCGCGTGCAGACTATCAAGCAGATCAGCCAGACCCGTAGCTCGAGCCAAAAGCGAGTCGACTCCGGCCTTGATTTCAGTTTTGAGTTCTCCTGTCAGCGAAGCAATGTCTATGCAATTTGTCTTGAGGGCAATTGAGAGTCTCTCCAGTGATTCCCACGCGCTCTGGCCGCCCAGACGCCTGAATATCTTCTCCTCGGCGCCAACGACAATATGAACTTCTGGCTGGTATCGGCGCTTGAACGGAGCCGCAGCGAGCCTATGCTGCTCGGCCAGCAGCGGAGGTGTCAGAACGAGCTCGCCAAAGTAGGTTTCTCGAAGTAGCGCTCCCGGCCCAATCAGGAGGTCTTCGATGTCCGTTGCCGTCAGCAGCTCCAACTTCAACTCGGGGAAGCGGTCATTCTCAAGAGCAAAGAACCACTTTTGGTCTTCCTTTGTCAGCGTGTGGTGTGTCCAAAGCTTCCAATCGGTCACACCTGGGACATGCTCGCGCGTCTTTTCCATGCCCTCGATGATCTTTTTTCGGCGCGCAGCCCCCAAGTCTTGCCCGTTCGCCAGCTCATACCATTTGCATTGCCAACCAATCCAGCGTGGCGGTGCTCCGAGATCACAAGACTCCGCCAGCTGGAGGTGGAACTCCACGCCGGGTTGGTTTGCGAGTTGCTTGAAGCGACCGAAGCGCCCGTAGTGGCGGCGCACCAGGGAGCGGCAAAGCTTCTCGAAGTTTTCATCCGCTGCGCCGGGCAGCTCGCTGAATACATTCCAATTTGCTTCAGGCATCGGCGTGTTCTCTGTCAGCTCGCGTCGTCGGAATCATCGGATGGATAGTCGTGCGCCGAGAAGACTTCGACCTTCGCCCCAGCCTCGATAAAGAGCTTCACGAACGCGGACACCTCTGCCTCGTCAGTCGTGACAGTGATTCGATCGCCTTCACGCCTAAGTTGATGTTCAGATACCAGCTGGCCCAGATCTGCAGGCCCTAAGGTGTTGAGTTTCATGCTGCGCATCAACGAGAGCATGTCATCTGAAAATCTCTGATCCTCTGGTTCACCAAAAGCGATGGAGTAGCTGTCATCTTTCGAAGCCTGAGCGCTGAGCTTGTCAATGTTCTTTTCGACCTTCTCTGCGTCTTGCGCTCGCTTGAACTTCCCGATGAGAACCAGGTTCATCGAATGCTCAGACCCGTATTCGTTCCAAATCTTCATGATTGCGTCTCTCGTTTGATCTCGAAGGTATTTCTAAGTCGCTTAAGCGCCGACAGAACGCCGGCGTCTCCAATCTTCGCGCCGACGGGCGAGTAAGAACTCGCGCGCAGCATGCCGGACGCGTCTATGTGCGCATAGGCCCGCAGGCCTCGCTCATCGGGGAGCGGGTCGCACGCAGGCAGTCCTGACGCCCCTGCCTCACTGACCGCAAGGCGAACCTTGCCTCTGTAGTTGGAGACCCAGTCCTGAAGTGCTCGTCCGACCACTTCATCTATGCTTGCTACCACGGTGGTTGCTTGCTGAGGAAGCAACAGCAATTCGCTAGCTCCAACCCTTTGCGCGAGCTCGCTAATCGCGTCAAGTTCTGCAACCGTGCGCTCGTTGACTACGACGTTGATCCCAAAGGGCGACAAGGTCGCAATCGACTCCATGCCTTGGAGCAGACTGGCAAACTGCTTCCCGCGCTGTTCTTCATAGGTGCGACCTACCCCGTCAACGCTAATGCGTGCGAAGTGGATCGAGCCCTTGAGGCAGTCGACCAGCTGTGGCGTCAGGCGATGACCATGAGTCGTGAATGTGACCGCGAGCTGAGTCTCTCCAGCAACCTGTTTGCATATGTTGACGAAGTCAGGATGCAGCGTGGGTTCGCCGCCGCCAAATCCGATGCCAAGGCACCCCTCTGTATTCAGTTCCTTCAACCAGCTTAGCACTTGGTCAGTACGCAGCGATGCCTTGTGTTTCGGTGCGTAGCAGTACGCGCAGTGAAGGTCGCAAACATTGGTGAGTGCAATGGATACCTGTCGGGGGGACGTCGACCAAGCCGTTTCTTGCGGGCGCAACTCGTCTACCAGGACATTCATACCTGAAAGTCGATCGAAAAGATGCACCCCGTTTGGGCCGATTCTGAACTTCATAAGGCATTATCACCGAAAGCAGTTCTACCCTTAAATGTGCCTTCGAGCGCGTCGATATTCTCGAGGCAGCCGTTGGCGCGCTCGTCCGTTAAGCGTCTAACTGTCAGTCGGCGCCTGCAGCCCACGTTCTGCCGATTTGATGATGTGGCTCCCATATGATAACTGCTTGATCACCGAGAATTCGTCCGAGGCGATCGGCGTTGGTGTAGTATATTGGCATGATCCCGGGTGTGGCGGGGCGTGGGTGTCCGAGGAGGTTGGCATGGCAATGCGAGTGAAGCCGGAGACTGGCGAGGTGGGCCTCAAGCAGCGGTATCGGGTGA
>Ga0209460_1001166_pt1 | contig 16821 bp, 17 predicted proteins | sample EBPBio132013_DNA_FD_185868 | JGI IMG/M metagenome (GOLD analysis project Ga0209460, IMG submission 185868) | Wastewater treatment Type I Accumulibacter community from EBPR Bioreactor in Madison, WI, USA - Reactor 2_5/13/2013_ DNA (SPAdes)... | ecosystem: Engineered > Bioreactor > EBPR >...
CGGATAAAGCGCGGTGTTCCACCCACACTGCGGAATGCTCGCACGGGACTGTTCACGCCACCGGGGATCAATTGTTGGGCTTGGACAAACAATCTTTCAGACTGCGTTGTATTCAAAATATATCCATTCCTTAAACTGATAAGGGGGAGGCTTCACTCTTGCGTTCCAATAGGTCAGCAATAACCTGTGATGCTGTGTTCTGTCCTTGCGTAATACAATCCGGCACGCCAATACCCCGATACGAACTACCTGTTACATATAACCCGTGCGGTAAAGCAGCTTCAATAGCCGCAATCCGGTCAAGATGGCCCACTTCATATTGTGGATAACCTTCAGGCCAACGGAAAACGCGATGGAATATTGGTAGCACATGAATACCAAGCAGCGACCGCACTTCTGACCGGATAACGTCCAGTAGATTATCGTCGCTTAGGCGCATCATGTCGCGCGTATTCGGGCCGCCGAAAAACACCCGCAGCAGCACAGAATCGGATGGCGCACGCGATGTCCACTTCGAAGACACCCATGTGATGCCGTCAATCTTGCGTTTTTCACTCCTCGGAATAACCACGCCAAAACCATCAAGCACACGCTGAACATCCGATTTACGAAAACCGAGGTAAACCGCACCGATGCTGCTGTAAGGAATCGTTTCCAATTGGGTAGCTGTTTGCGAGAAACCTTGTTTTGTTAACAAGGCAGCGACTTTTGCCGGTGTTGCTAAGACGACCGCGTCTGCAATAAGTTCTTCGCCTGTTGCAAGGCGAACCCTGTAGTTTCGACCACTCTTCATGACTGTCTCTACTGGTGTCGATAAGCGCAAGCATCCCGACAAGTGTGATACCAATGCCGCAACAAGTTCACACGCCCCCTGTTGAAAAGAGATGAAAGCGGATTTGCGTTCAGGACTCAGGTTTGCTTGAGTAGACTTAGCACCTCGTAACAAGCTGCCGTACTTCTGTTCCATTGCTGGGAACTGCGAAAACGTCGCCTGCATACTCTGGTTTTCCGGCTCGGCATTATAAACGCCCGAAAGCAGTGGTTCAGCGAGTTTATCCAACACTTCTGTACCCAAACGCCGCCGCACAAAATGAGCAAGCGACTCATCCGTTTTGGACGTACGCTTCGGAATAAACCAGTCGAGACCGACGCGCAGCTTGCCCCAACGCGAAAACAAAGGCGACCGAAGAAATGGGCGTAAGCGCGTCGGAACCAGCAGTTGCATACCCTCTGGCAAAGGCACCAATTGGCCTTTATTGACAACATAGGTTTGATGACGCACTTGGTTGACTGAGATCACGCGCTCTTCTAAGCCCAGCTCGCGCACAAGATTGACAACGCCCGCTTTACGAGTCAAAAAAGCATCTGGCCCAGCTTCAAGCACAAATGATGAATCCCCATCGGAATCCACATATTCGGTTTGAACTTTCCCGCCCCAACGGTCAGACGCTTCGATTATGGTGTACTGAAGATCGATACTCTGGTCACGCGCTGCTTGTTGTAGATACCACGCAGTACTTAGCCCTGCTATGCCTCCCCCAATGATGACGACATGGAAAGTATGAGGCGATGCCGGGCGATTAGACGGCGGTATATTCATGAACAAACTCAACCAAACGCTTCACATTTTCGACAGGTGTCTCCGGTAAAATCCCGTGACCCAAATTAAAGATATGCCCTACCCGCCCGTCCGCTTGGTCAAGTACGTATTGTGCGCGGGTTCGCAACCCATCCCATGGCGCAAAGAGAGCAACGGGGTCTAAATTGCCTTGAATAGCTACACCATCACCTAAGCGTGTCCACGCTTCACGCAGATCAATCCGCCAGTCAACGCCGATCACATCGCCACCAGCTTCACGCAGCAATTCGAGCATCCCGTTTGTGTCTGTACCGAAGTGAATAATGGGTACACCTGCCCCACGCGCGATGTCGATGGCATGGCGGGTGTATGGCATCACAAATTGGCGGTAATCATCCGGCGAAAGCTGCCCTACCCAGCTATCGAATATTTGCAGGGCGTGAGCACCGGCTTTCGCTTGCGCCAACAAATATTGACCGACAAGGTTACTCAACTTTTCCATTAAACGATGCCACGCCGCCGGGTCTGTCATCATCAGGCTTTTAACAACAGCGTGATTACGACTGCCACCGCCCTCCACCGCGTAAGCCGCCAATGTAAATGGTGCGCCACTAAAACCAATCAGCGGCAGTCCTCGCGTATCCAATTCAGCACGCGCCAGCTTGATGGCTTCTAAGGTAAACCACAGGCTTTCCTCCGGGGACGTTTCATGCAAGCGCTCAATATCCGCCGCTGAACGGACAGGATTATGAATGGCGGGGCCTTCGCCTTTCACAAAATCGAGTTCTAAACCCATGCCTTCTAACGGCGGCAAGATGTCTGCAAATATAATCGCCGCATCAAGGTCAAACGCATTGATGGGCTGCATCGTGACTTCGGATGCCAATTCCGGCGTTTTAATGATTTCCAAAATCGTGTAGCATTCACGAAGCTGCCGGTATTCCTTCATATATCGACCAGCCTGCCGCATCAACCACACTGGTGTGCAATCAATAGCTTGACGGCGGCAAGCCCGCAAAAAGCGACTGTTTTCAACCAGTAACGAATTGTGTGTCAATGCTTCCGCTTTATCATTCACCGGCATAGTTATTTCCCCTCAAGCCAGCGAACGGCATCAGGAGCAAAATACGTCAAAATCATGTCCGCTCCTGCCCGCTTAATGCTGGTTAGGCTTTCCAACGCACACCGTTCAAGCTCGATCCAACCATTCGCGGCGGCGGCGTGCAGCATGGCATATTTGCCACTCACTTGGTAAGCAGCAATCGGTAAGTTATAGGTACGGCGAACGGCGCTAATAATATCGAGGTAAGCCAAAGCTGGCTTGACGATCAGCATATCAGCGCCTTCCGCAACATCTAGTGCCGCTTCTTTCAAGGCTTCGCGCCCATTTGCGGGGTCCATTTGATAGCTGTGGCGGTCACCAAACTGTGGTGGGCTTTCCGCCGCCTCACGAAACGGGCCATAAAAACCACTCGCAAACTTCACCGCATAACTCATGACCGAGACATGCTGGAGCTGATTTGTATCTAAAGCCGAACGAATGACACCGACCATTCCGTCTATCATGCCAGATGGTGCAATAATATCCGCACCAGCCTCAGCATGAACAACCGATGCCTTCGCCAACAATTCTAGTGTCGGGTCATTCAACAAATAACCGGTGGGCAAATGCGGTGTAAAGTGTTCATCATCGAGTTGATTCACAATGCCACAATGCCCATGATCGGTATACTCGCAAAAGCACATATCGGAGATAACAATCAAATCAGGAGCGATGTCCTTGATGGCACGAATAGCACGCGGCACAATGCCATTCGGGTTGTAATTCTCACTACCGCAGGCATCTTTTACTTCGGGAATACCAAACAGGATCACGGCTGGAATATTCAAACTGACAAGCCGCTTAATTTCCGCAGGCAAGCGATCAACCGACCACTGATATTGACCGGGCATCGAGCGAATAGGCTGCTGAATGTCGCTGCCGTGCCGTACAAAAAGCGGATAAATAAAATCGTCCGGTGTCAGGTTTGTCTCCCGCACCATCCGCCGCAGGTTGGTATTCAGGCGCATTCGACGCGGGCGAAGGATCGGCGAGGATTTAGGAGTGATCTGCTCTGATGACAGATCATCTTGCGTAGCAAACATACTTTAAGATTCTCCAATTTTATGGTCAGCGTAGTACATTTCGAGTGCTTCAACGAGGCTCGCAACCGTATGTTCAGATGGTACAACATGGACATTTAGTTGGTGTAAGCGAGCGCTAGCAGCCGTTTTTGACCCAATACATCCAATACTAACCGGGGAAAGCAAATCTAAGGTGCCGCCCTCAGCTTCTAAACGCACCAAAAAGTTTTTAACGGTCGATGCGCTCGTAAATGTAACAGCATCCACTTTTGATTCACGCAGCATCGGAACGAGATCAATTCCACCACGTCCTATTACGGTTTGATAAGCTGGAACAACGGTTACATTTACACCCCGGTTGCGTAAAATCGCTGAAAGATCATCGCCCGCTATCGCCGATTGGGGTAGGAATACACGTTGTCCAGCCTCAATGAATAATGCTTGAGCAAATTGTTCCCCTGTATACTCACTAGGGATAAATTCCGCTTGAAAACCCAGCTTTGATTGAGCCGCAGCAGCCGTACCAGCGCCGACAACCCCTACTCGTAAATATCCTAATGCGGCTGGTGCAATATTCATTTGAACAAGTTGATCGTGAAGCGTTTGCACGGTATTCGCGCTGGTCAGGATCAACCAATCATACTTTCCAGCAAGCGCTTCATAGATCGCATTACACAGTAAGGAAGCATCAGGTACAGGTTCAATCTGTATACAGGGGTACGATAACGGAATTGCACCACGCCAACGCAGCGCTTCTTCTAGTTCACCTGCTTGATGAACCGCACGGGTAATAACGATTCGCTTCTCTAGCAAAGCACTCAAGAGATAGCCTCCAAGAGTGAGGCTACACCTTGACTCAGAGCCATTGCAGCTAACGCTCTCCCCAACTGCAATGCATCTTGCAGCGTTGCACTACAAGAATCTTCCACATCGACCTGTTGAACACCATCGACCGAAGTAACCCGTCCTCTCAGATGTAATGTCCCACCGGTCACGATCCCATAGGCAGCAATCGGCAGCGCACAACCGCCGCCTAACCCTGCCAAAAAAGCGCGTTCAGCCGCGACCTCGACTTGAGTTTGTAAGTGGTTGATCGGTTGAAGCAGTGAAAGGCTGTTCACTTCATCACGGCATTGGACAGCCAACGCCCCCTGCCCCGGCGCGGGCAGCATATCAAACAAAGACAATCGCTCACTGACGAATCGTGTTTTGCCCAATCGCTCAACACCCGCTTCGGCGAGAAGAATGCCGTCATAAGGGCTATCGGGGGATGTGGCTTTTTGAATGCGCGTGTCAATGTTTCCACGAATGTCGATGATCTTGAGATCAGGGCGCAGGTGGAGGAGTTGAGCGGCTCTCCGGCGGCTGCTCGTACCAATAACCGCACCAGAGGGCAACGTCTTTAATGTATTGTGATTGCGACAAATCAGTACGTCATTCACAATCGCTCGAGGCGGAATAGCACCGACTGTAAGTCCGGCAGGGTTTTCAGTCGGCAAATCTTTCAGGCTATGTACCGCACAATCAATTGTGCCTTGATGTAAAGCCGCTTCCAGTTCCGCCGTAAACGCGCCCTTCCCGCCCAGTGAAGGCAGCGGTGTGTTCAATATGCGGTCGCCGCGAGTCGTGATGACCTCTACATTAACCTGTAATTGAGGTGTTGAATTTAACAGGAGGTCGCTAACATAAGCTGTTTGCCAGCGGGCTAAAGCGGAACCGCGTGTACCGATGGTAATGACTTTTATTGACGCATTCATTGCTTAGGCACTCGTGATTTCGTCTAGTGCAAACAATTCTCGTATCGCTTGAGTGTACTCAAAATCATGTCCATCGGCGATACGGGTCTTTAAGGTCATCATCGGCGCATGAAGCATCTTATTCACAATGCGATGTGCCATTTGATTCAAAATCGCTTGTTCATGAGGTTTCAAACCCGGCAAACGGTTTAAGGTTTGCTCGAATTCGCTTTGTGCCACAGCTTCCGCTTGTCCACGCAGTTGAACAATTAAGGGGACGATCTCACGTTCGCGAAACCATTTCTCATAAAGGTCTGCTTCTTCTTCAACGATCTCTTCTACATGCTTCACTTCAACGTAGCGCTGTTGAAGATTGGTTTCGACAATATCATTCAGACGATCAATATCCGTCACTTTACAGGTCGGCAGCAGATCAATTTGCGGATCGATATTACGCGGTACACCGAGATCAATTAAAATCAGGGAATGCTGAAGTTCAAGATTGACCACATCAGTAAACCGAATAATCGGTTGTGAGGCCGAAGTTGCGGCAATAACCACATCCGCACAGTTTAATGCAGCTAACAAATCACCCCATTTCAGAGCCAGAACACCGAACTTCCGCGCGATTACTTCTGCTTTTGAATGGGTACGATTGATAATCTCTAGGGAGTGTATACCGTGCTTTAATAAGGCTTCGGCAGCGAGTTCCGCCATTTCACCCGCACCCACGATCAAAACTCTTGGAGCAAGTTTATCTTTGAACGTCGATTTAATATGGTTCGCGGCGGCATGGCTAACGGACAAAGTATGCTGGCTTATCTCCGTCTCTGTTCGGGCGCGTTTACCCGTGTGAACAGCCGCCGTCAACAACCGTGACAATATTGCGCCACCGGTTCCAGCAATTTGGGTTTGCTCTAAGGCGGTAACGACTTGTCCAAGAATTTGTGTTTCACCTAAAATACGGGACTCTAATCCACAAGCAACCCGCATGATATGACGAACAACATCCTGCCCTTCCAACCAATACACCTGTTTTTCCAAACCGGAAAGCGGTGTCGTGGGCAATGTATTCATAAACGCAAGCAAGCGTTCAAAACAAGTAGGTGCGTCACCGGTAACGCCGAAAATCTCAAGCCGGTTGCACGTCGAAAGTATAACAGCTTCGTCTAAACCTGTTTCATGTAATTTCGTGAGTGCTTCCGAAGTTTTACTTTCTGAAAGATAAACCTGCTCACGCACTTCCAATGATGCGGTTTGGTAATTGAGTCCCATCAGAATGAGCGTCATAATCGAATGATTCTTAGGCTGGTTTAACCGCAGAGAGCGCAGTTGGTCGTTGCTGAACCGGCAAACAGCAGTTGGCAGGGCAAACATCATGACTGGCACCTAACGCTCCCAAGTAACATTTTTCAGTAGTAAGATTCATACGTTCGACGATGAGTTCGCGAATCATACTGATGAATTGCGGATCAGTGCCGACAGTCGCCGCGCGAACAAGATTGACTCGGAGTTCTTGTGCGAGTTGGTGCGCTTCCGTGTCAAGATCAAAGAGTACTTCCATATGATCGGAGATAAACCCGATAGGTACAACAATAATATCCTGTACGCCATCTTGATGAAGCGCTTTGATATAGTCGTTAATATCCGGTTCAAGCCACGGTTGCTGTGGTGAGCCACTTCGACTCTGATAAACCAAGCGCCACTTGCTTCTCTTTCCAAGCCCGTCCATAACAAGTTGGCAGGCATCCAATAACTGCGCTTCATAATTGCTCATCTGCGCCATACTTTTAGGGATACTATGTGCCGTGAAAACGATGTGAGCGTGAGCTTGTCGTTCGGCTGGAACCCTACCCAACGCAGCCTCTACATTCGCCGTCATCGGATGAATGAATCCGGGGTGGTTGTAAAATTTACGCAGAAAACTAACCTTCGGCGCGTTTGGGCCAATAACGGCTCTAGCCTGTTCTACATCCTCGCGATACTGACGACACCCTGAATAAGAACTAAAAGCCGACGTAATAAATGCGAGAGCATGTTTTATTCCATCCGCCTGCATCTGGCGCAGTGTATCAACCAACATGGGATGCCAGTTGCGATTGCCCCAATATACGGGAAGATTGAGATGATGGGTCTCCAGTTCATCCTCAAGCGCCACGACTAAAGCACGGTTTTGAGTATTAATCGGGCTTACGCCATCAAATAATTCATAATGGTGTGCGACTTCCAACATGCGTTCGCGCGGCACGTTACGTCCGCGTAACACATTTTCGAGAAAAGGCATCACATCGTCCATACCTTCGGGGCCACCAAACGATACGACGAACACAGCATCAAACGTGGGAGCAGCCGTCAGTTTCCCATCAAGAACCATCTTGATTTCACCTATTATCTAAACGACAGGGAGAGCTATGCGTTGCCGACGAAGATGACACCATCGCGCACATCAACGGAATAAGTCGCTACAGGAGCGCTCGCAATACCGTCCACGACTTCGCCAGTCGCCAGATCATATTTGGCATAGTGCCACGGGCAAGTAACCGAGCAGGTTTCCGGCGAAACTTGCACTTCCCCTTCACTTAATGGCCCACGGGCATGGGAACACCGATTATTCAGGGCATATAAACGTCCGCCCACGTTAAAAAGTGCCACCTGCTGTCCGTTATGGTAAATGACCTTACGCGCTCCATCACCAAAATCAGCAATCGAACCCACCTCTGTCCATGAGGGTTGAATTTGCACGTCTTGGCTCACAGGTTTCGCAATCTTTGGCCCGCCGAGCGCATCAAGCGATTCAGCCAAGCCCGCACGTAAACCAGAATAAAGCGGCGTATCTCTTAAGGTGTAAACGCTCGCTTCGGTCTCGCGCAGTTCTTGGACGAGATCTAGAAAATCGGAAGGTTCGTCAGTCTCGAACGCAACGACAAATTCTTGGTCATCCAACCCGAATGAATAAGTCGTATTCAACTTTACGGCGGGATACTTACGCCCCACCCGAATATGCTCGTCCATCATCGCCTGTCGCTGCTCTAACGACATTTGATACCACGAACGAGTTTTGACGAAGGGGTACACAAACAAATATTTCGCTTCGCTGGGCGAAATGATTAAGCGCTCCACATCCTCATTCGGGTTATCCCGAATCTCATAAATCGAGCGTTTTGTTTGCGATAAATATGAAACAACTAACGTCAAATAGCTGCCCATTCGTGTCGTGACAAGAGCAGCAGCTAATTCTTGAAAGGGTTCGATACTCTCGGCAATCTGCCACAACAGTAACTCTACGTCCGAGCGCGTCCCCATCAGGGTATAAGGGCGCAGCAGCATACGGCGATTAAACGTTTCGATTGTCTCAACAAGTTCTTGCTTTTGAGACGCTTGTTCTTCGGGCGATAGTCTGCGCCATTCAGGATCAAGTTTGTAAAAGGCGAAACGCACATACTGTCGCTTAGTCGGCTTACCTTTTCCGTTTGGGACTGTGGTTTGTGGACGCTGCTTGGTTTGCTCGCCTAGAAAAGAAGACATAGTGGAACCCTATAGAGTCGCTTGTGAAATCCCGAACAGGCAGAAAATATACAGCTATACTCATAAATATGCAATATTCTATAGATTTTTTCTCATAAATCATCAATATTCTACCACACAAGAGTGAATTTCTTTTACCGTTACAACCCGTGACTGCTCAAACATCGCGCTGGAACACGCGGGCTACCTGAACAGCCAAGCAGCGGGTTCGCATCCTGTCCTCAAGGATGTGCTGGTCAACGGCATCGTCTCGGTGCTGCTGGGGCAAAACGCCCCACCCGCCGTCGGTGACCCGGTACACAGCTTATCCGCGCTGCAAGGCAAGTACAGCACCCTGCCGGAGGTGAGTAAGGTGGTGCCGTTCGGGGCGCAGTTTGCCAACAGGGGCGACCTCGGCGGTTGGGGGGTGATGTTGACCCCACCCGTGACGATCACCAACACCTCCACGGGCAGCGGCGTGGATGAAGGGGCAGCCACCACCAAAGGCGGCGCGGCCTTCCTCCACATCTTGCAAGTTCCCTCGCCGGATACCTACACGGTCATCGTGGAGGGGGCGACCAACGCGGGCTTTAGCGTGGGTTTGGTGACGCTGGCGACCTTCACGCTCAACGGCTCGGCGCTCGGTTCGGAACGCATCGCTATCAACGGCAATATTCCGCAGTACACCCGCTACAAGGCAACGCGCAGCGGGACGGCTGCTAACGCTTTCAAGTTGGCGGTCGGTCTGGTTCGGTTCTAAGTATGAAAAGTCGGATGCGATTTATCGTGTCCCTACAAAAATCCGGTTGTGTAGGGACAGCATACATGCTGTCCGCCACGCCCAGAATACTTTTCATATGGCTTCTAGCTATCAGTAGTTTGTATCGCATCTATCAAATCAACAAGGAGAATGACAAATGGCATTAGCAGGCGATCATGTGGTGGTGAAGTTGGATGACAGCAGCGGCACGCTGCGTACCTTCGCGAATGGTGACATCAGCAGCATCGACCTCCCCTTGACCAACGACCAGCACGACGTAACCGGCTTCGGCGACGTGGCGCACAAGTTCATCAACGGGCAGTTGCAAGCCCCGGTGACGATCAAGGGCTTCTTGACGACCACTGCCCTCGTCGGCACACACACCGTCCTCAAGGGCGCACACGCGGCTGGCACACAGGTGTCGTTGGAAGTGCAGGTAGGCAACAACACCACCCCGACCACCGGCGACCCCAAGTATACGGGTGAGTTCTTCGTGGAAGCCTACAAGCCAGTCATCGAGACAGGCAAGGCGGTGATGTTCGAGGCCACGCTCAAACCCGCCACCAGCACCGCCCCGGCGTGGGGTGTCGTCTAAGGCACGGGTGCATCGCAACGGGTCGCTGGCTTCACGCTGGCGATCCACTTCAACCTTCTACAGATTATTTTCGACCATTTTGCGCGTCATGCGATTCGCAGTGAGGTGACTCATGTTTGGACCAATCCAAAACGACATCACATTTTCCGACAACCGGGTTACCCCCAACGGCAAAATAGTTACGTTAGCCGATATTGCGGCTGCCAGTGGGTATTCTGTAGAAGAAATTCGTGCAATCAATCCGTCGCTGGCTGGACTGTCCATCAATCAGTCTTTCCCACTTTTCAACACCGTTTATCTTCCCGGAAATCCGCGCCCCGTAACCCAACTCCCACCCGGCGCATACATTCCCGGTTCACAGGTCACACCGCCGCCCGTGAATGGCGTTGTCCCCGAACCCTATCTCATCCGTACCGAAGATGATTTGCTGCGCTGGATGTGGGTGAATGAATGGGGATACGCGGCCAATGATTACGACAAAAGTAAGGCGGAGTCCCGCTTCAAAGATTTTGTCGAAGATAAGGTTCAGGGGATGTTTACCCAACTCCTGTCCCAAGAAACCTCTGTATTGCCCAACAGCGGCAGCGCGGAAGTCAATAACCTCTTTAACCAGTTGATGGCCGTCGAAGGGCAAGGATTCTACTTCGAGCAATTGTCAGCGATGTTGGATGGTCTCACGCTTGACCAACTGATGGCACTGCGGAATGAAGCCGAAAAAGCCGGTCAAGGCAATCAAGGCAACTATGCATTTGCACCAGACGAGTTTCTTGAATATTACGATGCGATCCAAGCCTTAGAACAAGGAGAAGAACTCCCCTATGAGACTCACGACGATTATGACCCCCAACTGGCTTTACACGACTATTTTGACCGTCATTTTCGCAGCCGTAATCCAGATGACATTGAGAGAGAATTAATCGATTTAGCATTGGCTCAAATCGTTATGCTTCACGAGGGAATTGAAGCTGTTACAGACGATAAGCTGTATGATGCGTTTCGAGACGAATTATTTCAACGGCTCGGCACAAAGTCACCCACGATAGAGCAGCTCATTGCGTGTTTGGAAGAATTGATCGATGAAAGGGTCGCTGATGATCAGTCCGTCGAAGCAAACTACGATGAGTTGAGTATCGAACTACCGCATGTTTATGACATAACCGTTCAATATCATGACGCACTGGCGCTCGATAAGCTGCGCCAAATCGCTTATGACCCGACTTGGAATCCAGGGGAAGAAACCCGTCAATTAGCCGAGTTGTACGTCGCCATCAAACAGATGACGCGCACCATTATGGGCGTGGATGTCGGTTTCCTACAATCCTCTTTGTTCCAATTTCACGATGCGGTCAAAGATGCCCATGAATGGCGCTTAAACCTCAAAGCCTCATTGGACCACATTGAAACGCAAATGCTGGAACGCCGAGACGAACAATCTGAACCGCTGTGGTGGCTTCTGGAAATACCGCTGTCCATTTTAGTGGAGCCTTTGGACTGGTTGTTCACCATGCGTGATTTGATGCTGGGTGATTGGTCAGCACTGATCGGTTTCCTGCCCCTTGTTCCCGGCGCACTCCGCCACATTGCCGATGCAGGACGATATTTGAGAGGCGCTAGTGATGAACTTGTTGATGCGCTACGGAATTTGCCAAGAGTGGATGAAAACTGGATTAACGGAGTTACAGGTGCAAGAAATGTTGATGACTTCGCAGAGAACCCTAGTCGAGATGCCTACTATGCAGTAGGGTATCCATCGTACAACGAAATTACTAATCGAAATGAAGCAGATATAATTGCAGCAATTTCTTACAATAATCCCGACATTCCAGAAGATGTCATTAAACGGGTTTATAAGCATGTATTTACGGAGAAACATGAAATCTATATAGATGATGGCTTTGTTACTGCCTATTTCTCACCAGACCCTGCAATTGGATATCTATGGCTAAAAGCGATGGGAGAAGATGAACTCGCAAAAGAATTGTTAAACAAAGGTCGAGATATGGCGTTTAGATTGGGTCCTGAATATGCTTACATGGCAAGAAATCTATATGACGACGTACTTTCACAAACCGATCAATTATACTTTAATCGGTTATTGTCTCATGAGTATATTGAAGCTGAACTGATGAATGCTGGATATAAATATAATTTTCCAAGAAATATTAATGCACACGAGTTATCAACTGTTCAAGATCCCATGAGCAGTAAAAACCCATTCGTTTCACTTGTGAACAATGGTTTTATCTCAACTGACGAACTTGATAAATTGTTTTCTAATTGGCTAACACCATTAGAACTAAATGGTGTAAAAACTTGGAAATTCGAGTTTGACAATATGGACGAACTTATCAGCATAATTCTGACTAAAGTCACTAAATAAGGACAAGAACTATGGACATCAATAATAGTGCTTTAAATCGTATACTGGCGCTTAAATTTTATGATTTTAATGACTCAAGCAAATCTCAAATATCTACACATGTGTTACTGATGAAAGAATATTTGCGAAGAATGTTGCTATGGAAAAAGGCACTAAAAATTGATCAGTGGCCCTTCCATGGTTTAAGTAAGCATCTTTATACATTTTCACCTCTTGAAACTGATTACATTTATCAACAATTGCAATCTGTAAGATTTCCAAATGCCCACGTCGCCGCTAGTTGCATGGCATTCATACTGTGGAGTCAAATTGAGAATCGTGAAAATGTCCAAGCATTCAACTTGCCAACTCCTTATGAACCCCTTATACGAATGTATGAATCAGGATGCTGGTTTTCTAAGGAAGAGAACATGATTGATCTATGGAATAACCTTGGTGAAAGCGAGAATATGATATTGATATCTAAATATTATGATACGTTGATACCTTTCATTGATTTGGATTAGTGTGACGTATTTGAACGCAACGAAACCAGCTATGAAATAAGGAGCAATAGTTATGCCAATTCCAACTCGTCCTGATACAACCCCCTATGAAGACCGCGATCAACCCACTATGTCGATTGGCACGGTGTTGGGCTTCGTGACCGAGTTCAACGCCAACACCCAGATTTTCAATATGATGACTCTCTTGCTGCTGCTTGGCTTGGCGCAGATGAAGGAAATCCAAATTATTGCGGCCAAACATACCCAAGAACTGGCCGGGCATCAGCAGCAGCTTGGCAAACTCGAAGGCGCAGTCAACAGTTTGCGGTCACAGGTGTCAAGTTTGGCCGCCCGCAGTCGAGATGATGCACCGATTCGCCCGGCCAAGCATAACCACAGCAATTATGTCGCCACTGAGGACTAACAAAGGAGTATCACTATGCCCACCACATGGATAATCGCCATTGATTGGGATCGCAACGACAATTTTACCGGCACATACGACAATATAACCAGTCTCGTTACACGGGCTGACTGGACGCTTGGCACTCGGAGACCTTATCAAGAGGTGGGTGAAGACTCCGTTTTGAAACTCGTCCTGACCAATGTGGACAAGCGCTACTCGCCGGAAAACAGCCTCAGCCCGTTGTTTGGTAAGCTGGTGCCATACCGTCCGGTTCGGGTGCAGTCTAACGATGGCACACTCCGTACCCCACTGGACAGGCTGGATTGAGAGCATCGAGCCGAAGGTCAACCAGTATGGGGAACGCACGGTCGAGATCAAAGCCGCCGGGCCGGGCTTATTCTTCACCGACGCGCAAACCGGGTTGGAGGTGCAGGAAAACAAACGCACCGACCAAATCATCGACCTGCTGCTGGAGGAAGTCATCATCCCGCCCGCCCTCACCGCCTCCACCCTGCTGGACGAGGTGGGGGTATGGCAACTATAAGCAAGGGTACGTGAAAGTACATTCAGTTGATGAACAAGTTGTGAGAGCAATTTCTAATCTCGTGGTTCCCGACAATTTCAAAGAACGTGTTGAGGTTGCCATCCAAAATCAAGTTGAACATGCGGCTGCACTCAAGCGCATGGAAGAAATACGACAAATTGTCGAACGCATTGATTTTAGTTGGGAAAAGGCTTCATGACCCCAAATGAATACATGGAGAAGCGCACCCAACTGCAACGTGAAATCGAAACGTTACGCCCTGTAGCTTATGATGACATGATGGAAGCAGCAGACTTGCTGAGTAATTTTGACAGCTATTGGGAGAAATGTGCAATTTTAGAAAATCCAAATGAGGCAAAGAAACAACTGCTTGCAAAGATCGTAGACCGAGTGTTTGTCTATGACCAACAAGTTATTGCAATTGCATTACACGGAGATTTTGGAGTGGTATTAGATGAGAATTTTGCAGTGCCAGCAGAAGTTCTATCCGAACGCTCTACCGTATTAAACAGCAAGGGTGGAAACATTACGAAGAATATTTCCACCCAATGCGGGAGCGACGGGATTCGAACCCGCGATCTTTGCCTTGACAGGGCAATATGCTAAACCGCTGCACCACGCCCCCTAACAACTGACTGTGGCAGTATAGCAGTGGCCTATGAGCGTGTCAATACAAAATTTCACCAAATCGGGTTATTTGACAATCTGTTGTAAAGCCGTCCACAACGAGTCATCAATATCAACGAGACCGGTCTTTTCCGCCTGTTCCAAGATCTTGTCGCCACGTTCGCCGGGGATCAAAATCTCGCCCACATCGGCGAGTTTATTCGCGCCCTTAAGCCGCTCGACTAAGCCGGATACACGCTGCTCAAAGATGTCGCTATCCGTGAGGAGTTCGGGGTCAATCGCGACCACCAAGTTACCCCAGTCGGTCTTGCGTCCATTCGCATCAGGTGATGTCGCGACGAGCGGATGCGTCAAGACTTCCACCAGCAACGCCAACGCTGCACCTTTATATCCACCAAACACTCGAATAGCGCCGCCCAGCGCCGCAGCAGCATCCGTCGTCAGGTTGCCCTGCGCGTCGTAAGCAACCCCTTCTGGAATGGCGCGCCCTGCTGTCTTAGCCTCTACAATCCCAAAACGGGCAATCGCAGCCGTCGCCATATCAAACACAATCGGCTTACCAGAAGTCGGAATACCGTAAGCCAGCGGGTTTGTTCCGAAAAGTGGTTCATATGACCCGTACATAGCCATGAACTCGCCGGAACCCGCAAACACAAGCCCGATATACCCTTGCTTCGCGACTCGGCTCGCATAGTAGCCAATCGCGCCAGTCGAGGTATTCGTACTATTCGTGCCAACAATACCGACACCATGCTCGCGTGCCTTTTCAATCGCCAAATCAGTCGCATAACTCAGAACCACCATACCCGTGTTCTTACCACCATTCACCAGTGCCGAGAGTTTGGTGTCTTTCGCGATGGAAATCGGTTGTGCAGCTTTATCACGCGGCATCCCTGCGCCGATCAACTTCACCACGCCTTGGTTGTTGCCACGGAGCTGTGCATACATCAGCACTTCAAGGATAACCGAGGCTTCTTCTTGTGGATAACCACTTTGCGTCAAAACCTCAAGGGTAACTCGTTCCAAATCATCAACACGGATTTGCATTGCTCTCTCCCCTAATTCCTAGCGTGCAGCTTCAGTTAATCGACAACTAGCAACCGCGCTCCCCATATCTTGCAGTTGGTTAATGCCAACCCAAGCCTCGCGCATTGCCTCTTTACCTTCCAAAACCGTAACCGAAATAGCCGAACGGTATTCCTGCCCCGGTTCAAGCATCATCAACCGGTTATTGCGCCGGGCCGAGTTCTGCCCTTCAGGGATGCAGTTGCCGGGTTCTATACCACTAACATAGATCCCCTGTCGCGTATTTTTCCACTGCGTAAAATAAGGCAGTCCTGTGGTATCCCAATCTAAAGCAAGTGCTAAGTCTTCATTCCCCAGCATCACCTTCGTGAATCCGTTCGGTTTCGCCTTCAAATGATGAAAAAAGACCTGCTCCCGGTATCGGGGTGTACCGCTGCCATATTCCCACCAGCGTTGATACCCTGCTTGGGCAGCCGGGTCACGCGGATAAACAGCAATATTCGGCGTATGCAGTCTGGCGCTTTCACGCACCAACGGGTATCCGAGGTTGAAATGATACAGCAGCATCAAAGGAACAGGTTCATCACTGCGGTTCGTTACCGTGTCCCAAATCGTAATCGTCGCCTGCCCCAATTCCAAACCATACGAACGCCGCAGCACCAACTGTTCACCAAATAACCGCGACTCGGCAACCTCCGTATTCAGCCACGCGCTGTAGTCGGAATTGCCATACCAGTGGCGTTCAATGCTCGTTTCACCCGCGCTTAACCGGCTGTAACGACCATGGAGGTCACGCACTTCACCAGTAAGCTCATCTTGTTCGCGTGGGCCAACATGCGTCAGCCCACAGGTGGTTAATAACCCACCGTTAAATTGTTGAAGCCACGTCTGCCCGTTGTCCGGTGGGTGCGGAGAACCTTGACTGATCCATGTGAGCGGCACACCTTTGTAATGCGCCATCCAGATGTCCATGCCCCGATCAGGCAGCAGCGTAAAGTTTAATCCACTGCTGTTATAGGCCTCGATGATCCGCGTTCCGTTGGGAAGTGTAGACT
>Ga0209460_1001167_pt1 | contig 16785 bp, 18 predicted proteins | sample EBPBio132013_DNA_FD_185868 | JGI IMG/M metagenome (GOLD analysis project Ga0209460, IMG submission 185868) | Wastewater treatment Type I Accumulibacter community from EBPR Bioreactor in Madison, WI, USA - Reactor 2_5/13/2013_ DNA (SPAdes)... | ecosystem: Engineered > Bioreactor > EBPR >...
GCTCCAAGGCAAAGGCTATAAAGCACGGCCGCAATATTCCAAGGAGGCTGCCAACCCCAACCAACAAATGTAGAGCTGCCTGACCCACTTTAATCCGATTAGTTATAGGAGTCCCGAATCATGCCCCAAACAGAATCAAGCATAGTCGTCAACTGCCAGCGGACACATTCCAATTTGTTGCGAATTGATGTAGGCACAGATGGCCTTTATCTCTTTTTCCTCAATGTCCCGACCCTACATGCCACGCCGGAGATTGTCGGCATGGGCGAGTTCTTGTCGTTTGCTGACTACCCGGCGTTCAGAGACATTCGCACGGTCTACACCTTCGATACAGTGTGGGATGAGGACATGCTGTGCGCCATTAGCACGCTACATGAGGACTATTCCATTACCCTCGCCGGTGTTGCTGCCGTTCAGCAGGATGAGCTGTGGGAGCCAGAACGTGAGCCGGATTTTGTGAACCCGACCAACTGGCGGCAGGGAGTGGCGTAGATGTATCAGTTTCAAACCACCACAAACGACCCCCTCATATTAGGGCTGGTGACGCAGTACAAAGCGGCACTAGCTGAACTCGAAACCCAACGGGAGAAGGTACTCATTTTCCCTGCTGGTTCAGATGGGTGGGAACAAGCCACGGATGAGCTGATTGAACGTGGCAAAGAAGTGAATCAAATCGAGGTTGTGTTATGCGCCGCTTTTGTGCGCGGACTGGAGCTGAGCAAGAAATGACCGCCGTATTTAAACCCGGTACAGAGCTGCTGTTCACAGCAGAGGATATGAACCGAGCGATTGAGATGTTCTGCGTCAATCTCGTGCAGCGTTGTGAAGATCGCCACACAGCCAAACAGCGAGCCATTAGTGATATGACGGCGTTGATTGAGGCGAAGGTCGAACTGGTGTCAGTCGGGGCGCTGCCGGTGGACTGGCAAGCTGGTCAGATCATGGCACACCGGGAGGCGCTGGCCGCGTGGACTGCGGAGGATGTGCAGTGAGCAGCCGTGAAGCTGTGGTGTCAGCCCGAATACTTTTCTTTTTGTTCGTGGCGCTGTTAGCAGCCGCGCTCGGCATGGGCTTGCCATCTGGTATGGCGCTGGGCGGTGCTGGGATTGAGGTTATCAAATACATCACGATAGAGCGCACCGGATAAAACAAAACCCACCTGACCGGCAAGCAAGGTGGGCTACTCGAAAACAAATATAAGTGAGAGGTTGAAATGAGTATATACACGTCTGGCGGCGCGGGTCAATTGCCCGACTGCCCTATCCCCCAAGAAATGGGGGTGCATGGATGATCTACATTATCCAGTTTGAGCGCCCCCTCGGTAATGATCGCCATTCGGCCCGGTATTACATCGGCTGGTGCGAGGATGGCAAATCACACGAGCGCCTCAAAGCTCACCAGCGTGGCAACGGTGCGGCGATCACCCGCGCAGCCAACGCGCTGGGCATCAAATATCACATCATCTGCACACTGGAGGGAGATCGCAATACCGAGCGCCTCCTCAAGCGGATGAAAAACACGCCGCGCATTCTCCGTCAAATCCAAAAACGCCGGTTCACACTGACGAAAGTGAGGACTTACCTGTGGACAGACTAGTGACCTTGTTCAGCGGCAGCCAGCAGCCGACCGTGCGTGATGCTGCCATTACCTACTTCTATCACGGTCTGAGCGTGATCCCGTTGATCGGCAAAAAAGCGGCCATCGACTGGGGCAACAATCAGCTTCAAGCAGCCATCCCCGAAACGATTCACAACTGGTCAAAGACTGGCCGACTGCGGAATGTGGGCATCGTCTGTGGTGAGGTGTCTCACAATCTGGTGGTGATGGACTTAGACGGCGACAATGCGGTTGAAGCCTATGAACTGATGTTCCCTGAACTGCTCAACACCTTCACCGTCGTCACCGGCAGCGGCCACGGCAAGCATCTGTACTACCAAGTGGAGGAGCTGCCCTCCAGCTTCCGGCTGTCCTATCCGAATCACCACGGTATCGAGATGCGAGCGAACGGGATGTATGTGGTCGGTGCGCCCAGCTTACACCCGGTCACGAACCGTCCGTACCGCGTGCCTGCTCCAGCACCGATCATGAAGCTGCCGAACCTGAACGAAGTGCGCTCTTGGCTCTATCAGCAGTATCTCCGCAAGCAGCAGCCGAAACCGCAAATGAAAACACCCTCTCAGCCAGCCGTGAATACACCGCGCTGGGCAGAGGCCGCGCTAACCGACGAATGCCGTCGTGTTCGGACGGCGACCGAGGGCAGCCGCAACGATACGCTCAATCGCGCTGCCTACAACTTGGGCCAGATCATCGCCGATAACAATCTATCCGCTGGCCGGGCGGAAAATGCGCTGCTGGTGGCTGCACTGGCGAATGGCATGGGTGAGCGCGAGGCACGCGCCACGATCCGCAGCGGCATGACTGCCGGCCAAAACAATCCAAGGAGTCACCGATGGTCGCAACGCGCGAGCGGGTAAACGGCAAGACGAAAGAGAGTCCCTCACCCACCGGTGAGGGACTGCTGCCGTTCAGCCCGGATGATGACCAACTGGCAACCTATATCGCAAAGGCTTGGAACAACAAAGCCGCTTTCTTCCGTTCCAATTGGTACGTCTATGAAAACGGCTGTTGGCTCACACGCGACTACCGACAGCTTAGAACGCGCATCCGTCGGCAACTTGCGGCTGAACGCGACCACCTGCCGAAAGGTGTCTCACAGGCGCGGATCAATGCCGTCGCCACCATGCTCGAAGACGATCTCTATATTCCTGATACAAAGGTTAGCAATATGGAACTTGAATCAGCCGGGTATATCAACCTGCAAAATGGCCTGTTCAATCTGGAGACGTTTGAACTGGAGAAGCACCGGGCAGACATCCTGATGACCAACCAGCTCGACTTTCCCTATGATCCCGACGCAGACGCGCCGCACTTTCGCCGGTTTCTCTACAGCTCACTCACCAACGATCAGGGTGATCCTGACCACGATATGATCTTCCTGCTGCTGGAGATGATGGCCTACAGCATGACGGCGAGAACCGACCTGAAAGCATCGGCTTGGCTGGTCGGCGCTCCAGACAGCGGTAAGTCAACCACCATCGCATTCCTGCGCTCGCTTATGGGCAACCTGCACGCCACGATTGACCTGAACCAATTGGCAACCAACCGGTTCTTACTCGCTGGCATTGTCGGTAAACGGGTTGTCACCTTCACCGAAGCGGACACCACCGCCTTCCTGCCAGACGCACTGTATAAGGCGATGGTCGGCGGCCAAGATGAGATTTACGTAGATGTGAAAAACAAACCCGGTATCTCATTTGTGCCGACGGCAAAGTTCTGGTGGGCTATGAACGGTGCGCCCCGCATCAACGACCGATCCGGCGCAACCTTCAACCGGTTGCAGGTCATTCTTTTCGACAAGAGTATTCCCCCCGAAAAGCGCATCACCAACCTGCTCGCCCTGCTCAGTCGGGAAAAGTCCGGTGTCTTCAACATGCTTATTGCATCCTATCGTCGGCTGCTCTCAACCGGTCAGTTTACGGAATCAGAACGTTCCAAACGTTGGCGTGAACAGTACCAGCGTGAAAACGACACCGAGACGATGTATGCCACCGAGAACCTTGATTACGTGCGAACCGAGCGTATTGGCGGCCAAGAGCTTTATGACGACTACCGGGATTGGTGTATCCGCAGCGGCTTTAAACCCAAGAACATCACCCAAGTAGCAAAGGAATGGCGGCGGATCGGCTTGGCGGATACCCGGATCAACGGCAAAACGTTCTGGGCCGGTGCCAAGTTGAAGGGTGTGAACATCAATTTGTAGTTGGTTTGTGAAGAATATGAGCTGCTTTAGCTCCTACTGTTGCTACTTTTGTAGCAGCACTGGTAGCAACTCTTTTCCCGTAGTGTAGCAGCACTGTAGCAACACACTCATGGCTCGCACTGCACGCAATTTCTCAGTCACAAACACCTATTTAGACTGCGACCGGTAGCAACGGTAGCAACAAAACCGGAAAAACTAATTTTACAACCACGAGGAGACAGCATGACCGATTTAACCGTTGAGGGCTTGATGCCCCTAACCACACGACAGTATGACGAAGCACGCGAAAAGGCTTTAGAGCGGGTCGCCAAGCGCATCGGTGACAAACCTACTCGTAAACAATTCCTGCGGGAACTCGCGCCGCTGTGGACGATCCTCGACATCATCGCGCTGGTGGTGTTTGTACCGGCGCTGCTGGTGTCGTCTGTCCACATCATCAGCCATATGGGAGCGCTGGCTAATCAAAGCTATGAAGTGGCCGGGCTGTCCCAAGCTGGCACGATCATCAGCCGCGATGCTTATGTGGCGATCCATCAATGGTTCATGATCCCGCTCGCAGAGGGCAGCATGATTCTGTTTATGGTGATGTTCGGTTTGTACCGGCACGGCTGGCGGCATTGGGTTTACCTAGCACTGGCGTTTGTGGCGCTGCTGTTCGTGACCGTCGCTAACTGGCAGAGTGGCATCGGTGCGCTGGAGTCTATTCTCGCGCCGATCTTCACCATCGGCATTGGTTTGAAGCTGGAGCATCTGATCGTGCAAATGCTCAAGCGCCGGTCGGAAGTGGACACCAACTACCTGCAAGCCGTGGCGATCTGGGAGGCAGCCACCGCTGATGCAACCAGCCACCCGGATTATCTGCCGGTCTTCCGTCAAGAAGTGTGGGCGGCGCTGGTCAAAAAGAATAAGGAGTATGCCGACGCACCGCGCGGATTCAAGTATGGCGCTGTCGAGCGCGAGATGGCCCGTGATCGCTGGGCGTATGAGCCAGCCGTGGCTGTAGAGGTTTATACGCCAGATGTGCAGCAGCCGGTGGAGGAGGTCAAACCCAAGCAGGGAGCCGTCCCTTTTGGGGAGGGTGGCGGCCTAATGCTGGACGACCACGTAAATATGCCACTGACTCTGAGCGCCAACGGGCATGGTACTACCGAAGCAAATTAGCTGAGAAATCCTAACAAAATCAAGTTCAAAGCTGTTACACCAGCAGAAAAGGTAATCGACGATGCTAGAGACACACAACATTGTACAGGTCATTCGGAGCGGCAACTTTGTGGTTCTGGACACAGAAACCACCGGCCTCAATCGGTGGGATGAGATTTGCCAGATTGCGGTTGTTAATTCACATGGGCATGTGTTGATGGATACCTACGTTAAGCCTGCCAAACCTATTCCGGCAGATGCGACCCGGATACATGGGATTACCAACGATATGGTGATGAGCGCCCCCAATTTTGCGGGGGTAGTTACAAATCTCGTGGGGTTGCTCTCAGGCATGAATGTGATTGTCTATAACGCACTCTACGACCGCAAGATGCTTCACCAGTCGGCTGATGCCATTGGTCTAGCTAAAACCGATTGGAGGACACTCAGCCGGTGGTGGTGTGCAATGGAAACCTTTGCAGAAATCTATGGCGAGTGGAATTCCTACCACCAGTCCTATAAGTGGCAGACCCTCAGCACCGCGTCCCGTTATTACAACCCGCCAGTAATTGATGCTCACAGTGCTCTGGGTGATTGCCAGATGACGCTGGCCGTCTGTCGGGCAATGGCAGAGGCTGTGAAATGAAAAAGAAAACCGTCCACACAGGTGGCAAAAAAACTGTAGGTCTGTTGTTTCAAGGCGAGATGATGACGTGCGTCATGTGCAAAAAAGAGCAGCAATCAGACCCAAAGGTGGAATCAAATTGGACGGCGATCCAAGCCGATGAACAGGTTTTTTACATCTGCCCGACATGCTTTGCAAAAGTTCCGAGCAGCATGAAATGACCACCCTTCAAGACGCGCTCGCTGAATTCATACTGGCCCAAGAGGCTGATGGCTCCAGTGCCTCAACCGTTCGTTGGTATCGTTCGCTGCTGGGCGCATATGCCGATCAGAACGTTGGTGTTGAGTTAAAAGATGTATCAGCTCACGACCTTCGGCACTATATCACGGCGCTGCCAGAGCAGGGTTATGAAGAGGAAACAGTGAAGGGCCACCGTCGGGCGCTGCATAAATTCTGGGCGTGGGCGCATCGTGAGTATGACCTCTTAAATCCGATGCGGAATATTGCCTATCCCAAACCGCCCAAGCCTAACCCTCAGCCAGCACGGATGGAAGACGTTCGGCTGCTCTTCAAGAATGCCGGTGAGCGAGTGATCGGTATTCGCAATCGTGCGATCATGGCGCTGCTGCTAGATACTGGCTGCCGACGGAATGAAATCTCTCAAATGAACATTGCTGATCTGCATATGGAGAGCAATACCATCATGGTTATGAGAGGGAAGGGCAACAAAATTCGTGCGGTGAAGTTTACGCAGTTCACTAACGTGATCGTGAGGGAGTGGCTGGCCGTGAGGGTACAGACTGACGCGCTCTTTTACGATCTGGACACACTGGATCGGCTGCTGCCCAACGGTATCGGTCAGATGCTCAAAAGGATTGCCCGGCGGGTAGGGGTGGAAGGTCGCATCAGCGCCCATCGGTGGCGTGATCTGTTTGCGACACAGTACATCCTCAACGGCGGCGACTTAGTGACGCTCTCGAAGCTGCTGGGCCACAACAGTATCAACACCACGGTTGACCATTACATTGCGTTCACTGATCTCCAGATCAGCGAGGCTCATAATCGCTACAGTCCAATGGGTCAACTCATCAATCAGATTCGGAAAGATAAGTTAAAGGAGATTGCAGATGCCCATCAAAAAGCCAAACAGCAGGGTTAAGTTGAAGATCGCAAAGATCGAAGGGCAGGGCGTGGATATTCTATTCGCTGTAGCTGGGTTGCAAAACCTAAAGCGTGAACTAAAAGCGCTTGGGTGCGAGGTGAGTATCAAGGTTCAGGGTGTGGAGATTGAGGCTGATCCGCCGATTGAAATGGCGGGTCGGATACCAGAAGCGGGTAAGGGGACTCGAACCCCTGACATTTTGCTTGGGAAGCAAACGCTCTACCAACTGAGCTACACCCGCATATAGAGAAGCATTATAGGGGGGGAGGGTAGGGATGTCAAGAATGGGGCGTTGTTTTAAGGCTAGTGACGGTAAAGTGTACCGATAACAGTCTCAAGTAAGATTTGCTAGCTCTGTAAATAAGAGTGATCGTCTTGACTCTGTGGGGTTCGATTAGGGATGGTGAAGTAAAAAGCCGTGCCTTTACCGAATTCTGACTCAAACCAAATTTGCCCCCCCTATGCTTTTCGACTATCGCTTTGCACGTAGCGAGACCTATCCCTGTTCCCTTATATTTTTTGTTGTTCAGTTTCTTGAACATCACCAACACTTGGTCATAATCTTTTGCTTGAATGCCGATGCCATTATCTTTGACCCAAAAGCGAGTTTCGGTTGGCTGCACAACTGAACCCATTATGATGCCCGGCGGAGAACATTTCTGATAGAGTAACATAGTTTGGCTGTTCGTTATTTAAACCGCCGATTTCAATCGACTTTTCAGCCTTATCACTGTACTTGATGGCATTGGTAATAAGGTTAGAGAAAATCAAGGTTTTCGGGAATCCACGTATTAACCATGCCAAACCCAATAGATGATGAGTAGAACACCCGGCTCTCAATTGATAAAAATCCGATCTTAGCATTAACCTGTAACCGCCGCGCAGGAAAGTTATCCTGATTTTTTAGAGCCACAAACGCCAAGTGCCGTGATGATTTCTATATCCAGAACTGTATTTGTGTATTCTTCGTCTCCAAAGTGATGCTGGAGAGTTGAGTCTCGGCAGGGATTTGTGAAGGATAGTATAATGCCAACCTTCCGAGGTTCAGAAAGGCGCTGTCTCCTGTTGAAACGTTGGCGTGTTGGGCTATTAGGCATAATTGTTAGCTTAGGGGCGATCTATTTTATCGCGTCACAAGTTGACGTTGCCCAATTCAAAGATGCGGTTGTTGAGGCACGCTATATTTATGTCGTACCGACTATTATCTTTTTATTGCTTGGCCTCATTACCCGTGCTTTTCGGTGGCAAGTCTTGCTTCATGGCGATTTGCCGCTGCGACGTACCTTCAGCATCATGAACGTTGCCTATCTCGTCAACGGCGTGCTGCCGCTACGGATGGGGGAGGTCGCTCGCATATACTTATCTACCCGTGCAACACCGCCTGTTCCACCGATGAAAACGGCGAGTACGATTATCGTCGAGCGATTGCTTGATTTGTTAGCGGTTGTCCTGATGGTGGTATTAGCGCTAGCTGGCGGCGATGTGCCGGAAGTTATTCGTGCGAGTGCGGTATTGAGCGGGGCAGCGGCACTAATCGGGTTTTTAGTGTTGGTTAGTTTGGCTAGCCGACGAGCAACCGCACGGCAGTTATTAAATGCTGTGCTGCGTTGGGCAGGCCGTGAGGATAGTCCATTGGCAAACCAACTGCAAAAGTGGCTTGACCATTTTTTAGACGGACTGCAACCACTTACACGACCAACGGCTCTGCTTGCTGCGTTAGCTTGGACGGCGATTAGCTGGGGATTTTCGGCGGTTGCCGGGTATATATTGATGTTTACCTTCTATGAACAGGCGAACTGGGCAGCCACACTCCTGTATATCGCGGCAGCAGCGTTCGCGATTGCTGTGCCTGCGGTACCCGGAAACGTGGGGCCGTATGAGGGTTCGATCATCCTCGCAATCGGTGCGATGGGATATGCTCAACCTGCGGGAACCGCGCTTGCATTCGCTGTACTCGTACACGGCGTTAATTTGATTGTTCACGCGACGACAGGGGTCATTGGCTTTATACAGGAAGGTATTTCGCTCGAGCAGCTTTCACAGGGCGTACAAGAAATGCGCCAATCCTAAGCAGAGAGATTATTCGAAGCATGACGATTGTGGAACACGATATACAGCAGCAAGCTGTTCATGAATTAAGTGATGAGATTATCTCAGCGGGTAAGTCAGGTCAAAAACTGAAGATACTGATGTGCCTCTTGTATTACGTACCACATCGGACTGGTTTAACGATTCATGTGCAGCATGTCGCGGAAGAATTGGCGCGGCGTGGACATGAGGTTACAGTACTGACCGCACGCTACAAATTATCACTGCCACGCGATGACGAAATGTACAATGGCGTACGTGTAGTACGTTTGTGGACTCCGCCTATTCCGATCAGTCGTGGCCTCATTATGCCCGCTTATCCGTGGGCGGCGTTGGGGCTGATGGCACAACATGACGTGGTATTTGTGAATACGCCGATGCTGGAAACGGCCTTAATCAGTGTTCTTGCTAAAATATCGGGGCGAAAGGTTGTGGCAACCCATCATGGCGATCTCATTTTGCCGCAAGGGTTCACGAACCGCGTTATTCAAAATACGATGTTCGCGATGTTCAAATTCATGGCGAAGCGGGCAGGACGATTGATTGCCTATAGTCAGGATTATGCCGATCATTCCTACTACTTGCGGCCATTTTTGAACAAAGTCACGCCAATTTACCCCCCTATTCAAATACCCGAACCGAACCTTGAACATGCGAACGCTTTACGCAACGAGTGGTCAAAAGATGGCGGGCCGGTTATCGGGTTTTCGGGTCGATTTGTTCAAGAAAAGCGACCTGACCTGCTCATTCGCGCGTTGGAAGTTATCAATCAACGATACCCAAATGCACGGATTGTATTTTGTGGCGAGTACGAGATTGCCTATGAGGATACGTGGGAAAAACATCAGGACTTAGTGAACAAGTATCGCGATCAGCTTATTTTCCTCGGCCTCAAGAATGATATGCAGTACATGGCGGATTTTTATGCTGCCTGTGATGTACTGGCATTAACCAGCGACAGTGAATGCTTTGCATTAGTACAGGTTGAGGCTATGCTCAGTGGTACGCCGGTCGTCATGACCAATACGCCGGGTGGTCGAGTACCAGTGACTGTGACGGGCATGGGTAAGTTGGCGACAGCAGGGGACTGGTGGTCAATTGGTGAAGCATTAGTTGATGTTATTGCCGGACGTGAGGAATATATCAAGCCGAGAAGGGAGATTGAAGAAATTTTTTCCTTTAAGCGGACGGTTGACCAGTATGAAGCGGTATTCCGTGAATATGCCCAGTATGCACAACCGAAATCGTAAACAGCGACCCTGAATTGGCTTAAACGAGGGATAGGACAGACGTGGTTGATTTAGCAACTATTCAGCACATGACGCGCAATGAAGCGGACATGGCTTTTAAAAAGCGTGTGCAAACCATTTTTGAGTGGATTGCACCGACCGACCAATCGGTTATATTGGATTGTGCCTGCGGTCGTGGGTTCTATCTGAATATGTTCCGGTATGTGAGCCAATGTCGGCTCGTGGGGTTGGAGCTTGATTGGCCTGTGATTGAGAAGGCCAAGAAAAACGTTGGTCATTTGCCCAATTTACTACTGACAAACGCCAATATATACCGATTGCCATATCCTGATGATACTTTCGATGGTGTTATATTGTCCGAGATTTTGGAACATATCGATCATGATGTGGACGGGCTAAAAGAAGTCTATCGCGTTTTGAAACCGGGTGGCGTGGTCGCGATTACCGTGCCTAATGCGAACTATCCCTTCTGGTGGGACCCGATCAATAAGACTTTAGAAACGTTATTTAATACGCATATTGGCAATGGGCCGCTGGCAGGGATATGGGCGAACCACGTCCGGTTGTATACGGCACAGCAACTGCGCGAAAGTGTACTTGCGGCAGGATTTGAGGTTGAGGAAGAACGGGCATTCACGCATCACAGTTTTCCATTTATCCACAATGTTGTTTATGGATTAGGAAAGCCGCTGCTCGAATCGGGGGCGCTGCCACAATCGATGGCGAATGCAGCTGACCGGACAACATTTGACAAGAACGATGGCAGCTTACTTAACCCCATTAATCTGGCGCTGAAGGTGCTTAACTTTTTTGATCGTCCAAATGTGATGAGTGAACCGCCGGGACATTCAACCGTGAATTTGTGTCTTAAGGGGCGGAAACGCCAGTAGCGGTATTTGTATATTTGCCACGATATTCAATAGTAAAGTGTCAAAATAATGACGTTATCATCCGACCATGATGAACACCAGCTTCTCTCGACTGAAACGGTCGACAGTTTTGATGCTGATGAAGTGCCACGAGCGATTGAAAATGGGGGAGTCTTAGAGATAGAGACTCCGACTGCTGCCTCACAAAGCATTGAAGATTTGACTCTGGCAGAAGCGATCTCGGAATTGTTCCATGCTCCAAGTCATACCATTCAGGCGCTTCGTTCCGTTATCAGTACCCCTCATGAAAAATCTAAAGCACGAGCCGCTGATGCCGATAAACAGACTGCCAGATTGAAGCCTGTTAAGCGACAACCGAGTGAGAGTAAGACCCTTTCAGATGCTGAACGCATTGCTCGCCAGCGCGAGATTTTTCTACTGAGTACGCGGGTTGTAGCATTTTTGCTCGCAATTTATGGCAACTGGATGATGGCTACCGACCGTGCGGAAGCTACGGGATTGGCAGGTGGATTGCCATTTTTGCTGATCGCTTTCGGGGTTTGGATTGCTGGTGACATTTTTACCTCACCGCCCGCAAGCACTGTAGAAAATGATCTTGTGGTCGGGGAGATTGACCCGTTACCGGATGTGGATTATCCATTTTTTAGTCGTGAGTTTGATTGGCTCACTTTAGGGCTGAGGACGTTAGGTGGCGCACTCGCGGTTGTGATGAGCCTGATTACGCTTTCGGCTACCACGAATAACCGCTTTACAACTGGCGGGGTCATCACGTGGATTGCCAGTGTGGGGTTATGGCTTATTATACTTGCGCCCCGTGAATGGGGTGTTTTGCCGCTGTTCAACCGAATTCGTGATATACGACTGCCAAAGGGTTGGACATTAGCGGCGTTGGTCGCCATTATGGTTGTGGGAGCTGTTTTTCGGCTGAGTTATTTGAACAGTATCCCCACCGAGATGACGAGCGACCATGTTGAAAAAATACTCGACGCACAGCGTATTCTCGATGGCAATCCACAAGTGTTTTTCCCAAATAATGGGGGACGCGAGCCGATCCAGTTCTACCTATTGGCGATTATTTCTCAACTACCGGGTTTGGGGCTGAACTTTTTCACCCTAAAATTCCTGACCGCTATTGAAGGGTTGATTTGTATTCCAGTGCTGTGGTGGATGGGGCGTGAGATTATCGGTAAAGATGAACCCGTATTAGGTAATCTCGTGGGACTTCTGATCGCGGCGCTGGTGGCTGTGAGCTACTGGCATACGATGCTCAGTCGATTAGGGCTGCGTATCGTCCTGACCGTAATCGTGACAGCGCTGCTGATTATTTTTATGAGCCGAGGAATACGTTATAACCGCCGCGCTGACTTTATTTTTGCCGGATTGGTGCTCGGCGTTGGGGTTTACGCTTACCAAGCGGTACGTATGCTGCCTGTAGTTGTGATCGCCGGTATGCTGCTCGCGATTGTCTTTGCCTTGTTTCGGGCGAGGCGATGGGAGCAGATTAGCCGCTATTTGGTCAATCTCGGTGTCTTAGTGCTGTTCTCGTTCGTCGTATTTGTGCCGATGCTCGGTTTCGCACGTGACTATCCAGAAGATTTCTGGCGACGGACATCCGGTCGGTTGTTGGGTGATGATCTTATTCAGGCGACGGATGAAAATGGTCAACTCATAACCCGTAACGCGACTATTGAGGAGCGGATGGGTGCATTTCAGCAAAACTTCGGCATCTTGATTAATAACATCCGCAATGCACTGCTGATGTATAACTGGAAAGGTGATGTGGCATGGATTACCGCCGTGCCGAACAAGCCAGAATTTGATATTCTGACGGGTGCGCTGCTGATCGTGGGTGTAGGGGCTTGGGGTGTGCGGATGGTTAAGCGGCGAGACGCGGCTGATTGGTTGATGCCTGCTGCGCTGTTTATCATGCTGCTGCCATCAGCCCTTTCGATTGCATATCCCATTGAAAACCCCAGCGCGACCCGAACCAGTGGCAGCTTGCCAGAGGCTTATTTATTCGCCGCGCTGCCGTTGGCGTTAGTGGTCATGTCATTATACCGTTTCGCGCCCAACTGGAAGGGCAAAGCGGCTGGGGGTGTACTCGTCGGAGCGGTAGTTTTGGCTTCCGGCAGCGCCAATTGGAATACTTATTTTGTTGAATTCCGCGACTCGTATAATAACTCATCGCCTGCGCCATATACCGAGGCAGGGCGCTTTTTGCGCGGATTCGCCGATAGTGGTGGTGCGCTTGGGAACGCATTTATGATCGCTTATCCCTATTGGTGGGATCATCGAGCGTTAGGGCTTGAAGCAGGCGCAACGGATTGGCCGAATGGGGTTGTCAGCCGAGATAGTATTCCCGGATTCCTAAAAGACTCGGCCTTGCGAACTGATGCTTACCGGCTTGATCCTGATAAGGATTTGCTCTTTTTCTATCATTCCAGCGACATTGAGACTGAGGCATTACTCCAGACGTGGTTCCCTACCGGTATAAAACAGCTTGTTACTACGTATAAGCCGGGCGCGGACTATATGGTGTATCGTGTACCCAAACTTGGCGCGGAAGGGTTGCAGTCGTTTGAGGTTGCTACCGGCGTTTATACACCCTAGTGAGGAAAAGCCTCGCTTCGAGTGTATACACGAACGATCTGTGGCATTGTCACTAATATTTTTACCAATGCAGTTATTGCATCGCTAAAGGGTAAGTATGGTAGAAGCAGTTGTTCAGCCTGTAAACAATCACACGCGCTCGCTGGGAATCAGCCGCAGTGATATTCTCGTTGGTGTCTTACTGACATTGGTGATGATCGGTGGCGGTTATTTCCGCTTCATTGGTCAAAATTGGGATGAGTTTACGATATGGCATCCTGACGAGCGCTTTTTCACCACGATGACGGCACAACTGAACGGGCCATTATCTTTTACCGATGACTCTATCGACCCGATTGCCATCCAAAGTTCTACCTGTTTAGAACGGTATCCCGAAACAGGTGGTGTAGGCGGATACTTTGATGCCCAATGTTCAGCCATGAACCCTAATAATGTGGGGCAGGGGTTGATGGCCTATGGTACGCTGCCCGCTTTCTTGACACGCTGGTCGTCGGATGCAATGGCACAGCTTACCAATAATCCGAGCATCGCCAGTTATTATGGCGCACGTTCTGTAGGACGCATGATTTCGGCTACGGCGGAAATGCTGGTCATACTCGGAACGTTTTTTATTGGCTTGCGCCTACATGGTAAGTGGGTTGGTTTACTGGCTGCGCTGCTGTATTCCTGCACGGTATTTTCAATACAACAATCGCATTTTTATACGGCTGACGCTGTGGCGAACCTGATGGTCGTCATGGCGATTTTAGGCGCGGTCTGGATACAAACTGACGGTCGATTAAGTTCTTATCTTTTTTGTGGCCTCTTTTGTGGGCTGGCGCTGGCTAGCCGCGTGAATACTGCGCCCGTTATCGGGCTGCTGCTGTTGGCGGCGGGTATTCAGGCGTTCCCCATATTTGATGGACGATTGTCGTGGAATGAACGAGGAAGAATACTCACCAACGCTGTAATTGGTGTAGCTGTCGCCTTATTATTGGCCTTCTTGCTGTTTCGTGTTTTTAATCCCTATGCTTTCACTGGCCCCGGTTTCTTCGGGTTAATGCCGAATTTCCGTTGGTTACAGGATGTGGGCGAGGCTCAACATCTTGTCAGCGGGAATGCTGAATCACCCCCGAACTGGCAGTGGGTCGGGCGTACGCCTTACGTGTTTGCTTTTAGCAATATGGTTTTGTGGGGGATGGGAATCGGGTTAGGAATGGCTGGTTGGCTAGCGTGGTTATGGAGCGGATGGCGAATCCTTCGTGGTAAATCGGGCGCAATTCTGAATATTATCCCGTTTGTATGGATACTGGTTTACTTCGGCTACTTGGGCCGCGTATGGGTTATGACCATGCGCTACTATTTGCCGTTGTACGCCGTTATCGCCGTTCTGGCAGCATGGGTACTGGTACAACTTGTGCAGGCGGCGAATCGAACCAATGTCGCGTGGCGAAAATTGGGTTCACGCGCACTGCTGATTGGCGTGGCTGGATTTACGGTGCTTTGGGCGGTGATGTTTACGAATATCTATCGCTCCATGTTTGCACCCGCACAAAGTACAAACTGGGTGGCTGAGAACCTGCCTTCCGATTTTACAATGCAGTTGGAAGGTGTATCCGCCCCGCTCATCAATATCGCGGTTTATAACCGGCCGGGCGGTGATGACACACCTGTTGAGCAGCAAGCCTCCCGCTACGACGAGGGGCAGTTGTTTACGCAGGGGTTCGTTGCACCGGCTGACGGTGTTATTACGAAAGTCTCCTCGCTGCATCTGGGTGACCCTAATAACTCGCCGACAATGAAGACCATCACGGTACGAATTGCGCTGCCGGGGGTTGACAGCGTGCTTGTTGAAGGCACTTTAACGGGTGTGTTTAGCCGCGATAACAATGCGATTGGTGATGCTTACGATATTCCGTTGAGCGAACCGCTTACTGTCAAAGCTGGCGAGAGCTATACCTTTTCGGTTGCTGTTGAAGGCGGCTCGTTGATTAGTTCAGGGCCGGTGATGGCGTGGGAAGGGCAGTGGGATGAGGTTTCGCTGCCCAAGATTTGTGCGATGCCGCCCGGATTTTCAATGGGCGACACGATGCCGCCAAGCAATTTAGATGTTGGTGATTGCGTGGCGCGGGATGTATGGGGCGGACAGCTTATCCCACAACAGTTACAGATTTATTGGGAAGATGAAGTCTATAAACGTGATGTGATGCAGCGTGGCTTGGATTCTGCGGATTATCTCGTTATTTCCACAAATCGGCGTTATGACTCGCAGTCGCGTATCCCGTACCGCTGGCCGATGACGATGCGTTTTTATGCGGCGTTGTTCGACGGCTCATTAGGCTTTGAACAAGTCAAGACGTTTCAGGAAACATTTGAATTCGGGCCGCTGAAGGTATCCGACCAATATTTGCCAACTTATGATGGACCGGAATGGTTGAACGAGTTTGAGGCTGAGGAAGCCTTTCATGTGTATGACCATCCGGTCGTGTTCATCTTTAAGAAGACGGTGAATTATAGCCAAGCGAATACCGAAACGATTTTGAATAGTGTGCCACTCACTAAAGTGGAGGCTGTTCAGACGCGGTTGAACTGCCCGCAGTTATCAACAGGCTCACCGGTTGATTACTATTGCGACTCTCAGTTGGTTGGTGTCGTCAATTTGTATTCGGTGCCAGCTAGCAAAATTCCGACCGCGCTTCAACTCCCGCCAGACATGGCGCAAACGCAGTATACCAACGGTACATGGTCAGATCGTTTCCACAGCGAAAGTATTATTAACACGCAGCCTATTGTCAGCATCGTGGCGTGGTGGGCGGTTATGGTGATATTTGGGTGGGCAGTGTGGCCTTTGCTATTTGCTTTATTCCCCGGCCTTTCGGATCGTGGCTATGGGTTTGCGAAAGCGGCTGGCTTGCTGCTCGTCGGTTGGTTGGCGTGGTTCATATCGAGCGCTCAAATACCTATGTGGTCACAGGGCGGCGTGTTAGTCACACTACTGCTATTTGCTGCGTTGAGTTTAATCATTGGCTGGAAGCAGCGACGAGATCTGTCAATTTATATCAATAAAAACGGGCGACGGTTACTGTGGATTGAAATTATCACACTGCTGACCTTCATCCTGTTTCTGATTGTGCGATTGACGAACCCTGATTTGTGGCATCCGTACATGGGTGGCGAGAAACCCATGGATTTTGCCTACTTCAACGGTGTGCTGCGAAGTA
>Ga0209460_1001168_pt1 | contig 16782 bp, 28 predicted proteins | sample EBPBio132013_DNA_FD_185868 | JGI IMG/M metagenome (GOLD analysis project Ga0209460, IMG submission 185868) | Wastewater treatment Type I Accumulibacter community from EBPR Bioreactor in Madison, WI, USA - Reactor 2_5/13/2013_ DNA (SPAdes)... | ecosystem: Engineered > Bioreactor > EBPR >...
TGGGCCGCCGGGGACGCCTGGGCCGCCTGGGCCGCCTGGGCCGCCGGGGACACCTGGGCCGCCGGGGACACCTGGGCCGCCGGGGACACCTGGGCCGCCGGGGACACCTGGGCCGCCGGGGACGCCGGGGACACCTGGGACGCCGATCGCAAGTCGATCGAGATGCTGCTCGATGCCTCGCTGACGCCTGCCGCGTTCCGTTCGGCGCTGCGCGTCCACGTGCGTGAGGCGATCTTGTCGCGCTGGGCACCTGCTGCTGTCGAGTCGCGTGCCTCGGCGATCGCTCTGTTCGACCGGATGATCGACGCCGCGTAGATGCGTCGTCGTGCTAGCTGGCGGTCTGTCCCGGCGTCACCCACGCCGGGACAGGTCCTGCCTGCCCTGATTATCTTCGCGATCGGCCTCGGCATCCTGTCGTGGCTGGTCGCCTACCACCTCTGGGGAGGTCTGCTGTGACTGAGGGCAACCTCGTGCGACGGCTGCTGCCGTTCGAGCGCAACTTTGTCCAGCTGCCTAACGGCTGGATGCGCGACGAGCGTCTCAGCTGGGCTGCTCGTGGCCTGCTGGCCAATCTCATGACCCACGAGCCCTCGTGGACGGTGAGCATCACCGCGCTGGCCAAGGCCTCACCACAGGGCACTGAGGTGGTCCGCACCGCCGTCGCACAGCTGGAGCAATTGGGCTACCTCGTGCGCCGACCGTCCCGGATCGGCAAGCCCGACAACTGGGAAATCTGCGACCCCTCGGGCCTCTACGAGCCCGCTCTGATCGGCTACCAGGAGGCCCGCCAGCCTGTGGATAACCTACCCCTCGGGAAACCCGACCCCTCGGGAAACCCGACACGTAACCCCTCGGGAAACCCGACGACTATAAGAACACTAGTTAAGAACAATCAAGTACCAGCGCAACCACAGCAGCGCAGACCCCAACCTGTGGATAACTCGGACGCCTCCGGCGGCTCCCACCAGCCCGCTGACGCGATGGTGCAGACCTGCTCGCACGGTCACCCGATCATCGGCCACAGTGGTGGTGGAGTGCCCTTCTGCTCGATCGGGTGCCCTCCCGTGGAGGTGCCAGCATGAGCCTGACCATCCACCAGGCGAAGTCTCGACTGCTCATGCTCGCTCAGGTCTGCAGCGAGGAAGGGCAGCAGTGGCCGAGAGGCCGTCAGCGCGCCGAGCTCACTCACACGTCGATCCAGCTGGCCTACCTCGCCCGCTCGATCGAGCGTCAGCCCATGCCAGTCGTCGAGAGCTTCATCAGCAGCACCATCGACCTCGTGGCACCGATGGCGGCCGCGAGAGCCTTCGCTGGGGTGCACCGTGGCTGAGGTGCTGGAGTCGTTCGATCAGGCTGCCGGGGATCACCCGCAGTCGTCTCAGGTCAGCTGCATGGCCGAGTACGAGCTCCACGGCTACCGGTGGCTGTGCATGCTCCCGATCTTGCACGGCGGCGACCACGTCTCCTGGGCGTTCAGGTGGCCGCGATGACCAACCAGTGCAACGCCCGCGACGGTGGATACACGTGTGAGCGCTCTCGTGGCCACGAGGGCTGGCACCGTGCCGAGCTCGGCAAGCCCGACCCTCAGCATGGCGTCGCCATCATGGCCGGCAGCGACGAGAAGACCCTAGCCGCAGCGGTGGTGAGCTGGTCATGACCGCACACCACCGCTCGCCCGAATGGCAGCGCACAGTCCGAGCCAACCGGTCGAAGATCGCCGCTACACTCCCGGCCCGATGCATCGACTGTGGTGGAGCCATCCGCCCCGGCGATCGCTGGCAGGTCGGCCACCGAATCCCCGTGGTCGTGGCTAAGGCGCAGGGATGGACCACAGCCCAGATCAACGACCTCTCGAACCTCGGCCCCACCCACGCCAAGGCACCAGGTCAGCGAGCCTGCAACCAGATCGCAGGCGGGAAGCTCGGCGCCAAGAAGACGCAGGCCAAGGCTGCAGCCAAGCGAGAGACCACGAAGAGGATGCCGTCATGGTGAGCCCCGGCGATCGTGTGTACTGGCGCACGCGAGACGGTGAGGACCGCACGGGCATCGTGACAGACGTGGGCAATGGCAGCACGTCGAGCACTGGTGACCCTCTCTGCTCCGTCGTAGATGACGAAGGCTGGACTCGTCATGCTCGTGGTTCGCAGCTGAGCCTCGACGCTCCCACCGATCGGCTGTGGTGATCATGGCTCGCCCTCGCGGAACGTACACGACGCAACAGCACCAGGACACGGCCCTTTTTGACGTTGGGCTCAAAACCCCCGCCGTAGGCAGTATCGAATCTCTATCCGGAACCCAATTAATTCCTGAAATTCTGGCGAACTGGAACGCGCTCAGAGACGCCGGAATCAAGCCCCTGCACGTCTCCAAATTGGACCAATCCGAGCAGAAGCGAACCGAGTTTCTAGTCGGAGCTCACGCACTCGGCCTGGTCGGTGGCCGCAAGGAGTTGAAGCCTCAGCAGTACCTCGCCGCCGACGCGATCAACGCCGACAACCCGTACTTCGGGATGCTGATGCCTCGCCGGTCGACGAAGACCACCGCCGCGTTCGCCGTGGCGATCGGTCGATGCATGCGCCGCGAGGGATACCTGGTCGCCTTCACCGCTTGCACCACGGGACTCAAGGCGCGAGCCCGATTCCTGATGGACATCGTGCGCCCGCTGCGCGACACGTTCAAGGCCCTCCCTCCCGAGCAGTGGCCGTTCAGGATCTACCTCTCAGGCGGCTCAGAGCGCATCGAGTTCGACAACGGCAGCGTGTTCCTGGTGCTGCCACCCGAGGGTGAGAAGTTCCGCTCCGACGCCTTCGACATGATCATCCTGGATGAGGCCGGCGAGGCATCCCCAGAGATGACCATCGACCTGCTCGAAGGTGCGCTCTCCACGTTCGACACCCGCCCCGGCTCGCAGCTGCTCGTCGCCGGCACCGCCGCCAAGTACCGCGACGGCAACCTGCTCTGGGACTACCTGGTCGACGGTCGAGCTCGCACGAACCGAACCGGCATCCTCGAGTTCGCCGCCCCCGACTCGACCACCGAGGAAGAGCTCCACGACTGGGACCAGGTCAAGAAGCTCGTGCTCAAAGCCCACCCCGGCATCGGCACACTCACCACCCTCCAGACCGTCAAGGAGCGATGGTCGAAGTTCCACGTCAAGAGCCCGCAGAAGTTCGCCGCCGAGTACCTGTCCATCTTCGGCACAGCTGGAGCCACCACCGGCATCTTCAACTTCGAGAAGTGGAAGGACCACGCTCTCATCGGGGCACTCCCCAACCCGCCCGCGAAGTTCGCCATGGCGATCGCCGTGCACCCCGACCAGCTGTCGGCTTGCATCGTCGCCGCCTGGCGCGTCCGCAACCGTGCCCGCCTGCTCGTGCTCGCCTACGAGGAAGGAGCAGCGGACTGGCTCCCCAAGCGCGCCCGCGAGCTCTCAACGAAATACCGGGTACCCATCGCCCACGACACCACCGGAGCCGTCACCGTCGAAGTGGAGACCCTCGCCCGCATGAGACCCAAGCCCAGACTCCTCCCGCAGTCATTCCCGAACATCAAGACCGCCGCCGCCCTCCTGGTCAAAGAAGTCGAGCAAGGCCGAGTCGAGCACTACAACCAGGAACCCCTCACCGAGGCCATCCGGCTCGCGAAGAAACGCTCAGTCGGCCCGTCAGCGTGGGCGCTCGGCCGCAAGAACCCCGAGGACGACATCACCTGCGCGGAGGCCGCGGCGATCGCCCTACGTGTCTACGACGACACCCAGCAGCGTCCCGCTCTGAAGCCGAGCGTGGCCGCATGATCCGCCTCGACGTGTCAACGACCAGCATCGTGGTCAAGTGCTCCGAGTGCCCGCACTGGTACGCATTCGCCTGGACGAGAGAAGCCGGCTACACCTCCAGCGAGCAGCACCTGGTCGACGTGCACGGCATCGAACCCAACCAAGCGGCCGAGGCGCGCCGCAGCTTTCTGCGCCGACACGCCGAACGCTGAGATTCGACCGGGATTCTCCGGAGCATCGTTCTCGTGGGACTTTTCGACACTCTGGGCCTGAGCCGCAAGCGCCTCGACGCGCTCGCCTCACCCATCAACCTCGGCGCATCCCCGTTCCAATCCGACAGCCTGGTCAAGGTCCTCCTCTCCGAGCTCTACGAAGCCACCGAGGCTGCCACCGCAGTCCCCATCACCCGCGACATGGCTATCCAGGTGCCCGCAGTGGCCAAGGCCCGCAATGTACTCGTCGCCGCAGGCTCCAGCCTGCCGCTCGTCGCTCTCGCCGGGGAAGAGCCGATCAAAGACCAGCCCAGCTGGCTCTACCGCACCAACGGGGCCGTCAGCCCGCATGAGCGCATGGCCAACACCCTCGATGACGGCTTCTTCCACGGCCTCGCCCTCTGGCTCACCGACCGGGGCGCTCCCGTAAACGACAAGCCCGGCCCCATCCTCAACGCCGACTACTGCCCCTGGGGAGACTGGCGCATCGAGGACGGCAAGATTCTCGTGCTCGAGAGCCCCGTCAACGAGTCAGAAGTCATCCTCTTCAACTTCCCGACCGCCGGCATCCTCGTCGAAGGCAAGCGCACTATCCAGGGAGCCCGCGACACCGAGAGCGCCTGGACCGGCCGCATGCGCAACCCCATCCCGCTCATTGAGCTCCGCGTCACCGACGACACCAACCTCGACCAGGACGAGATCGACGCCTACGTGAAGGCCTGGGCCGCAGCGCGCAAGCAGGAGAACGGAGCGGTCAGCTTCACGCCTCCCGGCATCGAGCTCCACACCCACGGTGATGTCTCAGCAGACCTCTACATCGAGAACCGCAACGCCGTACGCACCGACATCGGATCGTTCGCCAACATCCGAGCCTCGATGCTCGACGGCACTGCCGGCATCGACTCGCTGACCTACACCACCGTTCAGGGCGAACGCAACGCCTTCTACGACATGGACCTGCCGTTCTGGCTCGACCCCATCGAAGCACGGCTCTCGCAGGACGACATCACCCCCCGAGGAACCCGCATCCGGTTCGACAAATCCGAGCAGTACATCGCAACCCCGACGCCCACCGGCGCACCAGTGAAGGACTGAAATGACAAACGCAATCATCGAAACGACCGGCACGCTGCTGGCCAACCTGGCTGACCGTACCCTCACCGGTCTCCTGGTCCCGTTCGGCGAGCAGGGCAACACCAACCTCGGCAAGTTCATCGTGGAGCCAGGCACCCTCAAGATTCCCCGCGACCCCTCGATCGCCACCCTGAATATCGAGCACGACCGCGAGGAACCGATCGGCCGCGCCACTCTCCTGGCGGAGAAGGCAGACGGCATCCACGTCACTTTCGCTGTCGCAGACACCCCCGAAGGCGACCAGGCGCTACTCGACTACCAGTCCGGCAAGCGCACGAAGCTCTCCGTCGAGGCCAAGAACATCGTCATCCGCGCCGGCAAGGCCGTCGCCGGTCAGATATTTGGAGCTGCCCTTGTCGCCAAGGGAGCCTTCCCCTCAGCCACGCTCATGGCCTCCGATGTCGGCGACGAGACCCCCGAGGAGATCATCGCCCGACTCGAAGCCGAGCTCGCCGCTGCGCGCGCTGCAGCGGACGACCCCCAGACAACCGTGACGGCAGTCGCCGCCCCGGAAACCACGCCGGATACTCCGGCACCAACCAAGGAGGATGACGTGCCCGTCGCCACCGTTCCGAACACCCTGGGCACGGCCCCCTCGGCCACGCCCGCCCCCCTCACCCTGCAGGACGTGGGAGCCATGCTCTACGCGACCCGGCAGGGCACCATGTCCCTCGATGACCTCAAGGAGCGTCTGGGCGGCCAGAACGGCGCCACACTCTTCGCGGCTCTCTCCGATGTCAAGTACGACGGCACCGGCGGGCTCGCACCCACCATGGCCAACCTCCCGCAGTGGATGGGTCTGGTCTGGGCCGCCCTCAACTACCGGCAGCAGGTCCTCCCGCTGTTCTCCCACAAGGACCTCACGAGCCTCACGCTCGCAGGGTGGAAGTGGACCACGAAGCCCTCCGGCGGCGACTGGGCCGGCAACAAGGGCAACGTCCCCTCGAACACCCTCGTGGTGGCCCCCGTCACCGGCTCCGCTGACCGCTACGCGGTCGGCCACGACATCGCCCGCGAGTTCGTGGACTTCGAGGTGCCCGGATTCTTCGAGTCCTACGCCGCCGCCGTCACCGAGGACTACGCTCGCTGGGCGGATGGCAAGGTCGCAGCGGCTGTCATCGCCGGTGCCACCGCACTCGCCGGCGACGCCCTCACCACCCTCCCGGGCGTGACCGGCGGCACCATCGGCTCCGCAGCCTCCGCGATCGTCGACGGCGCGGCCGCCCTGGTCACCAAGGGCGTCCTGCCCACCTTCGCCCTGGTCGCCACGGCCCTCTGGAAGCAGATGGTCAAGATGCCCAAGTCGAACGTCCTCGGCTACCTCAACGCCTCCCTGGGGCTGGAGGAGGGCGACCTCTCCGGCTTCATCATCCGCCCCTCCGCGTCGGTCACCGCCGGCAAGGTCCTCGTCGGAGCCAAGGAGGCCGTCACGGTCTACGAGCTCCCCGGTGCGCCGATCCGCATCGACGCCCTCGACCTCGCCAAGGGTGGTGTCGACAAGGCCGCATTCGGCTACTGCGCCACCGTCATCAACGACGCCACCGGCCTCCAGCTGGTCACCGCCGCCACCTCCTAACCACCAACCCGACGAAGGCAGGCTCGATCATGGCGTACTACCCAGGGGACATCCCCTCGGAGGACCTCGTGATCGAGCCTGCCCGAAACGGGCTCGCGATCGACCTCACGCCATTCAACGACGTCGAAGTGGACCTGTACGACCCCACAGGAACGATCGTGAGCTCGTCGGGCTTCACCGGCGTCATCGACGACGACCAGGTCGTCATTGAATGGCCATCAGAAGCCGTCCTGACAGAGCCTGGAGTCTACGAGCTCCGCATCACCCTCGTGCACACCCCAGCAACGGTCAGAGAGCGCCTTGCACCGCTCTACATCGTCGTCCAGGACGAATCCGATGGATGGCACACTCACGACTCTGCACGCGCCCAGTGGTCGGACGCTCCAGCTGATGACCGCACGCTCTACGAACTGTTGCACGTCGCTCGACACGCGGTCGTCGAGTACGCGCCGGCGCTGGCCGAGGGTGAGGCGATCCCGCTCAACTACGTCAACGCCCAGCTGATGCAAGCACGCAACGTCTGGAACTCGTCCCGCGTCGACTCCTCCGGCGAGCTCGGCGACGACACCTTCACCAGCAAGCCCTTCCCGCTCGACTGGGAAGTCAAGCAGATTCTGCGCCCCAAGCGCGGCATCCCGTGGGTGGCATGATGTCCGCCCGCAAAGACCTCGCCGCCGAGCTCAAGCCGCTCCTCCCGAAGCAGTGGCGGCTGGTCGACACCGAACGCAGCATCGACAAGATCGATCGCTTCACAGTCGTTATCCGACAGCGGAAGGTCAAGCCCGCCCCCAACCTCCAAGGGTCGCTCCTGACCACCCTCGTGGTGACGCTGATTGGCCCCACGACGCTCGCCGGCGACTACGAGGACGCTCTCGACCTCGCCGTGGCGAAGCTGATCCTCATCGTCTCTCAGAAGCTGCCCTCGCTCGTTTGGGAGGAAGCCAACAAGAAGGTCTGGAGAGAGAACCCCGCCTACGACTTCGACGTGACCGTAGTCACCGACCTGATCACCTCCTGAAAGGAACCGAACCACCATGGCATCAATCCCAGTCGTCCCCATCGTCCTCAAGGATGTGACCCTCACGCTCGGAGCCAACGGCTACGAGAAGCACGTCTCGAAGGTGATCTTCATGCCCAAGGCGACCGCCGTGCGCTGGCGTGGCCTCAACCCGGCAGCGAACTTTCTCGACATCAGCCTCGCCGACTGGGACTGCACTCTCGAGTACGCGCAGGACTGGGCGACGACGAACTCACTCTCGAAGTACCTGCACGCCAACGAGGGCAGCACCATCGCCGCGACGTTCAAGCCCAAGTCGGCCGACAGCCCGTCGTTCGCGGCCAACCTGGTCGTCTCGCCCGGCGCGATCGGCGGCGAGGGTGGCAAGTTCGCCACCGCAAGCGTCACGCTGCCCTGCGACAAGCCCGTCCTCACCTAAGGAGCCAGAAGGCCGATGAGCGCATTCACCGGACTGCTCGGAGTAGAAGAGTCGAAAGACCTGCTCCGAGTTTACGACGCGCTCCAACACCTTCCCCAGGACGTGCAAGACCGCACCCTGTCAGCTGCCACGCAGCAGCTGGCGGCCGGGTGGGTCGAAGAGCTCAACGCTCGCCCCGGGTACAGCGAGCCCACCAAGGCCGTGATCACCGCCAACCCGACCACGGTCGCCCACACCCTGGGCCTGACCGTGGCCACCGGCGGCAGTGGTGATCTTGCCGAGCTCACACGCCCTTTCGAGTTCGGCACGCTCAGCCCCGATCGCACGACGACGTACCGACGCAAGAACCGCAGCGGGACAGGCTCACACACCGTCACCAGGCGCGCGCAGCGGCAGATTCCGCCCAGGTCGACGGGCGGTTGGGTCGCCTACCCTGCAGCCGGCAAGTGGTCGACGCGAGCGTTCAAGATGTTCATGCAGATCATCGTCAAGACCGCTCATGACGCAATCGACGGTGGCCGTCGATGAGCGACCGGATCGAGATCAACTTCACCGCCAACGTGCGGGAGGTCATGCGCGGCACAGAGCAGATCGGAGACGGTCTCAAGAAGACTGAGCGGGCACTCGACGATGTCGGGGAGCAGGGCGAGCAGTCGCTGGAGAAGATCACCAAAGCCCAGGGCGATGTGGCCGACGCGAGCACCAAAGTCGGCTCGGCCCTCAGCGACGTAGGCGGGATCGCGAAGAGCGCCCTAGAGGGTGACCTCGGCGGTGCTGTCGAAGGTGCCGCACAATCCATCGGGGGCCTCGCGGCTCTCATTCCCGGCGTCGGCGGTCTGGTTGGTGCGGGCCTGGGCACTGCCCTGAGCGAGGGCATCAAGCTGTTCAGCGCCAACGTGGACGCCGAGGCGAAGGCATCTGAAGACCGCATCCAGTCGATGTACGACGCATTCGTCGAGTCGGGTGTCAACTACCTCACCACCCAGCAGGCCCTAGCGTCTCTCGACGCAATCACAGGCGACAAAGAACGTCGCGATGAGCTCAAGGCCCAGGCCGAAGAGCTGGGTCTGACCATCGAAACCATCCTCGCTGCGCAGGTGCAGAGCGGCGAGCAGCGTAACCAGGTCCTGCAGCGCGCTAACGAGTTGCTGGACGAGCAGAACCAGAAGCTGCTCGACGGTACCTTCGAGCTCGACGGGTCCACCTCGCAGACGGTTGCAGCGCTCCAAGAGATCGTTGGCGAATACCAGAAGCTCAACGGCGAGCAGAACACCGCCGCCCAAGGAGCCGAGCTATTCCGCTCCACCTCCGAACTGATCACCGGCGAACTCACCAGGAGCACCGAGGAGATTCAGAAGGCCAACAAGGCGCTGGCTGAGACCCCCAAGACCGTGCCGACGAAGCTCTCTGTCGATGACTCCGAGCTCGAAGAGAAGGTCAGTCGCAGCCGCACGGTGCGTCTGCGACTTGAGGGCTACTCCAGAACGGGGCAGCAGATCGTATGACTACCATCAGCAACGGCATCGACACGATCACCCCCGATCTCGTGCTGGGCTACAGCGACCAAACGTACACCACGAACGTCGAGCACATCATCCTCGGGGGCGGGATGAGCGTCAGTCTCGGGGATGACCTGCCCCGCGAAGGCAAGCTCGACATCTTCTTCCTGAACCGCGCCGACGCGTGGGCGGCACGCGACTTCCACAAGACCGCCGCCGTCTTCTCGCTCGTCGATGCCGCCCTGCCGGAGCTCAACATGAGCTACGTGCGCAAGTCCGACCAGGGCATCCGCCTCGACCCTGAGACCCGCATCCGCTGGATTCTGAGTATCGGCTTCCGTGAGGTGAATCCGTGACCGACCAGCATCGCTTCTCCGCCGCCATCGCGACCACCCAGCTTGAGGTTATCGACTCCACCTTCACGCTCGATGACACCTGGTCGCCCTACGGCCAAGCAACCCTACGCTGCGTCATCCCGGCAGACCTCGACAGCATCGACCCCCGCGAAGGGCTACGCGTTGAGCTCCGAGCAGAACAGGCTTTCGGACTCCCGACCGCCGCCGGCGACTATGCACCAGGCGGCTCGATCGCGGCCTGGACGGCCGCATTCGGCGGCTCCATTCCCGCCATCAACGCGGCCTACTTCCGCGGATTCAACACCTACGGGCTACGGGACTCCACCACGCGCCGCGCTTCTCTGTCGCTGCGCAAGAGGGAGATCGACTGGCGCGACAAGGTCGTCACCCTGGAGCTTGCCACAGACGAGGCGCTCCTGCAGACCTACGCTCTGGTCGCAACCGAGATCTACAAGCCGGGCATCACCTCCGTGCGTGGTCTGGTCATCAACGTTCTCGCCCTGATCGGTGCATTCCTCGAACCCGGCAGCGACGACGGCACGATCGACCCCAACGCATCCGAATGGGTGCCCGGAGTCTCAGCGTGGGACTACCTCGCCCCGCTGGTGCAAACCGCCGGCCTCCGGCTCTACTGCGACGAGCTCCGCCGCTGGTACCTGGTCGACGACACCACCATCATCGATGGTCTCCTGCAACTCTCAGATGCCTCCACGATCACCGCTGACCGCGACAGCATCGACCTCGATGGCGACTGGTACGACGCCGTGGTGATCACGTACGAGTGGATCGACAACCTCGGAGTCACCCAGCAAGCCTGGGACACGGCCGCCGACACCACCCTGCCCCAGAACGTGCTCTCCGTGACCTACAAGCGCCCCTACCCGGGACCGGGTGCAGCAGCGAGGGTTCTGTCGCGTGCGCTCGGTCGTGGGCGTGTGCAGGCCGTCAGAGCGATCAGCGACTACCGAGCGACGCCCAGTCAGGCTGTGTCGATCACGGTTGCCGGCGATGACACACAGGTCGGCTATCTCTCGTCGGTGCAGTGGGCATGGCCTGCCGCAGAGATGAGCGTGAGCTCGCGCGGTCTCGTCGAGGCTCCCGTAACTGCATGGGTGCTTGATACTCCCGGCGTGCACTGGGCAGACATCCCCGTGGGGATCGATTGGACGGAGGACATCTAATGGCTATCGGTGACGCAGCTGCAGCAGCAGGACTCGAGGTCTTCCCCTCCAGCCAGGACAAGCGCCTCGGCTACCAGAACGACAACAAGCGCGGCGACGAGCTCGCCGCCGAGATCGCCGCACGAGCCGCAGCGGACGCCACCCTGACCGCTGCCGTGGCGCTCAAGCTCGACGCCGCAAAGGTCATCTTCAGCGACACCACGCCGGCGAACATTGCCGGCACCGGATACAGCGGCCGCATCTGGATCAAGAAGGTTTAGATGGCCACCTACGACACCGCACTCGCGGCCGCCGGCTACATCCTTCGCCTGACCGTGACGGAGGGTACGCCCAACGTCGGCGCGAACACCTCTCCGATCACCTGGTCACTGGTGATCATCAAGGGCTCCGGCAGCGGCAAGTTCACCGGCTACACGGTGTCGTGGAACGTCAACATCGGCGGCATCACCGACAGCGGCACGCTGGCTGGCTACAACTTCGCCAGCTACTCCACACTCACCCTCGGCTCAGGGTCGGGCACGATCACCCACAACCCTGACGGAACGAAGACCATCAGCGTCTCCGGCACCTTCGACGAGTCCGACCCTGCCCCCGAGCTCGGCGACGCAACATCATCCGGCAGCCTCGTGCTCACCAACATTCCGCGCGGCCCCAAGACGGAGCACAACGGCGCGTGGGCCCAATCGACTCTCCAGGTAGAGCACAACGGCGCATGGGTGCAGGGGCTGGTCTACGCCGAATTCAACGGCGCTTGGGTGCAAGCAGCATGACGAACAGGAGCAACTAATGGCCGCAGGATCGACCGACTCAAACGGGGTCTACCAGTACGGATCATCCGATACCAACGCGACCTTCCATGGTCTGCTGAACATCGCCAACGCGATCCTCTCGACCACTATCGGCGCGATGCTCACCCGCATCACCAACGCGGAGAACAAGCTGCGCCGAACCGTAGCTTCCCTCGCCGCACTGGATGCTGTCTCGACAGCTGCAGTCGGCCACACCGCCTACCTGACAACGCCAGGTACAACCGGCGTCGACCCGCACGGCTGGGTCGCTGTATCAGGCTCAGGAGCCTCGCTGAAGTGGAAGCCGGACGGGCCGATCATCGTCGATACCAAAGCCCACTTAGACGCCTACATCGCCGCAGTGATCCTGATCACCGACCTCAGCTTCGCAGTCGGAGGCGAAGCCCGCGTCGGCACCACCAGGTACCGCTTCACCAGCACCGCCGGCGCCTACCTGCCATTCGAGCTCGCCTGCTCACTGCGCAAGTCAGCGAACTACAACCTCACCACCTCGGCGGTCGCGCTCACCTGGGACGTTGAGATCAGCGACCCTGCCGGCATGCACGACAACGGCTCGAATACCTCCCGCCTGGTCGCAGTCGAGGCCGGCCTCTACGAGGTGTGCGCGTCTCTGTACAACAACAACACGTCAGGGCTGGGCAACGTCGAAGGCCGCCTCAACGGCACCACCGCGATCCCCGGCTCCTTCGACCGACGCACCGGCGACGCCGGCGGACTACCGCTGAAGTCCATCTTCTCGATCGCCCTCGCCGCCGGCGACTACGTCGAGATCATGGTCCAGCACGCCTCAGCCGCCGGCGCAATCGAAGGCGGCACCACCAGGTCAGCCGCCGTCGTCACCATGAAGCGAGTAGGGCCATGACCCAGTACCGGTACCCCTTCCCGCTCGACACCATCACCACCGTGTTCGGCCAGGTCGACAAAGAGCACCCGAACGCCCACCGGGCAACAGACTTCGCCCCCGAGGGTGGCGGAACCATCTACGCCGTCTCTGACGGTGTCGTGGTGCGTGTCGAGAAGCAGTCCGGTCTCGGCTGGGTGGTCGTCGTCCGCGACCCGGACGGTGTGTTCTGGGGGCTCTCCCACTGCGCCGACGACCCCCTGGTCAGTGTCGGCGACATCGTGAAGTTCAACGTGACCCCGATAGCCGATGTCGGCAACACAGGTTCGCTGACCACCGGTCGGCACCTTCACTTCAGCATGTCGTTCACCAGCGACAACCCCGCCTACGGGGCCACGTTCGATCCGATCCCGTACATCACCGCTCGCCTCGCCGGAACGTCCGGTGGCGGCACGACCCCATTCCCAACAACCGAGGAGGACGACATGTGTAACCCGAGAGTCATCAAGAAGACCGCCAAGGACGGTGCCGAGGAGTGGATGCTCGTGGCCCCATGGGTCACAGGCCCGACCAAGAAGGAGCGTGGCTACCGGGTCACCACCAACCAGCCCACCGGGTTCGCCTGGGCGCGACTGTACGCCCCGGCAGGAGCCCCGCACGCCACCCTCGACCGCGAGGACTACATCAAGACCCAGGACGAAGCCCGGGTCCTCCGCGACGAGTGGATCGCATCGATGAAGCTGGTGAACGCATGAACAAGAACCTCATCATCATCCTGTACTTCGGCCTCGCGGCCGTCGCTGTCATCGGGCTGATCCTCGTCACGATCGTCACCCCGAGTCAGATCGACAAGACGGTCGGCTGGGTTGTCCAGCTGCTCGGTCTCGCCTCGACCGCTGCCGTTACGATCTACCTCCTCGGCAAGCAAGCCAACACTCTCGAAGAGGTCAAGACGCAGACGAACGGCAACCTCTCAGCGCTGCGCGAAGAGAATTCGAGCCTCCGAAACCAGCTGCTCGCTGTCGTCGGCCAAGCACCGCCGAAGGACACCCCCGAGCCCGCCAAGGTCGACTGACCGACCCTCTGACGGACGAGCGCCCCGGGATGCTGCCCCGGGGCGCTTTGTCGTGCAAGGATGCCGCCATGAGAATCCTGAGCCTGGTCGCACTCGCCCTGCTCCTCAGTGGCTGTGCGCCGAACACCGATGCCGCGTTCAAGAATTGCAAGGACACCCTCAGCCTTGCGGTGACCCTCGACGACACGCTCACGGACGAGCAGAAGCTTGACAAGCTGCTCTCAGTCGTCGCCACCTGTATCGAGTCCGAAGACGCAGACCCAGTCGCGTTCAACGAGCAGTGGGGCGATTAGGCTGCGACTCGGTCGGCGTACCTCTTGTGAGCCGCCTGCCGGGTCATCCCGAGCGCATCCCCGATCGACTGCCAGGACTTGCCGCACTGCAGCTGCAGTCGGATCGCCTCGACGATCGCCGCCTCGAGGTCATCTCTCAGCGCCACGAGCTCGCCGAGCTCGAACTCGTCAGCATCCCCAACCCTGACCGCCAGCGCTGCCATGAAGCGCTTGACGGCCCCGTGCACGTCCTCGAATGAGCGTTCGCGCCCTCGTCTAACCATGTGATTCCCCTCGGGATTTTGGCGTCAACCAACGGTTGACAGTGAAATTGGGTTCAGGATGCGGCTGCCATGACGGTCGCGCGGAGGCGATCGTCGGGCAGCTTGACGTAGATCAGCGTCGTGGCCGGTGACGCGTGGCCGAGCAGCTTCTGCGCGATCGCCAGGTCGCCGTGGAGGTAGAACGCTGTGCCGGCGGAGTGGCGCAGCTTGTGCATGGTCCAGTCGCCGTCGAGCAGCTGCGCGACCCTCTTGCCGATCCATCGGGCGGATAGGTGGCCGTGGTCATCGCCGGGGAATGCCCAGCCGGCGGGCAGGTCACGCAGTCGACGGGCCATGCTCGGTGTGAGCGGGACGGTGCGTCGCTTGCCGCCCTTGCCGTGCACGAGCAGCGACCATCCGACTAGATCCTCCACCAGGTCGTCCGAATGGACTATGGCGACCTCGCAGCGGCGCAGCCCGTGGTCGTGGGCGAGCTCGAGCCAGATGCGCTCCTGGTCGTCGGCGCGCATGAGCGCCTTCCGGTACACCCGGTCGGGGACTGGTCGGGGGTCGGGCTCGCCCGGCTTGACCTTGGCCAGCGACTTGGCGATGTTGTGCCGGCACCGCTTCGTGGCTTTCGCCCAGCCCCAGAAAGACCGGTAGCTGTTGTAGCGGCCGCGCCGGGTTTCGATCGCCCAGGACTGGGAGCCCGCCCATTCGATCAGCTGCTCAGCGGTGAGCTCCCACGGCCCGGCCCCGACTCTCGCGGCCATCTGTGAGAGTCGCTGCCGGTGCGAGTTGATCGTCGCTGGCGTCTTGCCCTTGTGTCGTTCGTGGGCGAGGTAGGCGTCGATGGCTACCCGCCACTCATGAGTTTGTGTCATGCGTCACGCTAGCCCGGTCGCGCAGCCAGTGCAGCATCGGCAAGGCCACCGAGACGACCAGCCCGGCGATCGCCACAGCGATCACGCGAGCACCCGCTTCTGGACGATCGTCAGCCGACGGACCGGTGCCGAGGTGTGCACGTAGGCCGACACGGTGCCATCGGGCTCGACCTTGGCCAGTGCCGCGATCTGGTCGTCCTGTCCGTAGAACGACTCGACGCACCAGGTCACTCCACCGGTGCCGACCTTCACCAGGTCGCCCACCTCGATCACGCTGTGGGCTCCGTGACGCAGGCGCTGCACAGGTCGGGCTCGACCCAGTAGCAGGGCGAGCCGGTGCGCTCGATGCACCCGCTGCAGTCGTACTCGGTGCATCCGCATTCGCGGCAAGCCACCAGGTGCACGAGCTCGCAGTCGGGTCGACCGCACTCGGGGCAGCCGAGGGTGTCGAGCTCTATGCCGAGCTCAGCCCACGCGATATGCTCCGTAGCCGACCTCGGCGCAGCGAGGGCGCTCACGCGCACAGTCCCAGATCGGCTCGGTAGGCTCCAGACCAATAGGCCGGGGGTTCAAATCCCTCCGGGCGCACCCCTCGGGGTCGAGCCATTCGAGTTCGACCCCCGTCACCTGCGCGAAGGCGATCAGATCGCGCCAGCGTGGCGTGGTCTTGCCGTTCAACCACCGAGTAATCGTGTTCGGGCTCATGCCCATACGCTCGGCCAGTTCAGTTCGCCCGATCTCAGCGAGCCTCACCGACTTCAGCATGCGGTCGACCAGGTCGAACTCATAGCGAGTATCTGTCATCGTCATGGCGGTTACTCTACTCGCTAGATAGCGGATTTTCACGACTCGCCGCGCGCCGTTTCTCGCTAGATAGCGGATATCCCCCATTCTGTGCCAATGGAGTCGCAGCAGCTGCTCAGCACCGTCGAGGTCGCAAGAGCTCTTCAGGTGCACCGCAGCACGATCACGGAGTGGGTTCGCAAAGGCGAGCTCACACCCGCTGTCGTGGTGCCCGGGTATCGCGGTGACTTCCTATTCGATCCGGCCTCGGTCGAGGCCCTACGGGAAGGCAAGGCAGCATGAACAAGTCAACCAAGCAGATCGTTGTTCTCCAGCGTGGATGGGTAGTCGTCGGTGACGTGAGTCGCGATGGCGACGAGGTCACGGTCGAGAACGCGTCGGTGATCCGCATCTGGGGCACGACGAAGGGCCTGGGCGAGCTCGTCAACGGCCCGACGGCGAGCACGAAGCTCGACCCCGCCGGCACGGTCCGGGCGCATGCGCTCGCGGTCGTGTTCACGATCGACGTGGACGCCGAGAAGTGGGCAGCGTAGCGCTCGCGGGGTCGCTCGCGGAGGACGCTCACAGCCAGATCGGCTCCGGCTACGGCGACGGCTACGGCTACGGCGACGGCGACGGCTACGGCTACGGCGACGGCGACGGCTACGGCTACGGCTACGGCTACGGCG
>Ga0209460_1001170_pt1 | contig 16704 bp, 13 predicted proteins | sample EBPBio132013_DNA_FD_185868 | JGI IMG/M metagenome (GOLD analysis project Ga0209460, IMG submission 185868) | Wastewater treatment Type I Accumulibacter community from EBPR Bioreactor in Madison, WI, USA - Reactor 2_5/13/2013_ DNA (SPAdes)... | ecosystem: Engineered > Bioreactor > EBPR >...
AGTACAGTTTCAGTTGACCAGTAATTTTGAATCCATCCTGGTAAAAAGGAAAAAGCTTCAGATTTTGACGGTTTTAAACGTATTCTCCATGAAGCTCTGAGGTCAACAACCGGTTCAAGATTTTCACTTGGGAAAGTTCTGAGAACATACTCACCATCATCAAATCGTGTCAGTTCAAACTCATTGATTTCCTGAATTCCATTTGAATTCCGGTCATTCCAGACGTAATTGCCCAAACCCTTTTGAACTTTTATAAAAATCCGGTCTTGTTTTGATGTTTTCTGTGTGTTAACCTGATAATCAGTTTCAGATTCTATTGAACGGTTCAGCGGACTGAAAGTCGTCGTCCATTTTATCAGTGTTGCTTCAGAATTTGCATTTCCCTTTTTCCGGAACAGTTCAGAATAATTTTTAAAATAATTGGTAACCGCCAGATCACTTCCAAAACTCTTCCATTCTGAAAGGGAAAAGTTTAAGGTCTGGGTATAAGCTGTACTTGATCGGTAAAACCTTCCGCTGTCAGGTTCTGATTCCGTTCTGATTTTTCCACCAACTGATGTTTTAATCAGTTCATACGATCCTGAAAGTATCAGTTCACCTTCATCTGCCAGGTAAGACGAAGTAAGGAGGGAATCTGCACTTGTTTTTGTAGTTGATTTATTCTCATGAAGCCATTTCAAAGATGGAGTCACCCACATATTTGGATAGGATAAAGAAGCTGTTTGCTGATTCCATTCAGTTTTCTGATCGGTACGTTTGTTATCGCCCTGGGTTTGTAAAATTGAATAGGAAGAATGAACCCAGTCCGGAATGGTTTCAGTAAAATCTGCAAAAACTTTTTTTGATTGGAACTGACTGCCCTGATTTAACAAACCCACACCGGCATTAAAAGAAACTGGCAAAACATATTTCCAGCCGGCATTCCATTCCAACTGTCTTTCAACACCGGTTTCAGGTTCAACATACGCCCAATTGCGATTATATTCAACAGATTCAAAACGGTCGATAAATGCAAACCGCCGGCCAACATAACGTTGAAAAACAGTACTTGAAAAAGTACCGATCTCAGAACCATTAATTTTAACCAGATTTAATTTGTAATTCAGTCGGTTAGAAAAGGCAATGTCCTTCCGTTTATTTTCATCCAGAGAAGAAAATTGATTTTCATCACGGTCTGAGGCTGCAAATTCCTGAACCAACGAAAGATTGGGACTCAGAAATAGTTTTGATTTGATATTTACAGCCTGGGTAAGTGATGGCAGCGGAAGGTAAATAATGGGATCGTAATTTCCGCCGGGGCCAACATACTCGTAAAAACCAAATGTTTTACGTGTGTAATGACCGGTACCGGGTTTAACTTCTGTAAACGAGACACGGTATAACGCCTTCGGGTTTCCAGGTGCATACCTGTAAAAAGTAACAGGCTCTGTTGAAGTCAACGAATCAACCCGAATATAATTACCGGCGGCCTGACCTGTTTCACTGTTAAATCCAACTGAATCAACACCTGATTTGAATGCCTTTAATGGATCATTTCCAGCATTTGCAATCAGCTCTTTATCTAAATCAGAAAGTTCAAGATCAAGCGGTGCATTTTTGTTGTCAGCTTCCCTTACAGCATTAATTCTCAGTTCGCCCAATCCGCCGGGCAAAGTGACAGAAGCATTCCCTGCATAAAAATCACGGGCATATAATCTGTCTGAATATTCAAAATCAACGGTCACCCGGGATGCTGTACTCATCAGGACTTTTGGTGTAAAAGTTAATTCGCCAGATGCATAATCAATAATATAATCATTGGTTTCACCCCGGCTCAGCAAAATTCCATTCAGATAAACCCGTTCTGTACCAGCAAGAATGATAATAAACTTTTCGTTGTATTTACCTCTCAGCCGGTACGGACCCTGATTCCCGTCCGTTCCGTTAAACTGATTTGAATTGAACTTTCCTTTGGCGTTGGCAAATGCAAAAAGTCCTGATGTGTTTGCATATTTGCCGGTTACCTGAAGGCCTTGCAGCTTCCGGTTGTAATTCGAAAAAGTCATTTCAGATTCATTCAGATTATAATCACCCAGGGTCAAACTATATGATTTGTGTTTGAGCTGGATAAAAACTTTATCGAGTTCCTGCAGCGTTTGTGTATTTCCTTCAGGCTGAATCGGAATGTTTTCGTCGGTTAGCACTGCCGAAATTTCAACATCATCAGTAAGATTTCCTTCAAGTTCCATTCTGAAACCACTGTTCAGCGTCAGATCACGATTTGAACCTACCGTAATCCCCCGAACAAATGAACCCGACTTTCTCAACCGGGAATCATCCCACAAATTGGGCAGCACTTTTGTTGTCGTTACTGCCTGAGCAGTTGAAATCTCTCCGCCAAGTGCATTTGTTTTCCCGATTGTATATCGTTTATATTCCTTTTGAACCGTGAAGGGAAAATATCTGAAGTGAAGAAAAAGTGAATCATCGGGATGGCTTGCAAACCAGGTGTTAATTTCAGGAACAGAAACTGTATTGGTTTGAAAATTGAACAGAACGCTAAAACTATGATCAGACCGGGACCATTTGAATGAGGATTCAGATATAAGTTCTTCCCTTTCAAGTTTAAGCGGAAATTGTGTCTTCTGTGTAATAAGTACGGAATCAGCGTTGGAAGGTCTTAGCTGGGAAAAGGCATTTTCTGGGCGGATAAAAAATATGGCAATAAGAACAATTACCCAAATGCTGCTTTTTGGGTAAAAGAAAAGGTTACTGACTCTTTCCCTTACCTTGTTGGAAATCGTTTTATTGACAGGTTTTGGTTCGGAAATCAATTTGGTTTTAAACTTAAAATCAAAAGAATTGAATCTGTAAGTACATAAATCCGGTTTGTCCGGAATGCGAAATCTCTGATAGGATCAGGGGTCATCCAATTAAAGTCAAAGGATTCAAATTCACTGGTTTTATCAACAGGAGCTAAAGTGTTTGCAGAAAGTTTCCACCACATATTCCGGAAGGAGAATAAACTGCCTTTTCCTGTAACAATCTTTCTTACTGGATTACCATACCAGTCAAAAACCTTATAAAGACTATCTGCACCGTCAAAGATGGCGATTTCACGTTCACCATATACTGCAGATTCTGGCTGAATCAATTGAAAAGAACCTGCTTCGATGCCACCATACCTGAAAATTGAACCAAACTGAAGGTTCATTCTGATCAGATTCCTGTTTTCCTGATCTACAACCATCCAATCGTTATTTGGCAGTAAGGCCATGAAAACCGGGTAACCGAACGCCATGTCAGGATGTTGAGGATTACGCCCGGAGGTGATTGAAATGAGACCTAATTCACGGGTAAGAAGGGTGATGCGGTTATTTTTGTAATCTGCGACATAGACATTCAGATCATTTGCAACCCAAACTGATTTGGGCTCATTCAGAAATTGTGAACCCGATCCTTTTCCGCCAAAAGAGGAAAGCACTTTCCCATTTTCATCCATTTTATCAATCCGGGAAGCAGGTTCAGAAAAGAGGAAAATTTCACCTGAAGCAGACACTGTTACACCGGTGTAAACCTGTTGAAGGCTGATTGAACGTATAGGTTTCAACTCAATGGATTGCGCAACCGAAAACGAAGATGAAAAAAGCAGAACAAGTGAAAAGCAGACCCGTTTACACAATTCATGTAAAGAAAAGCTTGCTATTTTAGAACTTGATTTCTGCATACTTTTTTAACCCTGATGGTGAGATTTAAACCACTCAACAGTGATTTTGAGCCCTTCTTCAAGACTCATTTTCTGAGCCCATCCCAATTCTTCACTGATTTTTCTGGTTGATAAAACAGATCTTTGCTGTTCCCCGGCTTTTGCTTCGGCATGAATTTCTTTTGCTGGATTTCCAAGCGCCTGGTTGATGACGGTAAACAACCGGTTAACATCAGTTTCTATTCCGGTACCAACATTGAAAATACCCGACTTTTTATAATCGAGTGCGAGCAGATTTGCCTGAACCACATCACCAACATAGGTATAGTCACGGGTTTGGGTTCCTGGTCCATTAATAACCGGTTGTTCACCAGCGAGAATTTTCTTGATAAAAATGGCGATGACCCCAGCCTCACCGTGAGGATTCTGTCGTGGACCGTAAATATTTCCATAACGGAGAATGACATGTTCCAAACCAAAGACTTCTTTATAATAGAACAGATATTTTTCAAGACAAAGTTTGGTGATTCCATACGGAGAAAGCGGACGTAACGGATGTTCTTCATCTGCCGGGAAATAATCTTGTTCACCATAAATAGCACCACCGGTTGAAGAAAACATAAATTTTCTGACACCATTCTTTCTGCAGGCTTCCAAAAGGTTCAATGAACCAATCACATTTGTAGTTGCATCAAACATCGGGTCAGATACACTTTTCCGTACATCCATTTGTGCAGCATGGTGAATAACCACTTCTGGTTTAAACTCAGCAACCAAATTCTGAATCTCCGGATCGCCTATATCCAGCTTATGAAATTTTGCTTTCGGATTTATATTTTTCTCAAATCCGCAGTATAAATTATCAACAACGACAATCTCATGTCCTTTTTCAATCAGAGCATCAACGACATGACTGGCAATGAACCCTGCACCCCCGGTTGCTAATATTTTCATTTGCTGTTCCTTTCCAAAGCTTCAATTCCCTTTTTCCCAATGTCTTTACGGTAAATCATACCATCAAATGAAACGGTTTTTATATGCTGGTAAGCTCTTTCCAGACTTTTTTCAAGTGTATCACCAAAACCGACAATGCCCAAAACACGGCCACCATCTGAAACTACTTTGCCTCCAGCCAGTTTGGTGCCGGCATGGAAAATCCGTTTATCAGGATTGTCTTTTGAAGTGAAGGTAATTTCTTTCCCTTTTTCGTAAGCATCCGGGTAGCCTTTTGCAGCCGCCACAACAACAGAAGCAAATCCATTTCTGAACTGAATCTCAGATTTCAATTTGCCATCTGCAACTTCTTCCATCAGCTTTAGCAAATCGGTTTCCAGCAGCATCATTTCAACCTGGCACTCAGGATCACCAAATCTCACGTTATACTCTACTACCTTGGGTCCATCATCTGTAATCATTAGACCTACATACAAAATTCCGGTGTAGGGATGATTTTCAGATCTCAATCCGTCAAGAGTCGGTTTAATAATGGTATCATCAACAATTTTCATGATTTCGGGTGTACAAACCGGAGCAGGTGCATAAGCTCCCATTCCACCGGTATTTTTCCCTGTATCGCCATCACCAATGCGTTTATGATCCTGTGCAGCCGGGAAAACACGATAAGTTGTTCCATCTGTGAGAACAAAAACCGTTGCTTCTTCTCCATCCATAAACTCTTCAACTACAACTTTATCACCTGCATTTCCAAAACTTTTCTGGTCAAAATACAGTTGAACCGCATTGAGTGCTTCTTCTAAATTTTGGGGAATGATAACACCTTTACCCGCAGCAAGACCATCGGCCTTCAACACAATCGGGAAAGTTGATGTTTTGAGGAAGGAAATCAGCTTTTCCTTTTCTGATGCTTCAAAAACCCAATGACCTGCAGTTGGAATTTTATGACGATCCATGAAGGATTTTGCAAATATTTTTGATCCTTCAAGAGTTGCGCAATACCGGTCAGGACCAAAAATCGCCAATTTCCGCTTTCTGAATGTATCAACAATTCCTAAAACAAGAGGCTCTTCAGGACCTACAATTGTGAGATCAATCTTTTTTTCTTCGGCGAAACGGGCTAAAGCCTTGATTTCGTTGGCCTTAATCGGGACATTTTCCCCATAATAAGGAGTTCCACCGTTTCCTGGAGCGAAATATAGTTTTGTTGGAATTTCAGATAAAGCGAGTTTCCATCCAATGGCATATTCCCTGCCACCAGAACCAATAATCAAAATTTTCACTTGAGTCCTGTTATAAAAAGAATAAACGAAAAATACCGTTGTTCAATGACTGAAAAATACTGTGCGTATAAACCGGCTTCATTTTTGAAACCCGAATTATTCAACCAGTCCTAAAAATTTACCCTTAAGCTGGCCGTTTTGATCCGGTTCAAATTTAAGGGCATGAATACTAGCTGTATGAACCGGGATACCCCGTGTTTGTACGTGACCGTATTTGCAAATAAAATCGCCAATCAGCGGTTGATGAGATATTAAAAAGAGTGTTTGGTGATCCCAGACTTTTATTTCTTCAAAAAGTGCTGATGGGAATGAAGAATAAACCAACGACTGACAATCATACTTGGGAAGTTCATTTGGAAGCAAATCCCTGATAACCTGCCAGGTCATTTGAGCCCGCCAAACCGGTGAAACAAGAAAAACATCTGGCATATCATGAGTTTTTTGAAAGGCTCGGAAGGCTGTCTGTACCTCTCTGATCCCGTTTTGAGTTAATTCACGGTCAAAATCTGATTGTCCGGGTAGGGTGCCAGCTTCACCATGCCTCATTAAAAAGATGTTTTTATACATTAATTAATCCAGAGTTAATCCTCTTAAATTGCTTTTAAAGCCGAAGATAAAGAAATTTGCAAATCTTTTAAATTTATTAACCAGCTAAAGGAGCTTTTGAACATGAATTCCAATTTTATCTCCCTGATCGATGAGATTATTGCACGGGAAGTGCTTGATTCCCGCGGAAATCCGACTGTAGAAGTTGAGGTTATTACCGAAAACGAAATCGTCGGACGTGCTATCGTTCCCAGTGGTGCTTCCACCGGTGAACATGAGGCTGTTGAACTCCGTGACGGAAACCCGATGCGTTACATGGGAAAAGGAGTTCTGAAAGCAGTAGAAAATGTTGAAGATATTATTTCACCTGAACTCGTTGGCGCTAACGTTTTTGATCAGGTTGATATTGACAATTTAATGATTGAACTCGATGGAACAGAAAACAAGAGCAAACTTGGTGCAAATGCCATTCTTGCTGTTTCAATGGCCTGTGCCCGTGCTGCTGCCGCTGAATTGGGTCAGCCGATCTACCGTTACCTTGGCGGATTTAATGCCAACACCCTTCCAGTGCCCATGATGAACATCATCAATGGTGGCGCACATGCTGATAATAATGTGGATTTCCAGGAATTCATGATTATGCCTGTCGGTGCTCCTACATTTGCTGAAGCACTCAGAATGGGAACTGAAACCTTCCATACTCTGAAAGGTATTCTTAAGAAAAAAGGGTATTCAACTGCAGTTGGTGATGAAGGTGGTTTTGCACCTAACCTGAAATCGAACGACGAAGCACTTGAAGTGATCATGGAAGCTATTACCAAAGCCGGTTATACACCTGGTCAGGATATTTTTATTGCTCTCGATCCTGCTTCCTCAGAATTTTTCATCGACGGAAAATACATTTTCAAAAAATCTGACAAACGTGAACTGACTTCTGAGCAAATGGCTAAATTCTGGGAAAACTGGGTAAATAACTACCCGATCATTTCTCTTGAAGATGGTCTTGCTGAAAATGACTGGACTGGCTGGAAATATCTGACTGATCTAATCGGAAAGAAAGTTCAGCTTGTTGGAGATGATTTGTTTGTAACAAATCCTGAAATTCTTAAAACCGGAATTGAAAAAGGTGTTGCAAACTCTATCTTAATTAAGGTCAATCAGATTGGTACACTTACTGAAACCTTTGATGCCATCCAAATGGCTCATCGTGCCGGATACACGACGGTGATTTCTCACCGTTCAGGTGAATCTGAAGATACCACAATTGCTGATATCGCCGTTGCCGTTAATGCAGGTCAGATTAAAACCGGATCAACCAGCCGTACTGACCGTATTGCCAAGTACAACCAACTTCTTCGCATCGAGCAGGAATTGGGAGACAGCAGCAAATATCTTGGAATGGAAGCCTTCTACAATATTAAGAAGTAACTTTTCCTGCTTTTATTTAAAAGCCATCCGGATAACCGGATGGCTTTTTTTTTGTTTATAAATTCTGTTCTGTTTGAACTGTAACATCCCTGCTTTAACTTTGTGCCATTATGGAACTATTCAAAACGGTTTTTAACCAAACTGCTTCCTTTATTAAGAGACGACGGTATCTCACCCTGTTTCTGATTATTTTTATTTGGGTGGGTTATGCGCTGGTGATGGGAGACAACGGTCTTCTTGTCAGATATAACCTTGAAGTTGAAAATAAAGAGCTCAAGACCGCCATTAAACGTGAAGCAGAAATTCAGGATTCACTCAGAAAAGAAATCAAGCTGCTTCAAACCGATAAGAAACGAATTGAGAAAGCAGCCCGTGAAAAGTACGGCATGGTGAAACCCGGAGAAACTCTATATAAAGTGCAGGTTTCAGACGACACAGAAAAATAAATATGGTTAAGGGTCAATGATTAATGGTTAATGATAAAAACCGTAATTAGTAACCTGAAATCTGTTCTTTTTGACTTATACCAAGTTTTCGTTCCTAGTCACTCGTCCCTCGTCCCCGGTTTTTGTGACCTGTCATTTGTAACCCGTAATCACCCTCATCACCGCTTCTGGCCGGTCAGTTGCCAGAATATCTGCTCCCCTTTTAAAAAATCCAGTATAAACCGTATCACCACCTTGTTCTGCCAATTTATCCTCATTGAATACACCAAGTGCAGCCAGAATCTTATTTGCATGCAGACTATCGTATAAGGCAGGTTCAGGTTCTTTTATTCCCACAAAAGCGGTAACCAAGTTTGTTGGAATTCCCGATTCTCTGAATTTTTTCCACTCTTCGAGATTTTGAATGACAACCGAAATCATAACGCCAGGATGGAGTAAGTGAACTTTCTTTGCATCTTCAACTGAATACGTTATAAAAAGTGCGTAACCTTCTGCCTGATGTTCTTTTATTTTATCTGTCACCATTTTAAAAGGAACACCCCTTTTAACGTCAAGTGTGAGAAGTGCCTTCCCTTTTGCCCATTCCAAAACTTCATCAAGAGTTGGGATACCAGATTCTGTCAGATTACCGGCATCATCTTTTAATTTTACCTTTCTTAGCTCATTTAAAGAGTAATCAGAAACCTTTCCCGTTGAAATAGAATGCGTTCGGCCCATTTCCTCATCATGACTGAAAACCAGAACCGAATCTTTTGAAACTCTTACGTCACATTCAATCATGAGTAAACCCAGTTTCGATGTTTTCTCAAAAGTAGGAATGCAATTTTCTGCAAAACCGGGTGAAGGACCTCCACGATGCGCTGAAACCCATAACTTCCTGTCCGCTGACCAGGTCAATTGTTTTTGCAGCGCTTGTAAATCAGATGTTTTGGCTTTCCAGGAAGAACATGAAAACTGAAAAAGAAGGATAAACAGAATTAAGGTTTTAATTAATACAGATCTCATATTTTTTCTCTTTGATTCTCTAATTAGCAACTTGACCCATGAAGCGTACAACGTAAAGCGCACATTCCGCCTGACTTAAAATCATAATTTCCGTACCTTTGGTGCATGAGTCAAACCGAAAACAACAAAACACCGCTGCACATTATCACTGGTTTTCTTGGCGTTGGTAAAACAACAGCCATCATTAATCTGCTCAGTCAACGCCGGGGAACTGAAAACATTGCTGTTATCGTCAATGAATTTGGTGAGGTGGGAATTGACGGAAATCTGATTGAGGCAGACGGGAAACCCTTCAACCTTGTTGAAGTCCCTGGTGGCTGTATTTGCTGTGCCAGTAATGAAATGCTGATGGATTATATGGGATTCATCCTGAATGACATTAAACCAACACGCATCATCATCGAACCCAGCGGTATTGCACGCCCCTCAGACCTCATTTTTCAACTTAAATCTTCCGTATACAAATCATTGCTCGATTTCCGGCCGGTTATTACTTTAATTGATCCGGCTCTTTACCATGATGAAGATTTCAGAGATTCATTGGTTTTTGATGACCAGATTGAATCGGCAGACATTGCCATTATTACCCGAACAGATCTCTCAACACCTGAAAAAGTAATCCAAATCCGCGAAGAACTTGAGGCGATGCTTCCCGCAAAGCAACTTATCATTGAAACTACATTCGGACAAATTTCAGCTGAAATTCTTGATCTCGTTGCCGATAAACAGTTTTCATTCAGACCCGGCAGAAAAGAAAAAAACCTTCCGCATGATCATTCTTTTTATCTGGGAAAAGGTTGGATCTGGGAAACAGGGATTTTCAATGATGAAAAACTTTCAAAGTTATTTACCCAACTTGCCAGTGAAAAACGTCTGCTCAGAGCAAAAGGGATTTTTGTCACACCAGAAAATCCGGTTTTATTTGAAATTGCCGGTGGTCATTTCCACAAAAGAACCTCAGAATTCCGTCATGAAAACCGGTTTGACCTGATTGTGCATGAATCTGACCAGAAATTAGTAGCCGAGATTAAAGAGAAACTGGATTTGTGCATTGAACCGGGTGATATTGAATGACGAATTCCTTCCCGAAATTACTTCAGACTTTCCGTCATACTTCATTTCGCATTTATTTTTTTGGTCAGCTTGTTTCTCTTTCAGGAACATGGCTTCAGCGTATTGCAGAAGCCTGGTTGGCCTATCAGTTAACCCATTCCGCTTTTTATCTCGGCTTGGTTGGTTTTATGGGACTTTTTCCCGGAATTTTTTCCAACCTGTTTGCCGGTGCCCTTCTTGACCGGTATCCGAAGAAAAATATAATTGTTATTACCCAGACTTTGTTAATGCTTCAGGCTGCTATTTTGTGCTGGTTCACTCTTACCGGAACGATCAACATTCAAATCCTTCTGGTTCTTTCCTTTTTTCAGGCATTGATTTCAGGTGCAGATATGCCTGCCAGACAAACTTTTCTGATAGAACTTGTTGGGAAGGAAGAGCTTCCCCAAGCCATTGCATTGAATTCTGTTATGGTAAATCTTGGCCGGATTTTGGGTCCGGTTATTGGGGCATTTATCATTCCACTTGCAGGTGAAGGTGCAGCTTTTGGATTAAATGCAGCAACTTATCTGGTCATTCTTTTTTCCTTTTTCTGGATCATCCCCAACGTTCAGCAGATAGAACAAACAACGGAAGGTATTTTTTCGCGGATCAGAGATGGGTTCAATTATGTTTTCGGAAATAAGGACATCAGAAACTATCTGCTTCTGTTTGGTTTTTGCAATTTACTGGGTATGTTCTATTCAACTCTGCTCCCTCTGTTTGCTGAAGAAAAATTCGGACGCGGAGCAGAAGGACTGTCCGTTTTAATGGCGGCCTCTGGTATTGGTGCGTTTTCAGGTGCCTTTTTACTTGGCGGATTAGTCACCCCTTCCAGGCTAAAACCCGTTTTAAAAGCCGGAACTCTGATGCTTTGTTTTTCGCTGATCTCGATGGCATTTAATCCATGGTATTTTGCATCAATCGGGATTTTATTTATAGGCGGATTGGGAATGATGATTCAGATTGCGGGTACCAACATGTTGCTTCAACATGTAACCTCAGATGAATACCGTGGACGGGTGATGAGTTTTTATACCTTCACTTTTACGTTGGGAACTCCGTTGGGCAATTTATGGGCAGGTACACTGGCTGAACTCACAAACCGGGAAATGCCATTTTTAATTGGGGGTGTTTTACTTACAATTTTACTTTTTATCTTTACAAGAAACCGAAAAGGAATTCACCATGCTTGAACCTGATGAATTTGAATTTTATGAATTGCTTGATGCATATAAAGAACGGTTTGGATCTTTTCCGCCAACACATCACCTGGATGAAAAACTTGCCATGAAACTGATCAGAAAATCACTCGAAGATGATCAGCCAATTTCTGATACAAATAGTAGTCAATCCTCAAGTGACAATATAAAATGAAGTGTTTTCACTTATCATTATAATCTCTAATGAATAAAAGACAAATAAACCTTCTTTCTAATTTCCATTTAACGTAGTTTAGTTTATGATTTAAGGATACTTTGGTATCTTTGTAAAGTTGAAAATGCAATAAAAACTGAAACTTAGAGCAAATTTCTCATAACTAATCGGAGTGATACTCACATGCAAGTACCCTCGTACGTCAAAAACCAAAAACTCATCCAATGGGTGAAAGAGGTCTCTGACCTGACAACTCCAGACCAGATTTACTGGTGTGATGGTTCTCAGGAAGAATACGATCGTCTGTGCGAAGAAATGGTTCAAAAAGGAACCTTCATTCGCTTAAATCCTGCTAAAAAGCCAAATTCATATCTAGCCTTTTCTGACCCAAGTGACGTAGCACGGGTAGAAGACAAAACCTTTATCAATTCACGCAGAAAAGAAGATGCTGGTCCTACCAATAACTGGGTTGAACCGGAAGAAATGAAAGTCACCCTGAACAACATCATGAAGGGTTGTATGAAGGGTCGCACTCTTTATGTGATTCCTTTCAGCATGGGACCATTAGGATCACCTATCTCCCACATCGGAGTAGAACTTACTGACTCTGCTTATGTTGTCGTGAACATGAAAATCATGACTCGTATGGGCAAACATGTTTATGATGTACTTGGTGACGGAACTTTCGTAAAAGCACTTCATACACTTGGTGCACCTCTTCAGGCTGGCGAAAAAGATAAAACCTGGCCATGTAACCCAACAACCAAGTATATCTGCCACTTCCCTGAAGAAAATATGATTATTTCTTACGGATCTGGATACGGCGGAAATGCCCTTCTTGGTAAAAAATGTTTTGCTCTCCGTATTGCTTCCACAATGGGTCGTGATCAGGGCTGGCTTGCAGAGCATATGCTCATCCTGGGTGTAGAAGATCCTAAGGGCGAAAAAACCTATGTAACTGCTGCATTCCCTTCCGCTTGCGGAAAAACAAACTTTGCAATGCTTATTCCACCCAAAGCAATGGGCGGATGGAAAGTTACCACTGTTGGTGATGACATTGCCTGGTTGAAACCTGATGAGCATGGAACCCTTCGTGCTATCAATCCAGAAGCTGGTTTCTTTGGCGTTGCACCTGGTACCAACTATGATACAAACTCCAACGCAATGGATTCCCTTCAAAAGAATACCATTTTCACAAACGTGGCCTTAACTGCTGACGGAGATGTTTGGTGGGAAGGTCTGACCAAAGAAGTTCCTGAAGGAATGACTGACTGGACAGGTAAACCATTTGACAAAACTGCCGGAAAACCTGCAGCACATGCCAATTCACGTTTCACTGCTCCTGCATCACAATGCCCTTCCATTGATTCCAAATGGGAAGATCCTGCCGGTGTGCCTATCAGTGCAATCGTATTCGGCGGACGCCGTGCAACCACAGTTCCGCTCGTTTATCAGGCATTCAACTGGAATTATGGTGTGTACCTGGCTGCTACCATGGGTTCTGAAACAACCGCTGCCGCTTTTGGACAGCAAGGTGTTGTTCGCCGTGACCCATTCGCAATGCTTCCTTTCATGGGATATCATGCCGGTGATTATTTCAACCATTGGCTAGATTTCGGTCGTAAATTGCCTAATCCTCCACGGATTTTCGGTGTAAACTGGTTCCGTAAAGACGAAAACGGCAAATTTGCATGGCCTGGCTTCGGCGAGAACATGAGAATCCTGAAATGGATCGTTGAACGTGTTCATGGTAAAACCTACGCAATCGAAAGTCCGATTGGCTGGGTTCCTAAATATGAAGATATTGACTGGACTGGTTGTGACTTCTCCCGTGAAGATTTCAATAAAGTGATGTCAATTGACCGTGAAATGTGGAAACAGGAAATTGCTTCCCACGAAGAATTGTTCATGAAACTGTATGACAGACTCCCTAAAGAGTTTATCTGGTTGCGTGAAATGATCATGTCGAGCCTCTGGCGTTCCCCTGCTCATTGGGAACTTGCCCCTGAGCGTGCTGATCACTGATCATCTGCTTCATTGCCTTAAACAAAAAACCCGGCCTCAGCCGGGTTTTTTGTTTTTGTATTTTTGTCACTCGTCACTTGGTCCCCTGTCACCGGCTCCTAAAAGTCATCATTATTTTCCTGATCTCTGTTTCTTTGCTTTTCCCGTTCTGCCTGCATCAAGGTAGAAAGTCTCCAGGTTAACCCCAAAAATACAGTTCTTGATTCAGGTTTATTGTAACTGGTTGATGTAAAATTCGACCCGTTCGTTTCAGAATCCCATTCACGGGTATCAAAGACATCACTAACTCTAAGGTTGGCTGTTAACATTCCGTATCCACAGAATACTGAGCACTTGTTTTTCTTTGTGGCATAACGGTCGGGGCATTATAATTACCCATCAGTTGAAACTGAACTTCCCATGGCAGTGTAACCATTGACGTTCCTTTTGCTGTCCACGAGACATTGTCGGCATCTGCATTGTCTGATCCAAGATTGCCGGTAATGACATTCCTGAACCAGGATACTCCACCATTGACCCGCCACCATTTTGCAATGGTTTGATTAAAGGAGATATCAATTCCTGAAGAAACGCCGGTTGCTGAATTCTGTAAGCTGGTGCGGGTTACACCACCAGATTCAAGCCGGGTGATTTCAGAAATCATGTCTTCAGTTGTCCGATAAAAAAGTGCGGCAGACAGACTTGTTCCCTGTAAATTAAAACTGTAGCCCAGTTCCATTGCATCAGTATACTGGGGCTTCAATGAGGGATTACCGGACCTGATGTTGAGAGAATCAGAGTAGTCTACAAACGGATTGAGTTGCCTGTTGTTTGGCCTGTCAACCCGACGACTGTAACTTACCATGACTTCATGGAGATCCGAAAATTCCCTGCTGATATGAAGAGATGGGTATAGACTGGTGTAATTGTTTTTGAAATCATCGGAAAACTGAACTGAACTTACAGTTGTTGACGCCAGTTCCCCACGAAGGGCAACCTGATATTTGAAATTATAAACCAGGTTTGAATAAGTTGAATAAACGGCATGAACCTGTTCCTTGTAATCAAATTTATCAGACAGTTTCGCATTTTCAGCCCATGAATTTGATATATAGGAAAGAGTATCCAAATCTGAAATTGATTCCATATTTTTCAGCCGGCTTTTAAATCCAACTTCAAACCGACCCCAATTTAAAGTCGGATGGGAATAATTGGATTCAAATTCAATATTGACTGCTTTATTTGAGCCATTCACCCTTTGTTTTGAAAGTCCCGTAACCAACGATTGATCTGCTCCATAGTTTTTCTGAAAACTGGTTTCATCCCGATTCATCGTTTGATTTTCAACTTCAAAATTACTTGTCCATTCCCTGCCCTTGGTTTCAAATGTTTTTTTATGTTCAATTGAGTATTCAATATTGTGGCCGTCCCGTTCGGCAACAGATTCACGGTTAAAAAACCGGGTTGGTAATCCATCTTCAGCGAATGTGGAATTGATATCACCAGAATTATTGAAAGACATATTGCGGGTTCTCAGGCCGATTGACCAGGTATTCCATGCATCCGGTGAATAATCAATTCCGGTACGCAGTCCGTTCATGTTCATTGCATTTTTATTTCGGTTATCCTGATCAAGCTCCGATCTCGAAGGAAAGGATGATAGTCTGCGGGACGTTCCTTCAGATCCAAAACGGTTCCACCTGGCATCAAAACTTCCGTAAAAATTCCAGTTATTCATCCGGTAATTCAGATTAACACTCCCATTATAACGATCACCTGTTCCTGCATTAACAGTAACTACTGAATTATAACCAATTTCCTGTTTTTTCTTCAGGACGATATTTACAATTCCGGAAGTCCCTTCCGGATCATATTTGGCAGACGGATTGGTAACCAACTCAATGGCTTCCATTGAACTTGCCGGGATTTGTGCAAGAATTTCACCCGAAGAAACACCTTCCATCGCAGAAGGTCTGCCATCGATCAGAACTGTGACATTTTTATTGCCTCTGAGTTTTATTCCACCTTCAGCATCAACTGTAATTGCCGGGATTGTTTGCATGATATCAACGGCTGAGCCACCGGTAGCTGCCATATTTTTATCAACATTAATAACCTTTTTATCCAGATTATTGATGATCATTTCCTTATCACCGGTAATCACAACTTCTTTAAGATTTACGGCTGTTAACTGAAGATAGATAACATCAAGATCAACTTCTGGGCTTTTCGGGTTTAGGGCAATCTGTTTGATCACTCTTGTTTCATACCCGATAAATGAAAGTTTTAAATAATATCGGCCAAAGGGAATTTTAGGAAGCAGGAATTTACCATCGTTGCCAGAAATGGTTCCTGTCACCATAACTGAATCCTTCACCCTGAATAGTACAACATTTCCATATTCAATTGCATGGCGGGTTTCGTTGTCCTTTAAAGTACCGGAAATAGATCCACTTCCACCCATTCCGTTGCCAGATTGGGGTTGTGAGAGAACAGAGGAAAAAGATAGACAGATAAAAGAGACGAGCAATAGCAGGTTTTTCATGATTAGCCTGAATAGTATGGATTTGCGATTAATAGAAGATAGCTTTGTATTTTTATTCTTTACAAAAATACAAGACTTGGATGAGTGTGAGAGGTCGTGAGTTTAGTGCAAGACAGTCAATATTTGTCATTTAAAGTAACATCTTAATCTGTGGATTTGGTCAATCATTTCTGGGAACAATTTAAACGGAAATAACGAAGGCATCCAAGTCCAGAAAGCAGTGAGGAATTAACCGCCATAGCTTAATAGGTGTAACGGTCGATGGCATGATTGATCGCTTTTGTGCAAACTTTACAAAAATGATCCGGATTCCGTGAGAACATGATACAATCCAGTTCG
>Ga0209460_1001172_pt1 | contig 16682 bp, 8 predicted proteins | sample EBPBio132013_DNA_FD_185868 | JGI IMG/M metagenome (GOLD analysis project Ga0209460, IMG submission 185868) | Wastewater treatment Type I Accumulibacter community from EBPR Bioreactor in Madison, WI, USA - Reactor 2_5/13/2013_ DNA (SPAdes)... | ecosystem: Engineered > Bioreactor > EBPR >...
CTGCCGTTCCCCACACCGCGCCGCCTCGCGTTCAGCATCATCAGCACACCGGTCGCTAAAATCCGCGTCGAGGCGTACTTTGCCGTCACCTCGAACACGGTGCAGATCGGCGCGAAGGCTGAATTGCAGTTCGGGTTTGATGCCTTCGGGGTTCAGGGGCATATCGGCTTCGATGTCCTCATTCAGTTCTCGCCGTTCTACTTCATCGCCCAAATCTCGGCCTCGGTGTCGCTCAAAGTCTTCGGCATGGGTCTGTTCAGCATCCGCCTCAAGTTCGCGCTCTCCGGCCCGTCCGGTTGGCGTGCGAAGGGTGAAGGCTCGCTCTCGCTGCTGTTCTTCGAAATTTCCGCCGACTTTGATATTTCGTGGGGCGAGAAGAAAGATACCTCACTGCCGCCGGTTAAGGTCATTCCGATCCTCACGGGCGAACTCAATAAGATTGAGAACTGGAAGGCCGAGCTGCCAGCCACCAATAACCTGCTGGTATCGCTCCGCAAGCTGGAAGGCGCGAACGAAACGCTGGTGCTGCATCCGGTCGGGACGCTCCGCATCAGCCAGAAGTCGATCCCGCTGGACTTGGGGATTGATAAAGTCGGCAACCAGAAGCCGGAGGATGCCAAGCGCTTCACCCTTGAGGTGACGGTCGGCGGCCTCGGCAAATCCGGCGATGCCAGCGAACAGTTCGCCATTGCCCAATTCCAGAATATGGAAGATGCCAGCAAGCTCTCGCGTCCAGCGTATCAGGCGTTGAACGGCGGTGTGCAGTTGTCGGTAACGGGGGCGCAGTACCGCACGGGGCATACCGTTCGGCGCGTCATCCGCTACGAACAGATCATCATCGACAACAACTACAAACGTTTCGTCCGGCGCTTCAAGTTCTTTGTGTTCGGCTTGTTCAACCACTTCCTCAGCGGTTCGTCGATTGCCCGCCATGAACTGTCGCATCAGGTCAAGATGCAGTACCAACCGTTCAAGGAAAAAGTCTCGGTGAAGCAGGAAGGCTACACGGTCGCGTATCAGGCGAACAACAAAGCCTATGCGACGGCTAATTTCGCCAGCGAAGCCGCTGCCCGCGACTTCATGCAGCAGGCGATCACCGATGACCCCAATCAAGCCGAAACGCTGCACGTCATTCCGCAATTCGAGGTGACCCCATGAGTACACCGAGTTATTCGTTCCTCCCGTGGCTGCGGCAGGGTGTCGCCAACAGCATCACCGCGCCGGAAACGGACACCTCCGTCAAAGTTCGCGCGACGGTGCAGGTCAACCTGAACGTGAAGGCGACCAAGCTGGATGACGGTATCGAAAATGTGCCAGTGACGCGCCCCGTGCAGTTGTATGGCCCCGGCGACATTGTGGGCATCGAGCCGCGCGCCGTGGTGCGGACTGATCCGCGCAACTGGATCACCAACTACGAGCCGAACTACCTGCCCGCTATCGAGTTCTACGATGAGGACTTCCCGTGGCGCTACACACCCGCCGCACCGAACACTACGCTGCACCGTTTACGACCGTGGTTGGCGCTGGTGGTGCTGAAGGAAGGCACCGAGTTCGATGAAGGCGGTAACATTCAAAACCGTCCGCTGCCGTACATCAAGCTCAAGGCGGGTGGAGCAGTGCTGCCGCGTACCGATCAACTGTGGGCGTGGGCGCATGTTCACGTCAACCGCAGCCTGATCGCGAACGACACCGAAATGTTCACGGACGACACGAACGCCGTACTGCCGCGCTTCGAGGCTGTTCTCAAGGAAAACCCTGACCTCGCCTACTCGCGCATCATCTGCCCGCGCAAGTTGGAACCGAACGTCGCCTATCATGCGTTCCTCGTCCCCAGCTACGAAAGCGGACGGCTTTCCGGCACCGGGCAGGTGATTCCCGATGACCTTGCCGCGAACACCCCCGCGTGGGCGGCGGATACACCCCCCGGTTTGGAACTACCGGTGTACTACCGCTGGTACTTCCGCACCGGTGACGAGGGCGACTTTGAATATCTGGTGCGCCTACTCGAAGCCAAGCCGGTTGACCCGCGCGTCGGCAGCCGCGATATGGATGTCGAAGTGCCGCTGCCCAGCCTACCGGGGATCACCAATCCTGACCTCGGCGGTATCCTCAAGCTCGGCGGCTCGCTCAAAGTACCGGCTGTCAGCCTGAGCCAAGAAGAACTCGACCTCATCAAGAAGTACGACGAGTGGGATAACAACCCGTATCCGCATCCCTTCCAAACCGCGCTGGCGGCCTTCATCAATCTCGCCGACACCTACAACGACAAACCGGCTGATGATGCCAACGCCGAAGCAGCAGCCGATGGGGTGGATATTCCGGTCGAGGTGGACGAACCCGACGACCCGCTGATTACGCCGCCGCTGTATGGACGCTGGCACGCGCTCACCCGGCGCTTGCTGGATGGCGACCCTGCTACCCCCGACCGCAATTGGGTGCATAACCTGAACCTCGACCCGCGCTACCGTGTGGCGGCTGGTTTCGGTACATCGGTCATTCAGGACAAGCAGGAAAAGTATATGGACGCGGCGTGGGCGCAGGTCGGCGACGTGCTGGAAGCCAACCGCAAAATCCGCGCGGCGCAGTTCTCGAAAGCCGTGAGCTTCGTCTGGTACGACAAGCACATCAAGCCGCTGTACACCCAGAAGGTCGAACGGGCGATGTCGCTCACCGCCCCGATGAACCGGCGTGTCTTGCTGCAAGACCTGACCGTCCAGCACCAACTGAGTGAGAGCGTGCTGCCCCCCGCGATGATGTCCACGACCATGCGCCGTGCCATCCGTCCGCAGGGGCGCTTGATGACCAAGCTGACCTTCTCGCCGCAGGTGCAGCCCGGTAACCTGTTCCAGCGCATCAACAGCGGGGAGATTGTGGTTGTCCCGCCGAAGGTCACGCCGCCCGGCTTACCGACCAGCGATGCCATCTCGGACGCGATGACCCCGACCGACATCCCACCGCTGGTGACTGACGTACTGCGGCGCTTCCCGTGGTTGGTGTTCGCGCCGTTCCTCCTGATGGTGATCGTCGGCATCCTGACGCTGATCTTCTCGTGGACGGTCATCTGCCTGCCCATCGGCGGGGCCATCATCTACGGGCTTTATCAGCTCTACCTGCGGCTGAGAGGTTGGGCTGACCAGCTTAATCAGGTGGATGCCATCCGCCCCGACAACCAGACGCAGGACTCGGTTGACCGGATGCCCCGAAGCCCCGACTTTGTGCTGACCAACATCGGCGATACCTTCAAGCCGACGCTCGGTGGCGGCAGCGACAGTGTTGAAGCCCAGAAGTTCAAGGAAGCCCTGCGCGATGGGAACGCGCTGCTCGAAGCGACGATCAGCGTCGGCAAGGAAATCCCGCTCAAGCGCCTTGACTTCGCTGCCATCAACAACAAAGTGCTGGATGTGATTCACCCTGACCGCAGCATCCCGACCCGCCTCTTGAACAGCATCAGCGTTCCCAACTACCTGAGCGAAGCGATGCAGTTCCCGCTGTCGGTGGTCTTCCAAGAACTGCTGGCTTACCCCAAGATCGACGTGCCGATGTACAAGCCGCTGGTCGATATTTCGTCCGAGTTGTTCCTGCCCAACATTCAGTTGATCGAGCATAACAGCATTACGCTGCTCGAAACCAACCAGAAGTTCATCGAAGCCTACATGATGGGCATAAACCATGAGTTCGCCCGTGAACTGCTGTGGCGCGAATATCCCTCCACCCTTCGGGGCAGCTACTTCCGCCAATTCTGGGATGTCTCGACGTTCTTTTCCGGCATCGCGCTCGACGATCCGCAGCGCGAGAAGAAGCTCAAAGACCTGCACGAGAAGCTCTACGACATTCCCGAAATCCACACATGGCCGCTGAAAAGCACACTCGGCCAGCACGACAACCGTGAAGTGGGCGGCAGCGAGGAAGAAGAAGTCGTACTCGTCATTCGCGGCGAACTGCTGAAAAAGTATCCGACCACCGTCGTGTATGCTCACCGTGCCAAGTGGCAGCCCAAGTCGGACACTGACCCCACGCCGGATAACACCAAAGAGCGCATCCTTGACCCCGACTTTGAGACGATGGGCGACAACCCCTCGCGCGATAAGGTCAAAACGCCGCTGTACGAGGCGAAGGTTGACCCCGATATTTACTTCTTCGGCTTCGACCTGACGGCGGAGAAGGCGATTGGCGGCACGGGTGAGAATCCGACGGACGATCCCGGTTGGTTCTTCGTCATTCAGGAACGCCCCGGCGAACCGCGCTTCGGCCTCGACATGGATCAAGATGCCGACCAGCCCGCGCCAACCCTGAACGTCTGGAATGACCTGACGTGGGAACACCTCCAGCCGACCAACGGGTTCATCGACGTGAACAAGTCCTTCACCTTGCAAGACCCAACGGGCAACCCGGAATTGATCGAGAAGGTCAAGCAGTACGGGGACGACAAACAAATTAAGTGGAACCCAGGCACCAACGCCGCCGACCTTGCCTACATCATGTATCAAGTACCGGTGATGGTCGCCGTCCATGCCAGCGAAATGCTGCGCCGTAAATAAGGGGAGTATTCGTCATGGCTGAATTTGATCAAATCGGTGGCGAGCTGCATCAGGCACGTTCCGAGAAAGCCGCCGCCCACCAGCAGTTGTTCGAAAGTCAAGAACGGGTGAAGCAGCTTGAGGCCGAGCAAGCCGCGCTGGAACGGTCTTTCGACCCGCAAAATCCGGCTGACGAGCGCCGCCTCGCCCTGCTCAAGCGTCGTTTAACCTCGGCGAATGGCGCGGTTGTCAAAGCGCGAGATGCTCATAACCGGGCGATTGAACTCGAACAAAGCACGTTTCACCGGTTTTTCGACTTCACCGACCCGCGCAAAAATCTCTCCGGCCTCGACGACCAGTACCCGATTTTGCTGATGCCGCTGCGCCTCGAAACACGCTGGCGGGTGGCGGAACGCGAACTGTGGGTGCGTGTTTACCCCGACGACTGCTCGGTGGATTCCTTTGAGCCGACGCTCTCCGAGGTTGAAGTCACCAGCGGCCAGCGCTTCTGGGCGGGGATGTGGGCGGCTGGCGGGGTGGAGGCGCAGCAGCGGGCGGCATGGCGCGGTTTGGTCGCCAGCCACGGCGCGGGGCGTGCGGCCTACATCATCCAGCAGTACCTCCCGCTGAACCCGACCCAGCCCACCAAAGCGGACCCTGAGGACATGATCCTCGTCATCACGACCACCCAGCCGCTGAACGCTGCCGAAACCGCTGCCCTCACGACTTATTGGCAGGCGGTATGGCTGGCCGATGAAGATGTCGCCGCGTTGAACGCTGCCCGTGTCGCGCTGGTCGCGGCTGTCGGTGAAGCCCGCGCGGATGAGTTGATCGACGCTTATACACCGCAGAATGTGGACGAAAAACCCGCCACCAAAGCCAAGCCGGATGTGGCGCTCTCGGTCGAGTTTCTCGCCTTCCCCGCGCCGGATGACGTGCCGACCAAGCGTAACTCGTGGTCGCAGCCCGCACGAACGAACGTCATGCCCGACCGTTTCGTGCTGCTCGGCTATCGTGGCGGACAAACCGATCCGGTCATCAATGAACTCGGCAGTCAAATTCCCTCGCCGCTCATCCTCACGCCCGATCCCTCCGCTGACGAGGCCGATCAGGTGCATCTTGAGGACGGCGATCTCGTTGTCGGCGAGGAGATGAAATGGGTGGTCGATTTTGACCGCGCCCTTGAAGTCGGCATGGCATTCAAGATCAACCTCAAGCAGTGGACAGACATCGAGTGGCAGCGCGGCCTGAGCCGGATGATGGTCATCGGTGTGCGGCTGAGTGGTGGCGCTGCCGGTGGTAAAACGCTGCTGGAAGGGCTGATCCACAACCACCACTACAGCAATAAGGGTTTCAGCCTCCTACCGCAGGGTTCCGCGACTAATAACACCGAGGCCGAAGGCACACCCTTCAGCCGCTCGGAAGACCCTGACGACACCTTTGATAATTACGTGCAGGGTAATGTGTTCTTCAACGTCGAAACCGACCCGATGCTCAAGAAGGACGGGCAGTGGTTGGCGGAGGCGCTCGGCGTGAGCTACGACACGCTGATGAATATCCCCAGCACCGACCAAACCGACCAAGCCGAAGCGCTGGCGATGAATACCGCGCTGTATCCCGCCACGCTTGGCTACATGCTGCGAACCATGCTCAAGCCCGGCCTCACGTGGGATCAGGTCGATGACGTGCGCTGGTTCTTCCGCAATTACGTCAGCGGGCGCGGGCAGGTTCCCGCCATCCGCATCGGTGGGCAGCCCTACGGCATCCTGCCCACCACCGCTTACTCGAAAATCAAATGGTTCGGCAGCGACCGTTTGCCCCACGCCCCCGGTTCAATCGAATCGGCGCGTCCGTTCTTGGTCAAGCTGTACGACATTCTCGGTAAGTTGCAGCCGTTCTGGGCGCAGGCGCTCGGTTCGGTCGCGCATGTGGATGCCGAGAGCGCGGACGATGCCCACAAACTGCTGTTGAGCATCCTCGGCTTGCACCCCTCGTCGGTGGATTATTACAGCCGCGTGGCCCACGGCGCGAACCATCTTTACAACGTCATGAATTTGCAGGGGCAGGGGCAGCAGTTCATCAAAGCCTACCAATCCATCCGCTTCGTCGACAACGGTATTGATATTGCCACCGCTGACCAGACGCGCATCCTGCTCAATATCCTCGGCTATCCCCACGAAGCCGACCCCGATATTCTCGAACTCATTTTCAACCGCACCGCCCAGAAGCTCAAAGGTGCGGTAATTGACGACCGACCACTTTCCGAGATGCTCCGCATCCGCGACTACGCCCTGCCGAAAGCAGCGGGTGACCCGAAGCGTAATTACCTTGAGTGGCTGGTGGATGCCGCCAGCACCTCCTTTGAAACGCTGCGCCTTGAAGCCGGTTTCATCGACAACAAAGCCCCCACCGCCTTGCTGTATCTGGTGATGCGTTACGCCATGATGCAAAGCTACTGGAAGACGACCATCGACTATCACCGTTCGATTGCGTCCAACGTGGCGTTTGATGTCGAGGCCGCGCGGAGTGAACCACAGTTCATTAACATCAGCCAATCAGCGAAGGTCAGCGAGAGCCGCTTCACCCCTATGTACGCGCAGGTGGCTGGTGTCACCGACCCCAACATTCCCAACGACACGCTCGTCAACGCCATCCCGCGCCACCTCCGTACGCACTGGCAGACCCGCCACTTGAGTGAAATCATCGACTCGGCGGCTGCCCTCGCCAATATCCCCACCGCGCGGCTCGAACGGCTTTTTGCCGAGCATATCGACCTGTGTTCCTACCGGCTCGATGCGTGGCAGCAGGGCTTCGTCCGCTATCAGTTGAGCGCCATGCGCGGCTGGCACTATAACCCGCAGAACGAAACCCCCGGCGGCGTTTACATCGGCGCGTATGGCTGGCTGGAAAATGTGAAGCCGGAGAATAAAGCCCTTACACCCATGCGCCTGCCGAACGACCTGCGTGAAGTCTTTGACCCGCTGGATGATGCCGGTGCGCCGCGCAACCGCACGCCCATCATGCACGACCCGACCAATCAGGGTTACATCCACGCGCCGTCGCTCAACCACGCCGTCACCGCCGCCGTCCTCCGCAACGGCTACAACGCCACCGCCAGCCCGACGGCACGCGAGTCGATGGCAGTCAACCTGTCGTCGGAACGGGTGCGGTTGGCGCTCTCGTTTATCGAAGGTATCCGCAACGGGCAGTCGCTCAGTGCCTTGCTCGGCTACCAGTTGGAACGCGGCCTCCACGATAACAACAGCTTCGCCGAGGTCGATACCTTTATCTACAAACTGCGTAAAGAATTTCCGCTGATGGCAGGTAAGCTCAAGCTGCCTATCGACCCCGTTACGGGCGCGGCTGACCCCGATGTGGCCCCCATCGAGGCACAGGAAGCCCGCAACGTGGTTGATGGCCTCGCGCTCATCAACCACATCAAGCAAACGGGTGTCACAACCTATCCCTTCAACCGCCCCAAATTGCCGCCCGCCACCCCCGCGCAGGCACTCGTCATCAACAACGAGGTCAACCGCCTGCTGGACATTCACGACGCGCTGGCGGATCTGGCGATGGCCGAAGGCGTGCATCAGGTGGTGCAGGGCAACTACGACCGCGCCGGTGCGACGATGGATGCCTACAGCCGTGGCAACTTCCCCCCCATTCCCGATGTCATCCAAACACCGCGTTCCGGCATCACGCTCACGCACCGCGTCGGACTGCACTTCGAACCCGGCCTGAACTTCAACACCTCGCCGGTGGCTGGCATCAGCATGACTCCTCGCGCCAGCGCCGAACCCGCCATTAACAAGTGGTTGAGTACGGTGCTGCCCGCCACCCCTGCCGATGTCATCTGCAAGGCGGTCATCACCGACCCCGTAACCGCCGCCCAAACCACCTTCACCATTTCGTGGGCGGATTTGGCCTTACAGCCGATTGACCTGTTGTACCTCATCCAGCCGGAAAACCAGCAGGCAATGACCGAGCTTGACGACCGCATCATCCGCCACCTCGTCGCTGTCGCCAACCCGCGACCGGATGCCAAAATCGAGATTCGCTATGCCGAGCCGCAGCGCCCGCAGTACAGTTTCTTCGAACTCGCGCCGTTGATGCAAAGCCTCCGCTCGCTCATCCTGTCCTCGCGTCCGTTGCTGCCTACCGATGTGGCGATTACCACCGAGGCCAAAGACAAGCAGGACGACACCATTAGCGCCAACCGCCCGCGCTTGGAATTTGTGCGCGATGCCCTGCAAACGCTGCATACCGACCTCACCACCTTCACCGCGCCGTTGGAAGCCATCTTCGCCGACCTCGACAACCAGCGGGCGACCCTGCTGGCGAACGTCGATGCCTATATGGACAGCTTCAACACCTTGCTCGACCGTGCCAGCCGCCTCACCCTGCCGCAGTCCGGTTGGGGCTTCACCTATGCGTGGAAGGCCAATACCTTCGCCAGTTTGATCGAGCAGGTGCAGGCGTTGGTTGACCGCTGGACAACCCGCCTCGCCGACTTCGACGCAGCCATGACTGCCTACGCCGCGCTGCCACCGCTTGCGGAGGACGATGAACGCTTTACCCTGTTGCAGCAGGCCGAGCTTTTGGTATCCACCGCCCTCACCGACCCGCGACCGGATACCCCGGCTGACCTTGAAGCCGCCCTTGTCGCCAAACGCGCCGCCTTCGATGCCAAGCGTGGGCAGTTCGCCGCGCTGCTCGCCACCAACACCACCTCCATCACAGCCCTGCTGAACGCGGTCGTCGCCTTGCTGCCTACCGATACCTTCGACGCGACCGTGCTGGACATCGCCGCCGTCGAAAACCAGATTGTGACCTTCTGCGGCGACCTGCTGCGCGTGGCAGCCGGCCTCGCCACCGATGCGGACAAGCGTCTAACGGCTGCCCAAACCGCCTTCGATGCTCACACCGCCGCTGCCACCAGTAAGGACATGGTTGAGGCGCTCAAACAGGCCGCTGCCGCCCTCCTCGGCGACGACTTCCGCATCGTGCCGGAATTCACGCTGCTCGCCACGCAGGGTTCCGAGTGGGAAAAGGCGTACACCGCTGGCAGTAGCAATGAACTGCTCAGGTTCCAGATGGACGAACGTCTCGTGGACTTCCCCGTTGATGATTGGCTGTACGGTGTGGCGCGTGTCCGCGAGAAGCTGCACCATTGGGAGCGTGTGGTCATGCTCGCCGGAGCCTTCACGGGCGACGAACCCGACCTCGTGCCGGTACAGTTACCCTACCGCGCCAATGATAGCTGGCTGGCGCTCGAATACCCCGGCGACCCGGCCTTCGTGGTTGACAGTGAACGCTTGCTGTACACTGCCCACTATCCCCTCGGTTTCTCGAAGAACGCGGCACAGTGCGGCCTTTTGCTCGATGAGTGGACGGAAATCCTGCCGCTGACCGAGGAAACAACCGGCCTCACCTTCCACTACGACCGCCCCAGCACCGAACCGCCGCAGGTCATGCTGCTGGTCACGCCGCCCGACCACATCGGTCGCTGGCAGTGGGACGATCTGGTCGCCGCGCTGCACGAAACGCTCAACCTCGCCAAGCAGCGTGCCGTTGAACCCGCCCAGTTGGAGGCCAATTCTTCCGCGCTCAACCGTCTGCTGCCCGCCACGTTGATGGCGCTGACGCTGCGCGAAGTCTCGATCTCCGGCAACCTCGCCGTCAATAACCACGTCACGGATTTCGTCCGTAGGAGCGTGCAATGAGCAACAAATTTATCGTTAGCGATGTCAGTGAAGTCATCGCCCGCCGCCTGCTGCCGTCCTTCACCACATGGAACCGCTTGGAAGGCCGCCCACGCACCGCCAACTTCACCCGCGCCCTTAAAACCGAGGTGCGCGATGCCCTGTGGATGCTCACGCGCCAGTGGCAGGTGGGCGAGTTCAAGGGGGATGATGCCGGTTCGCCAATCTTCGCTAAATTGCAGCTGCACACCACCCAGCTTACGAAGTACCAGCCGGACAGCCATGCCGCCGAAGGTTTCGACCTTTCCACACCGCTGGAAGCCAAAGTCGAGCGCCGCCCTATCCCACTGCAAACCGGCAAGCAGGAAATCGTCCTCGACATCCGCCTGTTGATGGGGCGCTATTGGCTCAAGCGGGTGCGCTCTGTGGGCGACTTCACGCAGGACTTCATTGATGCGTTCGGCTTCACCATGCCTGACCCCACCAATGTCGATGATGTCTACCGTGCTGCCCACCCCGAAGTTTGGGCGAGTTTCGCGGCGGTTGTCGGTCGCCGGATGGATGGTGGCAAGCTCTACCAGCACCTCAAGTCCGGCGGTCATTCCTATGACGGCATCGCTGCCATTCCCGCCGCTGTCTACGGCAGTATCGACCCGCTGGAAACCAAGTTCGTGCAGTGGTACGAGCAGTTGTACTACCAACCTGCCGACCCTGAAACCGACGCATGGCTGCCCGACCGCCTCGAATACCAGTTCAACGTCTCCGCGCCGACCAACGACGGCGAAAAAGTACTCGCCGCCGAGGAATACTACAGCGGTCGCCTCGATTGGTTCAACTTCAGCATCGACCCCGCCTCCAAAGGGCTGGAAGCGCCGGAAAACCCCGACGCGCCCACCCCCACCGACCGCGCCGCCGAAACCTTCATCCCCGTTCCGGTCACGTTTGATGGAATGCCCAACACCCGCTGGTGGTCGTTTGAAGACCGCCGCACCAACTTCGGCGACATCAAACCCGATACCACCGACATCGCCAAGCTGATGGTGATGGAGTTCGGCCTCATCTACGCCAACGACTGGTTCATGGTTCCGGTCACGCTGCCGGTCGGCTCAATCGCTACCGTCAAAGGCTTGATGGTCACCAACGTTTTTGGCGAGCGCACATGGGTGAACGCGGCGGGCAGCGGCGAGGACGACGCATGGCAGCGCTGGAATATGTTCACGCTCAACACGCGCGGCGACCTCGGCGAAGCGGCTGACCTCAGCCTCCTGCTGCTGCCCACCGTCCCCAAAATACAGGAGGGCAAGCCCACCGAGGAAATCATGCTGATCCGCGACGAAATGGCGAACATGGTCTGGGGCATCGAAAAGACCATTCCGCTGCCCAACGGCGAAACCAAAGCCGGAGCCATCGCCGCCAGCGAAACGCTCGCCGCCCATACCAAGCTGGTGGGGGCGCTGCCCGTGCCGCCGCATGTGCCGAAGGCCAAGATCACCTACCGCGTCATGAACACCGTCCCCGAACACTGGATACCGTTCGTGCCGGTGCGGATGGACGATGCCGCCGACCCGCGCCAGATACAGCTTCAACGCGCCGCCATGCCGCGCATCATCGAAGGCGACCTCAACCCGCAGTACCAGAAGGTGCGCCCCCGTACCGTCCTCCTGCGCGAAGGGCGGGATGAGCTGAACCCCAAAGCCTACTTCTTGCACGAGGAGGAAGTGCCGCGTGCCGGTGTGCAGGTGTCGCAGTCCTTCCAGCGCACCCGTTGGAACGCCGGCAAAGTGTTCACATGGCTCGGTGTTCGCAAGCAAACCGGACGCGGCGAAGGTTCCAGCAGCCTTTACTTTGACCAAATCCTCGACACGCCCATGCCGCCCGCCGAACTCCCACCCCCTGAACCGTAAGAATTATTTAGAGAGAAGAAGGTAATCTTCTCTCTAATACACAAGGTAAGTCTGTTTTGGGATTAATCCTAATTTGGGTTTATACATAAGGTATTAATCAAATACTTTTAAATACCCCATGACCAAGTCGATTCATAATGCATCATATAAGTTACTTTGTAAACTTCTCATTACCCGGCGCAAAGAACTTCATCTAAGTCAATACGACCTTGCTGAAATGCTCAACAAACCACAATCATTTATAGCAAAAATTGAGGGCGGAGAACGCCGGATTGATGTGCTTGAATTTCTCGATTTTGCTTATGTACTTAACATTGATCCATGTGAAATCATTCGAGTAATCGCTGCAACATATTATTCACATAGGTTAACTGATTGAAATGGATACGCCACAGATTATCACCTCAGCAACCGTACACCTTGAAAAATTACCCGGTCATATTTTTGATGTACTCAGCGTTGCCAAACCAGTTTCTCCTGCTGCGGGAGTCAATCTTGCAAAAGTCATCTCAAAATTATCGCCGCTTTTAGGTAATCTGATTGAGTTCAACATAGTAGAAATCCTGAATGAGGATAAGGAATTTGGTGCTTTTGGATCATGGATACGGCAAGACCCGGGATTTCCTGATGCGATCTTTCAAGGAACTGTAGACCCTATTCCCGGATTTGAAGTTAAAGCATGGTTTCCGCTTTCTACAGAAATTACGGCTCGCTTTAAAGATAGCCAAAATCATTTTGTGAATAAAAACATATATATGGCGCTTCTCGCATGGCTTCCTGAACATGTGATTTATGGTAGACCACGTATTCTTGATGTGGCAGTAATTGAGGGCGGTTCAATTGCTTATGTGCGCGATACTCATTACCACAATCCACCGGATTATTTGGTGCTTGAACCGGAAGACACACGTAGTCGAACTCGCAATTTACAGCAAACTAACACGAATGGTTACAAGTGGCAAGGCACACAAGAAAAATTATTGGACGCACAGAAAGTAGTTGAAAGTTGGGGGGCAGAGGGACGGGTATATAAGCCAACTATTGAATATCAGACTTTACTTCGCCAACTCTTAAATCGCTATAGCTATCGACTGGATACTAACTTTGCCAAAATCGACCGCATTGGGCATCCTGATATTGAACTATTTAAACGCAGAGTCCAAGACACAATTGTAGAAGGAATGACGGTACGACAATGGTCACGAATTTCCGGTGGAAATGATCAAATAATACAACAGGCGTTTAGTCAATTTCTGAATATTATAGAAGCGGACGCTGATAAGTTGGTGAAATGAAGCGTTGTAAGCCGTAATAATAATAAGTGGAATCAATTTCTGCTGCGTAGGCTCGTCGACCTAAATGACTTGCAGCAAGACTCGCCGAAAAAAGACCGCCAAAAGGTTCCCAAACTACATCGCTAATATCACTTGAGGCCTCAATAATGCGTTCCATCAGATCTAACGGTTTTTGGTTAAGATGGAGCGCTTTACCGGATGGTGCTTTAATGCGTTCACCATTTCTAAGAGCATCCCGTTGCCATACATTTATTACGCCGTGGGGACACTTAAACTTTGCCCGCATCATTGCCCACTGTTCGCTGGATGCTGGTGATTGGCCAGTTAGAGAAAAGTAAGGTCGTCCTGCCGGATTACCGTGCTCATTTGCATAAGTTGCTAGCATTTCGAACTTTTCGGGTGGTGGAAAATACCATAGATGTCCTTGGTCAAGATACTTCCGTACTGCGGCATCTGCAACCCCGCATGCAGTATTTGCTTCGCGTAGCGGTAAGCCTGTACGTTTCCATTCGGCTAAGAGCCATTCTTTTAGCAACAGCCCGTTAATACGAGGCTCAAACACATAATGAACGCATAGTTCTGTTACGATGGGAAATTGCCGAATTCGTCCTGTATTAACGTTACCTGCTATGTGTCCCTTACCTTTGTCCCAAACATTCGTTCCTACATAGCGCCATCCATATCGTTCAAGCAGCGGGTGTATCGTTGCCCAACCAATTTCTGAATTCCAAAACCATAATGTTGTGCTTGGAAGTGCAAATTCGCTCCAAGCTTTTATATGCGGTTCATACCATTGAGGCAGATGAATGTGATCAGAAGTATCTCCTTCAAATCCAAGTACCCCGTATGCGCCATCTGAAACAATAACGGTAGGCCTATCCCAAGTGTGATAGAAATTTAGACTATCGCCATAATGAAGAGAGATAGAGTAATCAGTCCAAATATCTTTTTCAGGTATATAATCAAGTGTAATGGCCTTGCTGCGGCCCACAGTGCTAGTAGCCTCGTTTTTAGTAAGTCCACCCTCAGAAATTTTTTTCTTAGTTATATCATTTTTCACAAGTGTTTTTCCAAACCATTGTATGTCTTTACAGCAGCATAAATAATAATCCCAAATTGGAATTAAAACAAGAATCCTTACTACATGGAATAGAAAATTGAGTATCTCGTATCGTTTTTATGGCTATGTAGCAATCTAATCAGTTCTAATTGTGCGTGGTATTTTCCTACCGAATCGCCCCAATCACCCGCTCCACCCCATCCGCCCACGGACGCGCTTCCAGCGTCGGCACACCCAGCCGCGCACATTCCGCCGTCAGCCACTGCCCGAACAACCAGCTTGATCGCGCCCGCTTTGTTTGCTCGCCGTACTCCGGTTCACGCGCCAGATAATTCGCCACCAACTGGCGCTCATCCGACTCGATCAGGAAAATCCCCTTCACCCGCCCGTTGTTCGCTTCTTCGCCGAAGGTTGGCTGTACCGCCAGCGCGGGCAGGATAAAGTCACCTTCCATCACCACCGGAATATTTTCTTCGAGATGGTTGGCGATCACCGCCTCCAAGCCGGAGTGCATCACCCCGCCCGTAGCGATCAAATTTGCTGTCATCTCCTCTGCCGACATCGAAAACGGATCGGGGTGCGTGTCCCAGTGGTGCAAAATTGGCTGTTGGGCCGGGGTCGTCATCCGGCGTAATAACACTTGGAAGTCATCCACCTCGATCAAGTTCAGGCCAAAGTGTTTCGCGATCCGGTAGCTGATGCTCGTCTTGCCAGTCCCGGATGCCCCGCCGATCAGCAGCACATCCCACGTCCGCGTAACCGTTTGATCCATCATTCTGCCTATCCCACCTTGCTGATAAGAGATCATGTATTATGACATAAGGTTAGAATTTACGGTGATGGCCTGCTAGAGAGTTGGTAAGCGAGAAAATTATCAGCGAGTTCTCACTCAAAATAATAACTACCAACTCTTTAGAGGTGCATCACCGAATTTACAAACTCGACAAACCACTTTCTAACGGTTACTCAACCTTCTTAACAATCCTTCTCCCTTAAAATGGTTAACGCCAACACCGCCAAAAAGTGACCAAATGTTCTGACAAATGTTCACCCTAATCCCCTCAACCTCTGCTATCCTGTTCATAGGAGCGACCACATCTTGCTCCCCTCTCCTAGCTGTACTCAGCGGTCGGGAGAGGGGTCGGGGGTGAGGGAGACTCACGCAACTTAACAACCGCATCCACTTGCATTTGCCTTGAGCTGGCGACTGATAGCTGATGGCTTGTCTTTGACTGATAACTGTAAACTGTTGACTGATAACTTTCTTTTGCCATTGCCGACTTTGCTGCCAACTTTGCCCACTGACATTTCCGACACTGACGACACTGACGACATTTGCGACAAATGAGCCGATTCTCAACAGCAACAACAGCATCATCACTCGCTCAAATATTGAGAAAGTTGAGAATAACAACTGCAACAACTGCAATATTTTGAACATTTTCAACTTTTATGGCGGAAAATAAAGTTGTGGCGACGACAATTCCGCCGCCGCCGCCGCCATAAACCTTTGTCCTGTTCTCTGTATTTCTTGGCGTTCTTTGTGTCTTGGCGGTTACTCTGTATTGGCATTGAGCTGGAGACTGTCGACTGGAAGCGGATGACTCAATAAAAAAGGGCGCTCTCGCACCCCTCTAAAGACTAATGACTAAAGACTATCGACTACCAACTACGCCGCGCCGCCCGATGGCCCAACGCGCTGCCCGAAGATCACAATCCGCTTATTGTTCACCTTGTACGGGTAGCAGGAGATCAGTGTAATCGTCGCGCCACCCCGCGCGTCCATCACCGAAACTTCGGTCGGGTCTACGATTTTCGTTTCGGTCACGGCGTAGACGAATTCTTGGGTTTGCGTCCTTACCGTGAACTGGTCGCCCGCCACTAGCTTATCGAGGTCGCGGAACACTTCACCGTAAATGTCGTTGTGACCGGAGAGAACAAGGTTGCCACTGGCATCGCCGGGGTTCACGCCGTTCATCAGCATCCCCACGCCCAGCTTCATCGCTTCCCAATCCGTCCCCGGCACAATCGTGTGGTTGACGTTAATTTGTGGGATGTTGATCTGAACCGCTGTTTCGCTGGTCGCTTGCGGGCGGGCGCTAATCGGCACATAAATCTGGTCCGCTACCATACCCCGCAGCGAGGCGGGAATTTCGTCGATGTTAAACAACACCTCGCCATTATCCCGTAGGATGTGCCCACCG
>Ga0209460_1001175_pt1 | contig 16625 bp, 9 predicted proteins | sample EBPBio132013_DNA_FD_185868 | JGI IMG/M metagenome (GOLD analysis project Ga0209460, IMG submission 185868) | Wastewater treatment Type I Accumulibacter community from EBPR Bioreactor in Madison, WI, USA - Reactor 2_5/13/2013_ DNA (SPAdes)... | ecosystem: Engineered > Bioreactor > EBPR >...
CATTACTTACCAACGGCGCGGGCGAAGTCAGGGACTTCTTTACGCAGGGATAGAGCGAGGAGGAGCTCTAAGTCTTAGACTAGTCATTTAATTGACCTCGTGTCGATGATGCCAAATAATTCGCCAAGTCACACACCCCTTAAGCAGCCAAATCGAGAGAAGCGATCCAGAGAATACTTAACGGTCGCCGAGGTCAACAAGCTCATCAAAGCCGCCAAAAGTCTGGGGAGGCACTGCGAAAGAGACAGCCTGCTCATCCTTGTGATGTATCGACACGCCCTTAGAGTCGGAGAAACTGCCGACCTGCGCTGGGACCAATTTGATCTAAATCGAGGAAGGCTACATGTGAACAGGCTCAAGAACGGCGACCCTTCAGTTCACTACTTAGAAGGTGATGAGATACGGGCTTTGAGGAAGCTGCGCCGGGACTACGGTGCGACTGAATTTGTCTTTGAATCAGAGCGCCAGGGTCCACTCACCACAAACGCCATTCACAAAATGATTGCAAGAGCCGGTCTAGAGGCTGTTCTAGAACTGAGCGTGCACCCTCATATGCTTCGACACGGCAAGGGCTACCAGCTTGCTGACGAAGGCATCGATACCAGGGCCATTCAAAGCTACATGGGGCATAAAAACATTCAACATACCGTTCTATACACCCAGCTAAATCCAAAGAGATTCAAAGGCTTCGGTAAGGATGTGAGACTTTGAAGAGCTTCTTCCAATGTGGCAAGAGACTCAAAAATAGGAGGATAGCGTGTACTTTGACTATGGCGTCCGATAAATCCGGCTGATAGCCGGGGCTCCAGGTGAGATCACCCTTGAAACGCCCAAAAGATGGGTACCCCAAAAATAGAAACAGGCAAAAAAAGGGAGGGGGCTGGAAAAATTCATTTCCAAAGACCCCCTCCAAGTCGGCATCTACAGCCTTTCAAACTGCGGATGCGACATATCAGTTATTATCAGCAAATGGCAAGCAATTCTGACGGCACAAGCAGTGGCATTAAACTTCTTCGCCTTTGTCAACCTTCAAACGTAACCCAGCGATTGAACTAGGTGCGATTTTTCAATCGATCGGACGGACAATCGTTTTCATAGCCTGTCTGTACCTCCGCTCAATGACAAGAAAGACACAAAAATTGAAGGAAGTGCAGCACTGCATTCTGGGCGCTCCCATTTTCCCTTTGTTGGAACTCTCCTGTCTCAACTATCATTGACAAAGAGGGACTAAATACCATTTCCAAGATAATTTTCAGTCGTCTAATTCGCAAAGAAGAGGGCATTCAAACACAAAGTCCCTCTCCAATTCAGTTTGAAACTCAGGAGGAGAACTATTGACCTAAAGGACGAGACCTTAATTCGCCATCTAAATCTAGCAATGAGTCGGGCAATCTAGGAAAAATGGAGCTCAGTTTCTCCTCAGTTGCGGGACTCTCGGACATTCTAACTAAATGAGACCCAGGACCCCAAAATTCGACGGGAAAGTATGAACTTACCTTACTTAAGAGTGGCTCGTCAAACCAAGCCAGCCATGTGTAATTGGTGGGAATTCCGTTCCAAAAACCATGTCTATCAATCTGCCATAATGGAGAAGGCAGTGATCTCGAGCCTGAGGCTCCCACAATAACTCCACCATAGAAACAGTTGAAGTGCTTACATACAAGCTGAAAACAATCCTGTATAGATTTGTCACTTGTATTTGTTGCCCAATCCAAAAGGGTCATCTCGACCATCGCGCAGGAATCATCAAGCGACTCAGCGTCGAGATAGAATTTCAAAAATATACTCGAATCTACAGAACGAACATAAAAGACGTCTGACTCCTCGAGTATTTTAAGAAGCTGTTTCTGCTCAAGCGGCTTCCCTGAATATGAAAATTGCAGTGGCTCAGAAAAACCACATAAGCTTGGAAACAGTCCTGAGAAGTGCCGATGTACCAATTCCAAAAACTCAGGTATGCTGGCGGCTTCTAGATTTTCATAGTCAGTACACCAGAGAAAAGAGAAGGTCTGAGAGGCCTGCTGAATTGGGCCAGAACTACTTGAAGAATCGGAAATCTGCGGGTCAACAAAAAAGCCACCGTATACTGTGTTCAATTTAGATGCAAAAGCACTTATCAAAGGGGGAATTGTAAACACGTCCCCTGGAACATCAACGGTAACTAGCCAAGAAGTAGCTATATTGCCGTTGCTATGCACTTCGGGTTGCGACAATCTGACCGGTCCGAGTATCACAATAGGATTTTCATCCTGATCAAAGAAAACAAGCTCTTCTGAACACCCCATCAAGCTTTCGGAATGAAGGCTTAAACCTAAATCGGTCAAGCAGTCAACAAGAGCATTCTGATCGACTTCTCGCTCCAAATAAATTTGCAACGTGTAACTCACAAGCCAAAAATCCTCAAACCTGGTATTAGTGAATGAATCGGTGAGTTGCTGTTGCCAGCAACTCACCGATAGCAATAATATCAGGAATTATGGAACGATCGCTACTCCTGGATGGACGAAATAGGGAATTCCGGCTCTGTTAAGCCGGCTAAGCAACTCCCTAGAAACTGAACCAGCTCCGGTTTCAGGATTGACCACGAAATGCCAAGCCACCTCAGCACCTTCCTTAACCAAACTTCTGTCTTTGATAATTTGCCTCCTTATGAAATCAGATAGTGTTTGGGCACCAGATTTAACTTCAAATCCAATTTCGCCAGATACGATATCGACAAAGCGCCAGCCGTAATCCGTTTGCACACCTACACGCCGCCCGGTGATTGAGAACCCATTTTTCATGAGCCATTTTGCGAAAATGGATTCAGCAAGGGCCCCAGTGACTGAACCCGGGACCATTGAAGCGACTCCCTGAGCGGCCGCGCCGCCAGCCTTACCCAGCAAGTAGCTCTGGGCTACAAAGATTGCTGCCTTAATAGCATTCTCTTGGTGTGAATGGGGATCCTTCAAATAGTCAAAATCATTCTCCCCGAGGATAAGCTTGAGAACGTCAAGCACTGCTCCAGCAGCCGCATCCAAATTCTCTAGGAGAGAATTCGAGCTTGGTGCGACCGCTATTGCAGCAGTTCCAGGTGCGAAGCCACCGCCTGTTCCTCCGGAAGGTGAATCCTTGAGACCAAGAGGATCAACAAGAGTAAGCGGATTGTTTTGAACGTAGGAGTACATATTGATTCCGCCAGCCAGACCAATCGGATCAGGCTGCAAGAACCGGCCTATCGCCGGACTGTAGTACCTCATCTTGTAGTGATAAAGGCCGGTCTCGGGATCAAACCGCTGCCCAGTGTAACCATGACTGGTACCAGCCAAACTCGGGGATTCCCCAAATGGGCTGTAGGTATAGCGATTCGAGACAACCCCTGCTGAGTCAGTAATGGCAATTACTGAGCCCTGGTAGTTCTGATGGAAGTAGGTCTTGGTACCGGCAGCCGTCACACGGATGAGCACATCATCAAGGCCCGTGCCATAGACATAGCGCTGCTGGAGAGTACCCGCGACGCCGTCATAGTCCGCCAAGCGCTGAATTCCGCCATAGTAATAGTTGGTCTTCGCAGTCCCAACCACTTTCTGACTTTGACGCATGAGCGGATCATAAAGGAAACTGCAATTCACACCAGCTTTCACTGCTGACGTGAGCATAGACTCAACGCTGTAACCAAAGGTCCAGGTTCCATCCCCGGTCAAGCACCCGTTGTTGTTGTAACTGTAAGAAGCTCCGCCAACCGCGGGATACTGGTTTAGGCTATTTGCCGTGCCATAAGTCACAGTGGATGGCGCTGGAGGCTGCCACATGAAATTGGCAACATCGCTCACGAACTCACCAGCCATCTGCCCAACGGCATCGAAATCGTATGTCAGACTGACGGACGAGCCGACAAACGAGTGAATGATGCTTCCAACCTCATCATTGATCTCAAGTCCATAGTCAGTGCTGGTACCGTTCTCAAAGATAGTCTTGCGACGGCGGGAGAGTGCATCATACTGGAACTGAACAGCGCTTGTGCCGGCGCCATTGAGCTTAATGTCGGTTAGACGATTCAGCTCATCATAGACTCGGTCTACGAAGTAGCTTCCATCAGGATAAGTCGTCTTCGTCACATTTCCATTTGCATCAAGAACGTGCACTACTGTTTTGAGATCTGGATATTGCTCCTTGAAGAATCGGCCTGCGGTATCAAAGAAATTGGTGAAGGTGCCAGAACCAGGATCCCCTGCCACAACTGGCTTAGAGACTGTGAGCATACGCCCAGACAGATCGTAAGTGTACGAAACCTGAGGTTCACTTCCAGGAGTTTTGCTGGTGATGCGATTGAGCGCGTCATAGACCATGACGATGTTTTTTGCATCTCTAGTACGGAAAGTGAGGACGTTGCTGTTCTGGTCGTAAGCAACGACCTGCTCAAAGGTCCCTCCTGGATAGTTGGTTTTCTCAGGTCGGTCAAATCCATCGAATGTGAATCCGATTGAATTACCTCGGACATCAGCTATGCTCGAAACTTGCCCATTGTCTGTATAAGCGTAGGTTTGAACTGTCTGCGTGGTCGGATCCTTGACCGTTGCAATACGATTGGCCGCGTCATAAGCAATCTCGCCAACTCGACCCAAGGCATCGGTGACTTTCCACTGGCGGTCCAGTCCATCGTAGTCAATCGTTGTGACTCGCCCTGCGGAGTCCGTGATGGTCTTGAGCGCGTCTGTTAGCGAGTACGTGTAGCTAACGGTCTGCCAGGGTGCTGTTGAATCGCCAGTCTGACGCTGCACCGACTGAAGCTTGCTATTGTCAGTGTATGTGTAGTTCGTGACATAACTGAACGGTGCTGTCTCCGTTCGTTGCGTCAAACGCCCCAAAACATCAACTGCAAACGATGTGGTATTTCCTCTGGGATCTGTCACCGAAGTGACATCCCCTCGGGAGTTATAGCCGTAGGTGGTTGTGAGGTTCAGGCGGCCCACGCCAAAATCTTGGACCACTGAGTTCAACTTTTCAGTAGTGGTGTCATAACTGAACTTGGACACTATGCCAGTCGGCTCAGTTAGTGTATCTAGCTGCCCACGGGCGGTGTAAGTGAAGCTCGTCTGAGGCGCCGAACCTCCAACTGTCGGTCGCTGTACGCTCAAGAGCTGACCGGTTGTGGCATGGTATGTGAAAGAAGTGCTATTCCCGCGGGGATCCTGAATTGAGCTAACTTTGTTCCAGGTAGCATGATAAGTCAGGTTAGTGACCAGGTCTGACAATCCAGAAGCTGGCTTTGCCTTGACTGTTGAAGTCACCAATTGCCCCTTATTGTTCCAGGTAGAGACAAGCCTATTCCCTTCAGGGGAGATAAACTCAGTCGGACGTTCCAGCCCGTCATACTTCACGAGCCAAGTCTTGCCAACCGGATCAACGACCTTACGGCACTGCCCAAAGCGGTTGAAGTAGCAGATATCCTTATTGCCTAAGGCGTTTACTACTTCCGAGCGAGAGCCAGCGAGGTAGAATGAGATAGATTGATTGAGTGCATTCTTTTGCTCTTTAACCCTGTCTAGGCTGTCGTAGATATTCTCGTAGACTGCTACGGATGGATTTGCTGGGAGATAGACTTTGGTCAGTCGTCCAAGCAGATCGTATTCGTAGGTTGTTGACTTTGAATTTGCATTGGTGAAGGTCGTAAGATTACCGTTAGCATCAACTACAAAGTTAATACTCCGGCCGGTTCCATCGGAAACACTAGTTAGGTTTTCGCCGGTGTAAGTGAAGGTCAAAGTGCGAGCCAGCCCGTTAGACACAGAGGTCAACTTGCCAGAGGTATAGCTCAGCGTTACAGTAACTCCATACGGATAGACAATTGTTGAGAGCTGATCTGCCGCATTGAAGTTATACACGACGCCATAAGGCGTCGTCATGGTGTAGGTCAAATCCACGTTCTGGACGAGGTTCGCACCGTTCAACGCTCTGGAAACGTAAGTACCGTTCGGAAGCTTGTGAAACTGAAGCACTGCCGGACCGATGCTTAGCACCACTGTCTCATCAGTAATCCTCTCACTCAGCCACTGATTGAGGAGAGATACGGTGATGTACTTGTCGAAAGGCTGCGCCGAGTCCTTGAATAGCTCAGCAGCAACAAAGAGCGCCGCGATAGCAGCAGCAGCATGATGCGGAGCGGATTCAGCAAGGCTGGTAGTGTAGTTTGTGTCAAGCTCCAGAACCGAGTGCCAGCTGTGAGTCCAACCGAAACCAATTCGCGAAGTGTTCTGCAGCCTCAAAGATGAGTTATAGGTTCGGCCAAAAGCCAGTGAATACGGTGCAGCTTGAGATCCCACAGTTAGGTCTAGAGAGAAGAAGCTCTCTGACCCATCGAAGTTAGATACCGCGCCACCAGAGGAAGGCGTGCCCTGAGGATAGCCACTGCCGAAGTTGTGCCCACCACCAGGGGTTCCCTGGTAAGTTCCGGTCGTACCAGTAGTTCCATGTCCACCACTACTACCACCTGACGCCGAAGTAGCGCTGACACCACCGCTTAGCTTAATAGGTGAAGCTGGCGGCTTTGGCAAGCTATCCAAAGACGGAGTTCCAGGCAGGAAAACGATCTGCTCCTTCTTCTCAGTCTTCTTCTTGATGGCTTTCTCAATATTAGAAAGAGATTCAGTATTGTTACCAGAAGATCCCTTGAGCCCGCCGACTGTGATTCCATATGTTCCCTGTCCAGGGTTCGCCCAGAAAGAATACCCATTCCAGGATCCGGATGTGATGGAACCGTTCTCAGACAGGCCAACGCGATAGCCGTTATTGACCCAAGATTCGATGTAATCGAGATCTGGCGTGGAGTAATTCACCAGATTTGGCCGAACGTTGGTCAACCAATTCGCGGTCTTCCCGTCATAGATTTTGTGACCTGCGGAAGTAGCGATATCGATAACCGGAGTTGTGCTAACACCTCCTACGCCAGCCATCTGCTTCAGAACTGCAGCTTCGCAGGTAACTCCAAAGATAGCCATCGGCCCGTCGTTCCAAATCGGGCGATTCCAATCACCGTCGAGAGCTGTCGTCGACCAAGTCACTGCTCCCATGTCGGTTAGAGGAGTATCGTAGTAGCCAAACAACCCGACCTGATGGTGAAGAACCGTCTTGGTGCCTGTCATACGATTGAGCAACTCACCTGCACGACCACCCTCATAGTTCCAGGCATGGAACATAGTAGTGAAGGCTTCACCCCAGTTACTCTCATCGGTTGAAGCCACACCTGCTACCATAGCCTGAGCATGCTTCTTGCCGTGGATCTTCGACATCCCGTCACCGCAATTACCCCAGCCATGAGCGATCGCATATGGCTTGCCGGCCCAGACTCGCTCCCAGACATAGCTATCCGCAAAGTAGCTACCATACGGATGGTTAACTTCGAACAGCACTGAGTTCCAGGTTCCAACACCCTGCGCAGAGCTGGTGGCAACCAAAGTACCATCCAGCCTCAATTCGGCCTGATTGCTTCCGTTGAAGCCAAGTGTTAGACGCTTGCCATGGATGTCCGCCGAGTAGAATGTGACATTGATGTTCGGGTCATCATAAACCACATGCAGAGTGACTTTGTACGTATTGGGAATGGAGGTCCATTCCGTTACAGTACCACCGGGGCGTTCATAGGGCAGCGAGGTAATACGCTGTCCGAGGGTAATGTCGTTTATTTCCCTGCCACCGAGAATCTGCTCGGTTGTAGCGCCTGGATTGTTGGATTGGATCCAGTTAAATAAGTTCATGGACATAGTCTGCATGTCCGACCTGACATTGCCGCGATTCATGTTCTGCACATAATCGGCAGTAATCGTGGCGCCAGAACGCGCGTTATTCATGAACGTTGTGGCGTTAAAACCCAGCGCTGTGGCAAGATTTACACCAACGGTGTCTGTATAAGATTTCATGGACGGATCAAACACATACCAGTTTCCGGAAATCTGAACCTTCACCCACACATGGCTAAATCGCACCTTATCAGGCGTGCCAAACAGGACTGTTGCTGGGATGCCGCCATTTCCAAGCAAATAGGCTGGATTCCAAATGCTTGAAGTATCAGTACCAAGCCAGCTGGCAAGCTGCGTGCCGTCCATCTCAAGCTCACCGAACAAATAGTTCGCAGTAAAGCCGGCTTCACGAAGAAGCTGCACCATCAAGTCAGCCTGGTCGAAACTATTGCCGAATCCGTCAACCAAAGCGCCATACGCACCCTTCTGATGACCGAATGTGGGGATGAACTCAATATTTGTCACCACCCACTGGTGAATCAGATCTGGATCATTTCGGAGCGCTCTAGCCAGTTCCACAATGGAGGCGGGGCCGGAGACGGTATTGCTTGCCCCGCCGGCAGCGAAACTCTGAACCGCCGGTGAGTTATCCTGCTTGGGGACGTAGATTTTGCCGGGAATTACTCGACTCTCGATAAAGCGCTTTGCTGTTTCCGGATCAATCGGAGTCTGCCGCGGGCGCGGTCCATACTTAGGAGCAGTGGGCTCCTTACCTCCTGGAACCTTGTTGCTTGGCGTGGGTTTGACGTTGAGCGCAAGTCTGCGTTCAGACGGATCCTTATTGGTCTGGTCTGTCATTTTCTGGGATTCCTGGCTTGATTGGTTCTGCGAACTGAATTCGAGTTCAGTGACTGTCAAATGGTCAGTTTCAGCATTCATTTGCTTACCTCCGACGCTCATGCGGAAACGACCGATGTTCTGTTTCCAGCATCGTCGTAGTTGTAGGTGAGCGTTCTACCGCTGGAGTAAATGACCTGAGTAAGGCGTCCTTTCAGGTCCATAACGTATTTTGCTCCTGGCGGCTGATTAGCCACCAAGAAAGGTGCAGCTTGATACGCAGTGGTCATTCCACTGAGATCTTGCATTTGTCCCCAAATGAAGGGCGCTCCCTGGTATGCCAAGGAGAGGTTGAAGCTTGATGTATTCATAATCTCGAGCTCGCTGTTCTAGTTACTGGCTGACTACCACGGGTCCACTCACGACTGCATTCTGCGTCGTCGAGCCCCACGTTTCGAAGAAAATGTCGACCACGCAGTTTTCGGTCGGCGTGAAGGTCACCGAATACTGCGCGAACGCCGTACCGCTCACCGTGGACGAAACCACGTCGACACCAGCCGAACCCACACCGGCATAGCGACCGCCAGCCACGCGCAAGCGCGAGCTAATACCGCTTGCCGCACTATGCTTAGCCCAGTACTTGATAGTCGTCGGAACGTTGGCAGGGCATGCCACTTTGCCCACGTTCACCTTCAGCGGGCTGTTCGCCAGCTCCTTGGCATTGGGAGTCAGCTTCCAGGCGATGCCGGAGCCAGGCTGCCCGACCACACCAGTGGTGGTCACGGTGCCATAGTCGGTATAGATGGTGTTATTTGCAGCGTTGCCGCCTTCTTTCTGCGAATTGACCGAGTTGCCCGATGCCTGGTTGGTCGCTGGACTGCCGAGGCTGGTCAGCACCGCCGCAGGAGCACCACCGGTGTACTGCGTCCAGTTGTAGACGATCGCTCGACCACCTGCGTTATTGGGAATCGAAATCTGCGGAGCCGCCGAACCGCCAACCGTATTGGTGTCGAGCTCGTAGATTTCCACTTCGGCGTTGTTGAGCTGCACTTCACCTGAAGTGTTGCCCCGCGCCGCCAAGTTGTAGCCCACCATGTCTTCCAGCGACTGGAAGTTGATACCGAAAGTGGTATTACCTTCTGCAGTATTGCTGCGGAAGAAGCACGGCGACTGAATGTCCATGCCGATGCCGGTATTCCCGGAGCAGTCGCACCCGGTAATCGTCGCATACGGAGCCGCAACAAAGGGAGGCAACCTGATGCCGCCCACAGCAGCACCCCAGACCTTGGTATTGGTGATGCTCCAGTTGAGGTTGTCTGCCTGGTAGTTGGCCGTCGCCGGAATATTCAGGATAGCTGTCGTACCGGTGCAGTTGATGAAGTTTGAACCGGCGACAGTGACCGCCCGGGTCGGCATGCTCGAGAATGAGCCGGTGCCGGCGCAGCCGCTGTTGTTGAAGCTGTATCCACGCGCCGTCGAAACCAGACCCAGCGGGAAAGCAGCCCGCGCGAAGTTGAACTTCTCCACGGTCACGTGCCCGGTCGTGCCGGTCAGGTTGATGCCGGATGCTGCCCAGTCACTGCGGTCGATGGTCGTCCAGCCGGTCTGGGTAGACATATCAGTCGTGTTCCAGCCACCAGAAATGACGATCGGGTTGCCGCTTGCGCCGTTGGCCGAGAAGACCTGGTCGTAAACGGTGTTGCCGGTGCCAATCGAAACCACGGTCGGCTGCAGCATATAGAATGTGCTTGAGCCAGTCGCGCCTCGGTAGCCCTTCGCCGCGGTTGCTGCCGTCGCCTGCTGTGCGTCGACATACACCGTGGTGCCGTTCACGCTCTGCACGGGGTACCAGGTGGCATTGTCGGGCGAGATGAGTGTGTTGAGCGTCAGGCAGTCACTGGCGGTCGGCGCCTTGGCTGCGAAAATGTTGTCGATCAGAATGTTCGTCGACGCCATCGACGAGTTCGCCGTGATGCTCACGCTCTGAATCGACGCACTCAGTGCTGCGCCGTTGTCGACCGTCACCGCCGTCCACTGGTTGGCATTCAGCGCCACGTTGATGGGGAAGGAATGAACAACGGTGTTACCGGCGGTGTCGCTGCAGAGGTTCAGCGTCAGGGCACCCGACGCTTTGGCGACGCTGCTCTGAATCCAGAACGAGACCTGGCGATAGGCGCTCAGGTTGAGAGCACCGGTGGCGAAATGGGCGATCTTGCCCGTGGTGAACGCCGCCGCGCAGGCAAGCTTGGAGGCGTTGCTGCCCTGCTTGGGTGTTGGGGCAGTCGTGTTCGCCGTCGCCGTGACGTTGGTTGCTGCCGTCCAGGCGCCATCGTTATAGATAGCGGCAGTGATAGCTGCTGCTAGCGTCACCAGCGCCGAGCCCTTGGTCCAGGTGGCGGTGCCGCTGCTGGTCGAGGGGTTGCCCATGACTCGAATGACGTCACCGGCGACCGCAATCGCTGCTGCCGACGAAAGAGTCTTCTTGCGAAGGGCGAATGTTGACCCGTTGTTGGCATCATTGCCATTCTTGAGGTCTACGAAAATATTTGCCATTTGTTTTACCTTTGAATTAGGTTTCTGCCCTTGCTCTGCTAAGTGGCTTAGAGCAAGGTCGTGTGAATTTGGAGGAAATGCGCCTTTAGCGCTCTCTTCAAAAAGCGAGAGCGCTTCTAGACCGGCGCAAGGTCAAAGCCAACTGCCTGCTGCACTGCAACAAGAGCTCGTCTTTGCGCAATTGGCTTTGGATTACGCCCATCTTTCATCGAAGAGCGAGAGAGCCTGGTACCCCTCAGCAACAGGCTCTCTCTTAAACTAGCGCTGCAAGACAAAAGCCCGCAGTCTCTTCGAACAGTCCTGCATTTGCGCCACACCCATGAGGCTTTCGGCGGTGTGCTGCTCATACACCAGATGCCCGCCCGAGTATTTCCGCAGAAGCTCCAGCGACTCCACCTCAAACATCTTTGCAGTACTAGCAGGAAGGTCAGACCAACCCGGCAACTCATGCAATGCCGGCACCGAGACTTCACCTCCAGCCTCTCTCTCAGAGTCATTGAGCAGCTTCAGCGCCTGACTGGCTGCATCCATCGGTCTGTGGTTGAAGCCACCGCCAAAGCCTGGCTGGCTCTGACCAAAACCTGGGAAAGGCGATCTACCAATGCCTGCGCCGATGCCCACTCCGAAGCTCTGCGGCTGAAAGGGGATATCGGGCAGCATAGCCCGCACTGCCGCCATTGGGTCAGACACCATAGCGGCAGCGTTCGCCAAACCAAACGGATCATCAGACCCAGCTGGCTGATAACCGTTCGCCAGCCGGTCATAACGACCACCAGCACGGTCTGGTTCAATATACGGCAACTGCCCAAGTTCTTTCTTGTACCGAGACGCAACTTCATGTGCCAGGTCCCAGGCGTTGCGCTCCGGGCTTGCCACAGCAATAGAGGCCTTCAACCAACTCTTCTTTTCAATCTTCCTTAGCTCACCGACATAGACAGAGCCACCGGTGCGAAATAGCTTCCGGCGCTTGAGAATAAGAGCCGATGCAGCCGGACTTGCCTCGATGAGCAAGTCGCATACAGAGTTTTCTTTCTGAGCCATACTTAGCCTCGTTTGTTGTATTTTCTGTTTCAGCGCCCGCCGGTCATCTGCTCGAACAACTGCCGCACCTGCGGGTCACGCAGATTCTTCGCCAGGTCTGCCTTGTTGCGTGTCAGCTCAGACTCGGCCAGTTTCAGTGCTGCCTGCATCGCCATTTCGTGCAGCTTCATCACCTGCTCGGCGCTCAGGTTCTGATTGATGCCGGCTTCGCAAGCGCGGTACATACCTTCGCGCAAAAGCTGCAAGGTCTGCGAGCGCTGCGCCAGCTGCACCACCGCCGTCTGAAACTCAAGCTGAGTCTTCACATCAATCGCCGGGTTCTGGCTCTTCACCTCGGCGATCATTTTTGCCACAGCAGCCATGGCCACATCGGGCGACGGCTCGGCACAGACATAACTGCCGCCACCCGGCTTGGGCAGCACAATGATGCCGCGCGCCGAGGCGTCGGTGGTGGTGATTGTCGGCTTGCTTGGCTCGAGTGTATGCACGCCGACAGCAGGCGAAACTGCGCAGCCGCCAAGCGAGAGCGCGGCAATAGTGATAGCAGCAACAGCTGCTAGAGATCTATACTTCATCATTTTTCCTTATTTATCTATTTCGGTTTGCCGGGCTCGGCAGTCGAATTTTGTCCGGCAGATGGGTCTACAGAAGGATCTATAGAAGGTTCTGCGGGAGCCCCGGGCTGCGGTCCCGAAGACTGTCCTTTTGTCTGTGCAACCGGAGGAAAAACAGCCACAGGCGCCTGGCTTGGTGCTTGCATCGGTGCCTGCGCAGGTACTTGCGACAAACTAGCAGAACCAGCAGGTGGCACCACCGGCGGTGAAGGCGGCGTTCCTTTATAAAAGATGCTCTCGAACACCGGCAACGTCAAAGTCGTCAGAATAAGCAGAACCGACCCATATACAGGCTTGTACCAGGCGAAGGTGGCTGCAAACGGTCCGCCCAAGGCGAACACCCAGACAGCAAATGCCAGAGTCGAAGCCAACCAATAAAAGGTCTTGCTCGACACGATGCCGGGCGGCTCTGTTTTGACATAACAGACATACAAAGGTGTGAGCGAAAGAAGAGCGATGAAGACCGCCCAGGTCAACCAGAGCGGGCTATTGCCGCCTTCTTTCAAGATGCCGTCGAGGGCCACATAGCCTGCCACGATGTCGGCGGGAAGGTAAGTAGGCCGAGGGAACTACCCCCTCAGCCTCTCACAGAACTGGACGTGAGCCTCTCGACTCATCCAGCTCCCATTACCGAACAGTATTTGCTCCGGAGATTTTCCAGTGGGCGAATAGGCTCGGCTCTCTTCGAGAAATTGCCCATAGCCACTCTCTTGCCCGCTTAGGGGCTCTCCGTAGCGATTTGTATTTCTTCATTGCCCATCGTTTCAGGTGCCCGTTGAAGCATCGAAAGATTGGAAACATCTCGGTCGGATTGAACCGCCCATAGTAGTTAATCCATCCTTGCAGCACTGGATTGAACAAGGCTGCTAGTTCTTTAATACTCTTAGGACTACTTTCATTGATTTTCCAGCCCCTAATTCTCTTCCGAATTGATTTAGCTGCTTTGTCGCTTATGCCTGGACTGAACGTCAAGAATTCCTGCCCCGTTTCCTCATTGAAGGCCGGACGCGGGCGAAAAGTGTATCCGAGGAAGTCGAATTTTTCGTGTTCATATGAACCTTTCCGATTCTGACTTTTGCAAAATACAATTTTCGTTTTCTCTTCGTTCAGCTCAAGCTTCATCACGGCAAGCCGCTGCTTAATCATTCGTATCAAGTATTGAGCCTGTTTCTCTGAGTAGCAATGCACAACAATATCATCGGCAAAGCGTTCGAATTTGGCTTTTGGAGAGTTCTCCGCAAACCATTTGTCAAATGCATAGTGCAGATATAAATTGCTGAGTAAGGGCGAGATCACTGAGCCCTGCGGGCTTCCGCGGTCTCGCGATTCAAGGGTGCCATCCTCCAGTTGAACTGGGGCTTTCAGCCATCGTTCTACATAAAGGACTATCCACGGCTGTTTTGCATGCCGTCTTACCATTTCTAACAAGTACTTGTGGTCAAGATTATCGAAAAATGCCTTAATGTCTAGATCTAGGACCCAGAACGCTCTAAAACATCTTTCTCTTGCCTTTGCCACCGCATCAAGTGCCGATTTCTGCGGCCGATAGCCATATGAATCTTCGTGGAACATTGGTTCCAGCTCAGGTTCAAGGTATATCTTTGCCACCATCTGCGCTACCCGGTCTACCACTGTTGGCACACCCAGGTACCTGACGCCTCCTGTTTTCGGTATCTGCACCCTTTTAACCGGCGGTGGAAAATACGCCCCTGAGGACATACGATTCCAAATCTTGTACAGATTCTCTTCTAGAGATTCTTCAAAATCCGCAATGGATTGCTCATCCACTCCGGCCGCGCCTTTGTTTGCTTTCACTCGTCTGAAAGCCTCTTCAACGATAGTTTGAGAAATCTCAAACTGTTTTGTTTTACTCATTTGGTTCTTCCTCTTTTTAGAGTTGTCCTGTAAATAAAACTCGGTAACGCGGCCCCTTTGCTCCATCTGCGTTAACAGACTTCATCGCTACTACGGGCCGCTCCGTCCCTGTGCTCCGCTTCGGTACTCTCACTCTTACAGTTTCCGCTGCTTGAGTTTCTCCCGTATCCACCAGCTGCTTGCGTACTTCCGCGCTTGCTTTGGCTTCAGCATCGGAACGACAGGTTCCCATGTTCCGCATAAGAGCCTGGTTCAAGCTCACGCCACCTTTACACCGGACACCACCTAGTCGGCAATTCAGGCCTCCACTAGATTTATCCCAGAAGCGTTACACCCCCCTGGTTTTGATGTCATTCATATTCTTCACGATGCGTCTTCAGTGGTTCACTTGCGTTCGTCTTCTTGAACCTTACCTGACGTGTCTAGCACGCCTTTTAGCCGTAGCGCTCAGCACCCTGGCTCTTTACCAGAGCACCCTACGGTGGTTTGAAGCCTCCCCCTGATGGGCGGCTTCGGAGGGCCTACCTCCATCTCTCGTGCAGCATCCCGAAAAGGTGATGCCTATTCAGTTTTGATTAGACGTCACCCCCCAGGTTCATGGCACACTATAACGAATCAGCTTCTCGAAGTAAGAATCAGTGTCTTTGCTGCCAGGCGGCGGTTCTTGCGCAGCAAAGCGCAAACCCCACCTTCGCCTGGGCAAAGGTGAATTGTTTTCTGAGTCAGCCATTTTGACTCCTTTCTACAGGGACCTACTTTCTTTAGGTCTACCTAATTTGTCCGAAACATCATTGAAAAGATTCCGTCAAACGCCTTAGTCGCGCGTAATATTCAATATTCTGAATCTGTCATCACTCTCTATTTGACCGATGACAAATTCACCATTGGGATAGGCCGCTTCCTAAAATGTCTGCTTGCTGCGCTAGAAAATCGCGACATGTCAATGTATTCGCGCTTCTAATGATAGACATCCAAATCAGGTCGTGAAAGGCTCCAGCGCAGGCACTGATAAGGGCTATGAGGTTTTAACGCAGAATTGGCGGGGGTTTTTCAGGATTGCCTCGGAAATATCGGATTAAAAGGGATACGCCGAAAATAACCCCGCCAAGCAGCCCAGTTCAAACCTTTTCCGATTAGACACCTTTTATTAATACCGCCGTATCAGCATGGCCGCAAACCCAGCAAATTCAATCCAGCAAAGTATATACACCCGCCTGACAACACGTCGATACATGTTTTTGTAGTCACCTTTAACCGCTCTCAAAATCCACTACGCTCGCTAGCAAACCCGGGCCATCTTGAATACCCCAAAACCCGCATTAACATTGCCTTTAGATTTGCCACCAAAGATGATACTGCACTCACCACGGCTCTCCATGCGCCTTATCCCCCAAATGGGTGATACGCACAGCTATCGCTAATGTCACAAACATAGGCTGGGACTAATCTTACAATGTTTCGATTTTGCAACGTTGTTGCGAACACGAAACATACAACCCCTAGAAGCCGCACCGCAACTAAGTTTTACAATCAATAGATCCGGTCAACTACAGATACTTACCTCTAAGATTCGACCAGAACCCTCCCTCAGGTTCATCGCGCTCCTCATTGGTAGTTTTTGCTCCTCTATCACCCTGCTCGGTATCTGGAGCCTCAGGAGAACCCACAGCTTCCTCTAGCGCACTTTCAGATGGACTCGGCACACTGACATCAGAAGGCGCGGGCTCTGAGCCTCCCTCTTTCTTCGCGCCGCTTGCTTCTGGCTGCTGCTCTTGATCACTCTGTCTACCGAGAGACTCCCGGTAAGACATCTGCTCCAAGCTATCTACAACAAGGGGGGGCACTTGCGGCGGCTCAAGCTTGGTCTCCTGCGAGTACTCCCTCCAACTGCTTACTTTCTCAAGCTTCGCCGGGCTGGCTGTTGAAATGAGCAAGTAGTGTCCTTCTTTCTCCAACTTAAGAAGTTCTGCCGGGTCTATTAGAGGCCTCG
>Ga0209460_1001176_pt1 | contig 16622 bp, 13 predicted proteins | sample EBPBio132013_DNA_FD_185868 | JGI IMG/M metagenome (GOLD analysis project Ga0209460, IMG submission 185868) | Wastewater treatment Type I Accumulibacter community from EBPR Bioreactor in Madison, WI, USA - Reactor 2_5/13/2013_ DNA (SPAdes)... | ecosystem: Engineered > Bioreactor > EBPR >...
AGAAGCGGCTGCGGGTTTTGTCTGGCGGTTGAAGGGTGACGGTAATGACGCGACTTCGCTGCGGCCTTACGAGGACGAGCGGATTATCGTCAATATGTCGGTGTGGGAGTCGATTGACGCGCTGTTCCAGTACACGTATTACAGCGACCACACGGCTATCTTCCGGCGACGGGCGGAATGGTTCGTGAAGATGACCACGCCAGCGGTTGCGCTGTGGTGGATCGAAGCAGGGCATATTCCAACGGTAGCCGAGGCAAAGGCAAAACTTGATCTGCTGGAAAAACATGGGCCGACTCCTGAAGCGTTTACGTTTAAGCAGCGTTTTGAACCGGAAGGGATGATGATTACGGAATAGTGAGGATGACTCTCACCCCTTTATTAAGCTAAATCAGGTAGAATATCGGGCGGTTCAATATTGCGTTTTATTCCTAGCACCGATTGGACAAACTTATGACCGCCAAAAAGTCTCTTTTCCCGCGTTCGAGTGGTGTACTCCTACATCCAACCTCCCTGCCGGGACGCTACGGGGTGGGTGATTTGGGCGAATGGGCTTATACCTTCGTCGATTGGTTAGAGTCGGCAGGGCAGACGATCTGGCAAGTGCTGCCACTTGGCCCGACCAGTTACGGTGACTCGCCGTATCAATCCCTTTCAACATTTGCCGGTAACCCGCTGCTCATTAGCTTCGATCAACTGGTGAAAGATGGCTGGCTGACGGCAGAAGATGTGACGAAAGTGCCAAACTTCCCGCCCTATCTGGTGGACTTCGGGAACGTTATTACTTACCACAACACGATGCTGGCGAAGGCGTACACGCGATTTGACACGATTGCGACAGCAGCCCAGCGCAGTGACTTCGTGGCGTGGTGCGCGAAGGAAGCCTACTGGTTGGACGATTGGGCGCTGTTCATCGCGCTTAAGAACCTTTATGGTGGCAAGCCGTGGGTGGAATGGCCGCAGGGTGAAGCGCTGCGTGAGGGCGCGGCTTTGGAAAACGCACGGGTTAAATATGCTAAAGAACTGGATGAGCAAAAATTCCGGCAATGGTTGTTCTTTACCCAGTGGCACGCGCTGAAAGCCTACGCGAACGGGAAGGGCATCCGGTTGGTGGGTGACGTGCCGATTTTCGTGGCGCACGATAGTTCGGACGTGTGGGCGAACCGCGACGAGTATTTCCTTGAGGCAAACGGTAATCCGACCGTGATCGCGGGTGTTCCGCCGGATTACTTTAGCCCGACCGGACAGCGTTGGGGCAATCCACTGTACCGCTGGGCGAAGATGGCTGAGAACGGCTATCAGTGGTGGATCAGCCGGATTAAAGCGACGTTGAACATGGTTGATCTGGTGCGGATTGACCACTTTCGCGGATTCGAGGCTTACTGGGAAGTGCCAGCCAGCGAGGCGACGGCGATTAAGGGCCAGTGGGTTCCGGGACCGAAGTTCGACTTCTTTAATGTGGTGGTGGAGCAACTTGCGGATCTGCCGATTATCGCAGAAGACCTCGGTTTGATTACGCCGGGGGTGATTGAACTGCGGGACGGGTTGGGCTTGCCGGGTATGAAAATCCTGCAATTCGCATTTGGCGGGTCGGGTGGCGAAAACAGCTTCCTGCCTCATAATTACACTCCAAACTGCGTGGTTTATACCGGAACGCACGATAACAATACGACGGTCGGGTGGTGGAACAGTGGTGAAGCGACGGATGACATCCGTAGTTACCTCCCTGAATATATGGGGCGCAAGGTGGATGAAATCCAGTGGGATTTGATCCGGCTGGCGATGGCTTCGGTAGCGCATACGGCGGTTGTTCCCCTTCAAGATGTGTTCGGCTTCGGCGCGGACACCCGTATGAATACACCGGGGCGCGAGTCCGGCAACTGGGGCTGGCGGTTTACAGGTGAATGGCTGAACCATCCGGCACGGGAACGGCTGGCTTATCTGACACGGCTTTACGGGCGCTGGCCGAAGGAAGCGGAAGAAGGTGTTAGTTAAAAGTTGCAAGTGACAAGTTTCAAGTTTCAAAACGGTGGACAGTGGTTCGCCGTTTTTTATTTGGTTATCAGTTGATAGTTATCAGTTATCAGTTTTCAGTTATCAGTTCACAGTTGACAGTTCACAGTTGACAGTTCACAGTTGACAGTTAACAGCCCAATACAAATGCGAGTCGCCAAGTCCGCCAAGGTATACAGAGAACGCCAAGGTTTTGTGGCGGCAGTGGAGTGCCAATCAAGTCTCCAGTCGTCAGTCTCCAGTCAACAGCTTTAAGGCAAAGACGAATACGAGTCGCCAAGTCCGCCAAGGTATACAGAGAACGCCAAGGTTTTGTGGCGGCGGCAGTGGAGTGCCAATTCAGTCATCAGTCAACAGTCAAAGGCAAAGACAAGAAAGTTTGTGGCGGCGGCAGGGTGCCAATTCAGTCATCAGCTATCCGTCGCCAGTCAACAGTCAAAGGCAAAGACGAATCGCCAAGACGGCCAAGAAAAGCAGAGAGCGCCAAGGGTTATGGCGGCAGTGGTGGCGGCAGCAGGGTGCCAATTTGCGAAAAACTGCAAAAACTGCAATTGCGAAACAGCCTGTTTTAGCGGCTGTGAGAGAGCGAAGTGCCGAAACTTCGCCCTAAAGGATTTCCTTCGGTCACAAATTTCTTCAAATTCGTCACTTTCACAGTGCATTTTGGGAGTGGGTTGTGAATTTGAACCTCCAAATGTTGTAAATGTTCAAAATATTGCAATTGTTGCAACTCTGATTCTCATTATTCTCAACATTTGAGCGAGCAATGATGCTGTTGATGCTGTTGAGAATCGGTTCATTTGTCACAAATGTCGTCAGTGTCGGTAATGTCAGTTGGCAAATTTGGCAGCAATTTCGGCAATGGCAAAAGCAAGTTATCAGTCAACAGTTTACAGTTATCAGTCAAAGACAAGCCATCAGCTATCAGTCGCCAGTCGCCAGCTCAAGGCAAATGCAAGTGGATGCGGTTGTTAAGTTGCGTGAGTCTGCCCTCACCCCACGACGGTACGCTCGCAGGCTCGCTCCACCGTCAGCCCTCTCCCGACCGCTGAGTACAGCTAGGAGAGGGGAGCAAGATGTGGTCGCTCCTATGAACAGGATAGCAGAGGTTGGGGGCGAAAGGGTGAACATTTGTCAGAACATTTGGTCACTTTTAAGCGATGTTGGCGTTAACCTTCTTGAGGGAGCAGGATTGTTAAGCAGGTTGGTGGCGGGTTTGAAAACGGTTTGTGGCACAAACGGAAAATAAACTTTCTTTATAGTACTGAGTTCTGAGTGCCGAGTACTGAGTTAATACAAAGTCGCAAGTTACAAGTGGCAAGTTAAAGGCAGAGCATGATGGACAGCAAGTATGCGTCGACGTTTTAGATAGTTGCGGGGAGAGAAGTAACGGACAGCCTGTCTGCTGTCCCTACATACGGACGGTACGTTTGTGGGCGCGCAGCCGTGTGCCTCTATTGTGCTGAGTGTGCATTGAGCGTGTGGGGTGTTGAGGTTGGGAGAGTGTTCGTGTATGCTGGCGGGGTTGGATGAGTAGAGTTTAGGGAAGATGTGATTATGCTTAACCAAAATCATTGGACAGCAGGGCTACATCATGATGGCTCGGTGCTGTATGTTTCTAACCCGAAGCCGAAGCTGGGCGACGTGGTGACGATCCGGCTGCGCGCGCCGAAAGATGCGCCGATCCGCCATATTATGCTGCGAACCGCGCCGGACGGTGAGCAGCATTTTACCAAGATGGAACGCCAAGGCGAGGACGCGATTTGTGCTTACTGGGGGGCGGAGGTGCGGGTGACGAATCCATATCTGCCATACCGCTTCAAGGTGATGTCGGCGGAGGGGGCGTATTGGCTGACGGCGATGGGTGTGAGCCGCGCAGATGCAACGGACATCTGGGATTTTAAGCTCATCGCGGATTATGACGCGCCAGCGTGGTTAGAGGACACGGTGTTTTACCAGATATTCCCTGACCGCTTCAATAACGGTGACCCTAGCAACGATGTGCAGGCGGGCGAGTGGAGCCGACGCGGATACTCGACCCAGCAGCGAGAGTGGGGCAGTATCCCGCTGCCACCGCAGCAGGTGGGCGGGTTGGATTTTTACGGCGGGGATTTACAGGGGATTACACAGAAGCTGGATTATCTGCAAGATTTGGGTGTGAACGCGCTGTTCCTAAACCCTATTTTTACGGCGTACACCAATCACCGTTACGACGTGGCGGATTACAACCACGTTGATCCACATTTGGGCGGTGATGCGGCGCTGGCGGAACTGCGGCGAGCGCTGGATGAACGTGGGATGCGGCTGATTTTGGACGTGACCCCCAACCACTGCGGATCGGAGAATGTGTGGTTTTTGGAGGCGCTGAAAGACCCGAATGCGCCGACAGCGGAATACTTCACCTTTAACCAGTATCCCGATGAGTACGAGACATGGTTGGGACATAAGTCGCTGGTGAAGTTGAATTACCGGAGCCAAGCGCTGCGGGATGTGATGTATAGAGGCGAGGATTCGGTGATCCGGCGGTGGATGCATGAGCCGTACCAGATTGACGGCTGGCGGCTGGATGTGGCGAACATGACGGCGCGGCAGGGGATGGTGCAGCTTACGCACAAGGTTTGGCGGGAGATGCGGCGGGCGATGAAGGCCGATAACCCACAGGCGTATTTGTTCGGCGAGAATTTTTACGACGGTACACCGCATTTGCAGGGCGATGAACTGGACGCGATTATGAATTATCAGGGTTTCACCAAGCCGATATGGGGCTGGCTGCAACCGGAACTTGATCCGGCGACTTTACCCGCGCAGGTTGATCCGATGCCGCTGCCCGCCGAAGCGGTGGCCGAGCAGATGACACGGTTCGCGGGGGCGGTGCCGTGGGTGGTGACGGCGCAGCAGTTTAACCTGATTGACAGCCATGATACGGCGCGTATCCTGAACCTGATGGGCGGGGATAAGGCGCGGGTGCGGCTGGCGGCGGCACTGCTGATGACGATGCCGGGTGTGCCGTGCATTTATTATGGTGACGAGATCGGGATGGAGGGCGGGCCTGACCCTGACAACCGGCGGACGATGCCGTGGGATGAGGCGGCGTGGGATCATGACCTGCGAGCGTACTTCCAGCGGTTGATCTCGATGCGGCGAACGGCACCGGCTTTACGGCGCGGCGGTTTCCAGTTCTTGTATGCGGCGGGTGATGTGCTGGCGTACCAGCGGCAGTCGGTGGAGCAGCGGTTGACGATGGTGGCGCATCGCGGAAAGGCGGCATCCGAGCATGTGCGGTTGGCGGTGTGGCAAGCGGGGATCGCTGATGGGGTGACGCTGACCGATACGTTTACGGGCGCGACGTTCACGGTGGAAGGTGGACATGTGGCGCTGGGTTCGCTGGCGGCGGGCGGGGTGCTGGTGCTGGAGGGGTGAGAGTTACGCTATAATAACGTTGTAGGTTATCCGTTGTGAGGTTGAACATGGTTATTCGTGACCCTATCAAAACATCACAAGCGCAATTTGAACTGCTTATCAATGCGCCCGAAAACGCAGATAAGTGGTTTGAGATGCTGAGTGGTATCGTCTATGAGGTTGTTATGCCAACGCCAATCCATGCTTTTATCGGATCACTCATTTACCGGATGATTGCTAACTTTCTTGATCTGCATCCGTTGGGATTTGCGTATGCTGACGGATGCATGTTCTACCTGCCAAACGGGGATAATGTTATTCCTGACGCGGCGTTTGTCTCTAAGGAACGGCTGCCCTTCGTTCCGGCTCGATATGATCTTGCGCCTGACTTGGCCGTAGAGGTTATCTCACCCAGCAATAAACCGGATGATATGCTGCTCAAAATTGAGAGTTATATCGAGTGCGGAACACAGCTTGTGTGGGCAGTTTACCCTGAAGAGAAGCTGGTGCGGGTGTGGCGACCCGATGGTAAAGGTCGAGCCTCGGTACAGAAGCTCGACTTGAGCGGCGTGCTAGATGGCGAGGATGTGCTGCCGGGTTTCAGCCTCGCTGTTAAAGATATTTTCCCCGTAGAGGCATAAGCTGTACATCTAAGTGGTGGGCTTGAGGGAGCTACAGACGAAGTTTTTGAGTACGGTGCCGACTTCGACATCGAAACTTCGCTCCAACTTCGATTCTTGCCACAGATCGTAATTCACCTCGCACTCGAAGGGACGATCACCGTCGCCTTTGAGCATGAGAATGTAATCTTCATCACGGCCACTTTCGCGTTTGCAGCCGATGGTAAAGCAACTCGTGCTGACATTCGTATCCGGCCAGTAGGGGGCGTTGGTTTTGTCGCCGCGAGCGACGGCGGGACTTGCTCCAACCCAGCGGTTGACCATATAGGTACACATATAACCCATGACCGGCTCGCTGCGGTAGTTGGTTTCGCAACTCCGTTCCTCGCGGAAGGTGCCGTCGCCCTGATCGATCTGGTTGGTGGTGCAGGTTTGCCCATCAGGGATTTGGCGCGTGTCGACCTGTTCATAACTGCGCGAGACGCTGTAGGCATCACCGGGCATTCTGTCGCAATTGGTTTTGTCGTGAACGGGTTGCAAACTCTGTAGGTTGATCGTTCGTTCCCACTTGTAGCCGGTGACGTAGGCGCTGGCTTTGACGGTGCGGGTGAGGGCGAAGATGGCCCCACCAATGAGGGCGACCACAATTACACCGATGATGAGCCATTTGTTGATGCCGCCACTACTTTGCGCGGGTTTGGTGGCTGCGGCGGCTATACCGAGCGCGGGAACTTGCGTGCCTTGCTGACGCTGCTGCAAGTTTTCGGTTTCGAAGGACTCGCCTTCGGCTTTGGTGCGACCGGCGACCTGCCCGGCGGTAGCAGCACCGGAAAGGGGCGCACCGCAGTTACCGCAGAACTCCGCCGCGCCACCGTTGAGCGAGCTACAGGCTTTGCAGATTTTATCCGCGCCGACGTAGATATGATCTTGTACGGCGACTTTTTCCGAGTCGGAAGGGAAGTAACGCCATGAGGGATCCTGCTGACCGCCGCAGTTCGGGCAGAAGCGGTGGGTTTTGCCGAGCAGCTTTTTTGTGCCACAAAACTTGCAATCCCACAGCATTTCGTAGGTTTTAGCCCCGCTTTGAGGACGCGGGGCGGGTTGGTTTTCCATAGTGCAGCCTTTAATGTCAACGATATAAGGTGATTATACCCTTTCTCGCTTTTGATAAGCCTTGATGCCGCACTTGAAGTTGGTTAGTTGGGCATGATGCTGGGTTCATCGGGGTGCATCAAGCCGAACGCTTGGCGTAAATCCAGCAGTTTGCGGATTTGTTGTTCAGGCAGCGATTTACCGCCGCCCAACTGATGAACGAGATAAGTGAGGTGGGCGGTGTGTTCGAGCGTTTCGAGGCGCATGAACGCCTGCCATACATCTTTGCCCAGCGTCAGTGAGCCGTGGAATGAGAGCATAATGGCATCGTGCCGGGTGACGAGTTCAGCCACGACATCGCGATCTTCAGTGGTGGCGGGTGTGGCATACGGCGCGTTCGGTACAACACCGAGCAGGATGATGGCTTCGGGGATGGTGTAGGTCTGCATATTGATGCCTGCCATTGTTAAGGAAACGGCATAGGGTGGGTGGGCGTGTACCACACCGTTGACATCGGGACGGCGCAGATAGGCTTCGAGGTGCATAGGCGTTTCGGTACTGGGTTTGAGGTGGGCGGTTGCTTCGCTCTGGTCTACCTTATTCCCGTCCATGTCCACAATTATCATCTGCTCAGGCTTCATGTAGCCTTTCGACAAGCCGGATGGTGTGATGAGGATGTGGTTGGCATCCAAGCGGGCGGAGATATTACCGGCAGTCCCATCCACAAACTTGTATTCATACATTTGCCGACCGACCAGACAGATTTGTTCACGTAACTGCTGTTCACAGGTGTTCATCATGTTTCCTTCTATACGCTTATGGTATAGGACTATGATTGAACACCTTACAAATTCGCGGTAGAAGAAATCATCATGATTCGGTCATGACGGACAGCAAGACTTTGGGTTATGGAAGTGCCGCCAGAAACTCCAAGACGATTTTGTTCAGGGCGGCAGGCTGTTCCATGCTGGGCAAATGAGCCACGCCGGACATGATGACACGTTTTGCGCCAGCGATGTGATCGGCTAAGTATTTGCCAGCGGTTTGAACGTAAGGGGTGTCCAGATCGCCATAGATGATGAGCGCGGGCAGGTGGAGTTCGCTCAAGCGGTTGACGGCGGGTGAGGCGAGTGGGATTTCCTTGCCGAGTTCGAGTTTCTCGTTGTGTAGGGCGATGCTGTTCATGGCGATCATCTTCTCGCGGATGGCACCCCCGACACGACCGGCTGGGGCAGCGGGGCCATCCAGCCAGATTTGGGCTTCGTATTCGGCAACTTTATCCAACTCATCCGCTTCGTAGGCTTTCACCAAGTCGCCCCAAACAGCGGGTGGCGGGTCGTCGGTTTTGAAGCCGCCGGGGCCGGAGCCGATGGTGATGAGTGCCTTCGCCATTTCGGGATGGGTGAGGGCGAAGTCGATGCACGCGCCGCCGCCCATCGAGCAGCCCATGAGATAGGCGTGATTGATGCCGAGGTGGGTGAGCAGGGCGTATATGTCTTCACTGCGGTTAAAGTCGCCGTCAACGGGTTTGGTTTGGCCGAAGCCGCGCTGGTCGAAGCGGATGACGTGGTACTGCTCGGCGAACAGATCAAATTGGTGGTCCCACAGGCGGTTGTCGGCGACACCGGCGTGTACCATGATGAGTGGGTGACCGCTGCCCGCGATTTCGTAATACATTTGTGTCCCGTTGACAGGGGCGAATCCGGTTTGTTTGGTCATGTGGTCTCCTGATAAAAGTGTTGTTGATTAGGGGGCGGATATATAGTCGTTCGCCCTTATATGGTAGCAGGGAAGGGTTTAAAAGGCCATAATGGATCATGTCATAATTTATTGCCAATAAGATTTTTATGCGGACGGACGCGAGACAGCGCTTCCCTACACAAGCCAAGCATGTGTCGTCATAAGGACTGTAGATCGGATGTTCGTGACTTTGGTACACTGTACCAGTGGACAATCGAAACCGCAATCGGGCGCTGTATAATGCAAGCTGAGTGATGAGGTGAAAGTGGCTGTTATGGCAGGGCGTTCAAAACCGGAATCCGATACCGAGAAGCTGCAACAACGCAACCGTGAGCTGTCGATCTTGAATACCATCGCGAAGGCGCTGAACCAAGAAGTCGATTTGACGCGGGCGCTGACGGTGGCGCTGCAAGATGTGGCGGAACTGTTCGACCTGCAAACCAGTTGGATTTTCCTGCTGGACACGAACAGCAAGTTTTATCTGGCGGCGGCGCAAAACCTGCCGCCCGCGCTGGGTAAGCACCCGCGACGGATGGCGGGGTCGTGCGACTGCATGTGGGCATTCAACAACAACGAACTGCCCGCGCCGAACAACATCACGTGCAGCCGTCTTGAGAATTTGACGGTTGGTACGGCGGGTTTGCGGCAGCACGCGAGTATTCCCCTGAACGCGGGTGGGAAGCCGCTGGGCATCCTGAACGTCGCCAGCACGGATTGGGGTGATTTGCGGGATGAAGATTTGCAACTCCTTTATCTCGTGGGGGATTTGCTGGCGATTGCGATTGAACGGGCACGGTTATTTAGCCGCAGCGCGGAGATCGGGGCGATTGAAGAACGCAACCGTCTGGCGCGTGAAATCCACGACACGCTAGCACAAGGGCTGACGGCGATTGCGCTGCACCTCGAAACGGCGGACGCGCTGCTGGACAGCAACCAGTCGTGGGATCGGGTACATCATTCAGTGATGCAGGCGTTATATCTGACACGTACGAACCTTGAAGAAGCGCGGCGCTCTGTGATGGATTTACGGGCCGCGCCGTTGGAAGGGCGACCACTGGACGAAGCCCTGAAAGCGCTGGTGGACGAGTGGGCTTCGCGGCGGAAGGTGGAGATCAACTTTAGCGCCACCGGTACGGGGCGTATGCTGCCGATGCGGGTCGAGATCGGGTTATACCGCATCTTGCAAGAGGCGCTCACAAACATCGGGCGGCACGCACAGGCGCACCACGTCAGCGTGCAGTTGATGATTATGCCGGAACACATCCAACTGCTGATTAGCGATGACGGACGGGGCTTCGACCCGGAACAAGTGACCCCAAACCGGTTCGGGCTGATTGGCATGAATGAGCGCGTCAACCTGCTTTCCGGCACGATGCAGGTAAGGAGCAGCCCCGGCGCGGGAACCGAACTTGAAATTTTCATCCCACTGGAGAGGTTATCATGACGGTGCCGATTCGTATTCTTGTGGCAGATGACCATCCGGTCGTGCGGGATGGGTTAATCGCCATCCTCGGTACGCAGAACGATTTTCAAGTCGTGGGTAAGGCGGGGGATGGGCTTGAGACGCTGCATGAGGTTGACCAATTGCGACCGGACGTGCTGCTGCTCGACCTTGAGATGCCGCGTATGGATGGTGTGGAAACGCTGCGGCATTTGCGCGAAGCCCATGCTCCGGTGCGGACGATTGTGTTTACGGCGTTTGATACCGACGAGCGTATCGTGGGCGCGGTGCAAGCGGGCGCACAGGGGTATCTGCTAAAGGGCGTGCCGCGCGAGGAAATTTTCAACGCGATTCGGGTGGTTCATGGTGGCGGGTCGCTGCTTCAACCGGTGATTGCTTCGAAACTGCTGAAACAAGTCTCCGGCGAGCGCAAGGCCGCGCCCGAAATTGACGCGCTGACCCCGCGCGAGCAGCATGTCCTTAAACTGCTGGCACAAGGCTTGCAGAACAAGGAGATTGCCGCCGAATTGGTGATTACCGAGCGCACGGTGAAGTTCTACGTCAGCTCGATATTGAGCAAGCTGGGCGCAGGCAACCGGACGGAGGCGGTGACATTGGCGGTACAGCGCGGGTTGGTCAAATTATGATTACAGCCGTTAAACGACATTATTACGTTATCGGATGCTGTTCGTATTGATGTCCTTAGGATAACCGATTCACATATTTAGCCCATCCTGTGATGGCATGAGGTTGATCTAGGACTTTTGGAGGAGTTACGATGACTGTAGATGTGCTGGCCGTGATTGAATGTGGTTAAGAATACTGTACCAACGTACCATGAGAAGTATATCTAATTGATGTAGGGTTGAATGATAGTATTGACCGAAAATGAAAACAGCGCGTAAGTGAAACAACTGCCACTGCATCTAACCGCTTACAGGCTTATTGTAATTTTCACTTCGTATAAGGATGAATGAGTATGACCAGCGGTAATGTGATTCGAATCGTCGGCATTGGGGGTACGCTGCGGGAAAATTCAACCAGTTTGTGGGCGCTGCAACATGCGCTGGAGGTGGTGCGCGGGGAAGGCGCGACGACCCAACTGCTCGACCTGCGGCGGGTGAATTTGCCCATGTACCAACCGGATTTTGAACTGGATGACTACGAACAGAATGTCCAAGATTTTGTTCGGGTGATGCAGCACGCTGACGGTTTCCTCATTAGCACGGCTGCGTATCATGGCTCATTGGCGGGGTTAACCAAGAACGCGCTGGACTTCATGGAGTATCTGGCGGACGCACCGCGCCCGTATTTACACAATAAGCCGGTGGGGTTGATCGCTACGGCGAGCGGTGAGATGGCGGATGTGCATTCGATTACGGCGATGATTAACGTGGTTCATTCGCTGCGGGGGATGGCGCTGCCGCTTTCGGTGCCGATTCACGGGGCGAAGCATGTTTTCAACGCCGAAGGTAAAGTGACTAGTGAGAAGATCGCCGCGCGGCTGACGCAGTTGGGCAAGATGGTGGTCGAGACAGCAGAACGGTTACAGAACAACCCGAACGCGGCGGTACAGGCGTAGACAGATTATTTGTAGGGCTGCGCCGCATGAGGCTAAAGCCATCATGCTGATCACCAGACAAGTCCACTGAAGGGGCTTCAAAGACGAGTGTAGGGCATGTAGCCAATTAGCTATCAATCCAGTACAGACAGTTTTGCCCGCTGTAGTTGACTGCAAACGTCTCGAAGTATTTTTGAGACAGGATAATTCTTAAATAGTAGACTTTTGGCTACTCTTTTTAATTTGGAATAATTGTTGTCATAAATCCACATTTTATCCTTTTTGCCCCCCAATCAGTGGGGGGTACAGCTTATTTAATGAGTCCGATAATGTGTAAGGCTGACGTGAAACTGCTTATTCGCCCCCAAAAGCGAGTGTGCAGTGCCAAGCATACGCCAGACTATTAATGGGGTGCGCCTGACGTTCCAACGCGGGCAAGAGAGGCCATATGGATTTTGTTAGTTTACTCATACCGCTGCTGGTGGTGGTGCTGGTGGTTGCTGCGTTATTCGCGGTCACTGGCCTCGTCATTATTAATGAGCGACAGGTGGGTGTTGTGGTGAAACGCTTCGCCGGAAAGTCGCTGCCACCTGACCGTTTGATCGCGCTGCACGGAGAAGCCGGTTATCAAGCGGACACACTCGCACCGGGTTTCCACCTCGGTTACTTTCCGTGGGTGTACAACATCCGCAAAGTGCCGGTGACGGTCATTCCACAGGGTGAGATCGGGTTGGTGGTGGCGGCGGATGGTTCATCGATCCCACCGGAACGCATTCTGGGTAAGGTGGTCGATTCGGACGACTTCCAAGATGCGCGGAAGTTCTTGTCGAATGGTGGCGAGAAGGGACGGCAGCTCGGTATCCTGACGGCGGGCGCGTACCGCATTAACACGGCGCTGTTCACGGTGATCACGCGGGTGAGCGCGACGCAGCAGGGCATGAACCCTGACGATTTGCTGATTTACCGCGTGACACCGGATGAAGTGGGTATCATCACGACGCTGGATGGCGCACCGATTGACGAGGGTGAAATCGCCGGTTTGTATATCCCCGGACATGATAACTTCCAGAACGCACAGGCGTTTTTGGAGTCGGGCGGGCGGCGTGGTTTGCAGGAGCAGGTGCTGCTTTCCGGTTCGTGGAACTTGAATCCGTGGTTCGTGGGTGTTGAGCAAGTGCCGATGACCGAAATCCCGATTGGTTACGTAGGCGTGGTGATTTCGTTCGTGGGTAAGGCACACATCGACGTGAGCGGCAGCGACTTTAAGCACGGCGATCTGGTAAACGTGGGGCATAAGGGTGTGTGGGTGACACCGCTGTACCCCGGTAAGCACCCGATCAACACACGGGTGATGCGGGTGGAACTGGTGCCGACAACGAATATTGTGCTGAACTGGTCGCCGCGGACGGAAGACCACAGCTATGACCGTTCGCTGAACTCGATCACGGTCAACTCCCGCGACGGTTTTACCTTCGACCTTGATGTGTCGCAGATCATCCATGTGAGCGCGTTGGAAGCGCCGAAGGTTATCAGCCGCATCGGGTCGGTACAGAATATGGTTGACCATGTGCTGCAACCGATTGTGAGCAACTACTTCCGTAACGCGGCACAGGCGTACACGGTGCTGGACTTCCTGATCGCTCGCAGCGACCGCCAAGCGGAGGCGACGGTACACGTGAGCAAGGCGATCCGCGCTTATGACGTGGAGGCGATTGATACACTGCTCGGTAAGATCGTGCCGCCACCCGCGCTGATGCAGACGCTAACGGATCGCAAGATCGCGGAGGAGCAGAACAAGACCTACCAAGTGCAGGAAGAAGCCCAGACGCAGCGACAGCAGTTGGTCCGCGCGACCTCGCTGGCGGAAATCCAGCAGGAGATGGTGAAGTCCGAGCAGGGCGTTGACATCGCGGAACTGCAAGCGAAGGCGCAGATCAAACAGGCGGAAGGTGAAGCCGAGTCGATCCGGTTGAAGGCGCAGGGTGAAGCGGAAGCGGTGCGCGCCATCGGTGAAGCGAAAGCGTCAGCTTACCGCGCCGGTGCGGAGGCCATGGGGCAGCAGGGCTTTACGGCGGTACAGCTCATGCAGATCGTCGGCGACCAGAACGTCCGCATCATCCCCGATATTGCCGTCAACGGTAACGGGCAGGGCGGCGGGGTTGTCGAGGCGCTGCTGGGCGTGATGCTGCGCGGCGAGCTGCAAAAGGTGGCGGTGCCGACCAGCAACGGGAATGGTACGGCGATACAGGTCGAGAAGCCGTAAAGAGGGTTGACCGGTACTAAAACGAGGGTGCGCGTGGGAAAACAAAAAGAGCGATGCTGAAAAGTGCATCGCTCTTTTGATTCAAATCAAATGTGCGTTAGTTGGCGCGGGTGAAGCCGTTACCGTAGAAGGCGATGGGCGACAGGCGCTGTGCAAAGTGCTTGAGCGCTTGTTCGGCCTGCGCGGGGGTGATGGTACCACCGACGGCGCTGGCATACTGCGCGAGGATACCGGCTACGTGCGGGGCGGCCATGCTGGTACCGGCTGCCCAGTAGCTATAGACACCATCGCTGCTGGCTTCGCCGGGTGACTGAACCATGTCGTAGACCCAGCAGGGACGGGCGACACCACCGACGGTGCAAGGCTCTTCGCCGGGGTAGGCGAAGTCGCCACCGGGGGCGGCATAGGTGACGAGCGTCTTGCCGAAGTTGGAATACGACGCGGGGCGGCGCGGGTCAGCCGATGGATCAAGCCCCCAACCAATCGGGCCGGTCGCCGAGATGGAGAGCGCGTTGCGTGCCTGCGCGGGCAGGACGATGATGTTGCGGTTGGCATCGGCGTTCAGTTCGTCATTACCCGCCGAGATGACGGTGGTGATGCCCTGAAGTTTGAGCAGTGTGACGACCAAATCATATACGCGCTTGACCGCACGGCATTCGGGATCGGTGCGTTCGCACAGACCGCCGAGGCTCATGTTGATGATGCTGACGTTGGAGCGACCGGTCGCACGAAGCTGACCCACATAGAGCATACCGGAGATGACCCACGCATCTTCGCCATAGCCGAGTTGTTCGCTCAAGACCTTGACCGGAATGACTTTGGCTTGGGGCGCGACACCGACGTTGCCGATGGTGTTATCGACGGCGGCGATAATGCCGGAGACGTGTGTACCGTGACTGAAGCCGACACCCGCCGTCCACTGGACACTTTCGCCGGGGACAAAGCTGGCAGCGTTACGAAGATCAAAGTTGGCAGCCAGATCAGGGTGATTCAGGTAGAAGCCTTCATCGAGGACGGCAACGGTCGCACCTTGACCACGACGACCGGCAGCCCAACCTTCCTGTGCGTGGACAGCTTTCAAACTCCACTGGTAAATCGCCAGCGGGTTGCTGCTGCCATCCGAAGCACTGGGGTTCACAGCCTGACGCACCAAGCGCGTCGGGTTCTCGTTAGGGATGATGCGGTTCGGCGCGGCGAGAAGTCCGAGTGCGCTCATCTTGCGGGCGAAGTTCGCATCCGTGCTGCTGACGACCAATGCGCCGATTTGTGGGAACTGACGCACGATACGGCCACCCGCAATTTGAACCTGAGAGTTGGCAAATGTGGGGAGCTTCATAACGCCTTCAGCGGCCGAAATAACGATCCACTCTTGGCTGGGGCGCTGGGCAGCGACACCGGTTACAGAGAAAGCACTCACAAAAAGCATAATCAAAACAGCGAGCGTGACAAACCGTTTCATAACGCTTTTCCTCCAAAAAAGTAACGAAATTAATTAAAGGACGATTAGATTATAGTTATTAAAAGGTTTGTGACAACTGAATTTTGTAAAGGAGTTGTAAAGAAATGAACCTTTTACTCAATAATCATGTAACAAAAACGATATATGGGGTTTAAGTTGATTCGGTAAATGTTAGTAATACAAGATTGAATACTGTTTACTGGGTTGTGTTTGGCAGGTTAATAGCGGCAACGGCACGTTTATGTACCTATTGGTGATTACCCTTCAGCGCCTCGAAGAGAATAATGCCTGCTGCGATGGCGGCATTCAGGGACTCGGTATCGGCAGCCATTGGGATGTTGATGCGCTGTGCCGCCAGTGAAGCAGCATCTTCACCCGCGCCGTGTGCTTCGCTGCCAATAATAATCGCCCAGCCGGTTGACCAATCGGCTTCGTTATAACGCATCTCGCCGCTGCCATCGGCAATATAGATCTTTTTGCCCTGCGTGTGGTAGCGAATATCGTCCCACGAAAGCGCGGCTAAGGGGATGCGAAAATGTGCACCCATGCCGCTGCGGAGGACTTTGGGAGCGTAGGCATCGGTACAGGTGGGCGAGAGCAACACGGCATTTACTCCGGCAGCGGCGGCAGTGCGTAAGATGGTTCCCAAGTTGCCGGGGTCACGGATGGAGTCGAGGATGAGCAGATGTTTTAGTTGAGCGGGAAGATCAGGCGAAGGCAGTGGGAACACACCGAGGATGCCTTGCGGCTGCTGGGTATCGCTGGCGTGTGCCATTACCGCGTCGGTCACTTCAAGCAGTTCCAGCCGTTTGTCTCGTACCGTGGTGGCGATGGTGTCGTCATGGAAGGCGGTTGTATGCAGCAGAAATAACGGTTGATGACCGGTTAGGAGCGCGTCACGGACGAGGCGCAGCCCTTCGAGTACCATCAAGCCTTCTTTGCGGCGGATTTTGGCTGCGCCTTGCAGCATCTTCGCCAGCTTTACTTTTTCATTTTGTATGCTTGTAATCATCTTTCCCTCACTTGTTGGCAAGTGT